>Ga0206130_10000739_pt1 | contig 51715 bp, 46 predicted proteins | sample Helgoland_Spring_9_FD_148637 | JGI IMG/M metagenome (GOLD analysis project Ga0206130, IMG submission 148637) | Pelagic subsurface seawater microbial communities from Kabeltonne, Helgoland, North Sea - Helgoland_Spring_Bloom_20160512_1 | ecosystem: Environmental > Aquatic > Marine > Epipelagic ...
GTAGTAGTTCCTTTTGCCATCACAGCAGCCATTAGTATATTAGCTGTACCTGTTACAGATGCTTCTTCTAGCAGCATATAGCTGCCTTTTAGGTTTTTACCTTCTACTTTGTAGAAACCTGTTTCTTTATTATAGATAAACTCAGCACCCAAACTTTCGAAACCTATGAAGTGAGTGTCGAGTCTTCTTCTTCCTATCTTGTCTCCCCCCGGGCTAGGTATATAGCCTATACCGAAACGGGCTAGCAATGGACCAATAATCATAATGGAACCACGTATAGCAGCACCTTTGGTTCTAAATTCTTCCGTATGAAAATAATCTAAATCTATCTCATCAGCCTTGAAAGTCCAGTTTCCTTTGGCTTTATGGTCTACTTTTACTCCTAGGCCCTTGAGTAACTCAATCATACGTAGTATGTCTCGTATCTCAGGGATGTTGTGTAATTCGACTTCCTCTTCTGTAAGCAACACTGCAGCGAGAATCTGTAGTGCTTCGTTCTTAGCTCCTTGTGGAGTTAATGTTCCCTTTAGCTTATGCCCTCCTTCTATTGTAAAAGTTCCCATTTATCTTTTCTTGTATTTAGGATTAAAAGGTTTTTTCTTTTTCCCCTTGTTTCTATTGTTATTGTTATTTCTGTTGTTATTTGGTTTTCTGATAGTCTCTATGTGTATATCCAAAGAGTCAGGAGCTATCTGCAGTTTACCTTCTGACAAGTCTGCCAAGTGTTGCACTACTTGTGTAGGAGTTAGATCTTCCTCGTTCCAGTTCTTACTTGAGTTGACCATGAAAGAAGCTATATAGTTGATGTACATAGATTTAAGCTCACCATCTTCCATGTCTTTAGCCCCATCTATCATGTCTATCAGATTTCTACCGTAGTATCTATACTTGCTCAGTACATCTTTATAGCCTAAGTGTTCTGGCTTTTCTGCTTTAGCTGTGGGCTCAGGTGCTGGGTACTCATTATCTATATCTAGCTCAAAATTAGCTATCTCGTGCATGTGATCCCACACGGTTTGCTCGTAATTAGTCTGGTTTTTTATTTCTGGATTAAGATTTACCATCACTTTAAAAACAGTATGAGCTAGAATATTTCTCTTATCTCTATCGTTTTCAAGTTTTAGGTGCTCTACCATCTCTTGTACACCTCTACCATATTCTGTAAGGGCTATTTTTTCTAATTGTGTGTTGTACGACAATTCCATTTGTGAGCAAAGATATATGTAGGCTACTAACTAATAGGTATAAGATGTAGTTGTTTTCCACTTATTATATTTTTTAGGACAACGTCGTAAGAACAAAACCTCCGTTTGTCAACTTAAATTGGCCCTTCGTATAAAATTTATATTTCGTGACTTTCATTGTCTATTAAATAATATAGTTATTTTTACAAATCAGAATAAGACCCAAAGAAATGAATAGCCAATTATTTAGAAGCTTGGGTATTTGTTGTATGCTGATTTTTTCAGTCATAGCAAATGCTCAAAGTCGATCAATTACCGGGACGGTAGTGGATCAAAAATCTCAGCCAGTTATTGGAGCTGTGATTAAGGAAAAAGGAACTGGTAATGCTGCAATAGCAGGTATTGATGGTACCTTCAGTATAACGATAGCATCTGCATCGCCTACTTTAGTGGTGAGTTTTGTCGGAATGGAAAATAAAGAAGTAGTAGTTGGAGCATCCAATTCTATTTATATTACTTTATCCGCTTCTGACGAGTCTCTTAATGAAGTAGTTGTGACAGCTCAAAACATAAAGCGAAATTCTCGTTCTTTGGGCTACTCCGTTGCTTCTGTTAATTCAGTAGATATAGTAGAAGGGGGAACTCGCTCTGCTGTGAATGGTTTGCAAGGTAAAATTGCAGGTGTTCAGATATCGGCTGCATCTTCAGATCCAGGGGCGTCAACTAGAATATTTATTAGAGGTATTCACTCATTAAGTCAAGGGACGCAACCGCTAATAGTAGTGGATGGAGTACCTATTAGTAATGCATCTACCAATTCAAGTTCTTTAAATGGTGGTTTTGATTTTGGTAATGGACTAAACACTATCAATCCAAATGACATTGCAAGCATGGATGTACTGAAAAGTGCAGCTGCTACAGCGTTATATGGTTCAAGAGGTGCTAATGGAGTTATTATGATAACTACAAAAAGCGGTTCTGGAGCAAGTGCTAAAAAAGGACTAGGTATAGAGTATAATGGATCAGCTACTTTTTCTAACGTACTTAGACTGCCAGAATTTCAAAATGAATTTGGTCAAGGATGGGATGGAAATCACTGGCTTGACGAAAATGGTTCTTGGGGCCCAAAATTTGATGGAAGAGATAGAGTTTATGGAAGAGTAGTAGATAACGCTCAACTACTTGCTCCTTATTCTCCATTAGAAAATAACGTAAAAGAGTTTTTTGAAAGAGGTAAGTCTATTAATAATAGTATTGGAGTATCTGGTGCAAATGAAACAAGTAGTTTCTATGCTTCTTACTCAAACGTAAAGCAAGACGGGATTTATCCAGGTCAAGTAGATATTAATGATAGAAATACTATAACTCTTAAAGCACAAACAAAAATTGATAAATTAACAGTTTCTGGAGGTGTAAACATTGCAATGACAGACGGTACATTTGTCCCAACTGGTCAAGGCCAGTCAGGAACATATAATAATACTATGCAATTGCCTCGTAATATGAGTGTAGTTGATATGCAAGATTATAATGCACCGTTCTATAATGTAGAGGATTACTTTACAGGATATGGTGTTACCAATCCTTACTTCATATTAAATGAAAATGGGAATAGCTATAAAGGGAGAAAAGTTTATGGTAATCTTCAAACTTCGTATGATATAAAAGATAACCTTAAGGTTTTATATAGATTTGGATATGATATTAATGATAATAATATTCACAATCACAGAGCTATCTTATTGCCACAAGGGCCAAACGGAGGTTCAATAGATGATCCAGGGTTTGTTTCTGAGCAAAGTTCAGGAAGTCAAGAATTTAACAATGATGTTATGCTTACTTGGAACAAGAAGATAAATTCTTTAATTAAATTAGATTTAACCGGTGGTATGAACATTAACGGTAGATCAAATAATAGTTTATTTGCTTCTGTAAGTGCATTAGATATCCCAGGATTTTATAATATCCAGAACAGTCCAAGTCAACCTGTCATTTCTGAGTCTAATGCCTCAAGAAGGCAAGTTAACTTTTATGGTTTAGCTAATCTTGATTATAAAAATACTGCATTCTTAAACGTTTCACTTAGAAGAGATCAATCTTCTACCTTACCATCTGAAAGTAATGCATATTACTATCCGTCAGCTAACGTAAGTTATGTTTTATCAGAAGGACTAAATTTACCAAAAGCAATTTCATTTGCTAAGGTTAGATTCGGATATGGTGTAACTGCAAATGACGCACCATCTTACGCTTTTGATAGATATTATAGCCAATCAGTTATTGATATGCCATTTAGATCAATGAATTTCCCAGTTGGAGGAGTTAACTCTTTCAGTATAAATAGCAACTTGGCAAATCCTGATTTGAAAGTTGAGTATAACAGAGAGTGGGAATTTGGTTTAGATTTAAAAGCACTTGATAATAGAGCTTCACTTGACTTAACTCTATATAGCAGAGTTACTGATGATATGATTCTTTTCAAAGCTGTTGCACCTTCAGCAGGGGGTACTAATCAGATATCTAACTTTGCTGACATCCTAAATAAGGGTGTTGAGATTGTCGCTTCTTACAAAGTATTAAGAAAAGAGGATGGACTTAACTGGGACATATTTGGAAATTTCTCTAAAAACTTAAATGAAGTTAGAGGTCTCTCTGAAGATTTTAATCTTGGTGGCTTGTCTACTACTTCATTTACTGCCAGAAATGGTCAGCCAATTGGTGTTTTCGAAGGAAGTGTTCCTGAAACTTCTCCTTCTGGTCAAGTAGTTGTAGATGCAGATGGCGTACCAGTAGCTTCTACACAAAAAGAGGAATACGGAAATTCTCAAATTGGTTATATGCTAGGTATTGGCAGTAAACTAAAGTATAAAGCTTTCAGACTAAATTTCTTATTTGATGCTCGTCAGGGAGGATTAATGTTCTCAAGAACTGCGGATATTAATCACTTTACTGGGAATTCTATCAAGACAGCTTACAATGACAGAAAGCCATTTGTAGTTCCGAATTCGGTTCGAAAAATTGACCAAGGTGACGGAACTTTTACATATGAAGAAAATACTATAGCGGTAGACCCAGCACATATGGATGATTATCACAGAGCTGAAGCTTTTGATAGAAACAATGTGATCAGTAAGTCTTTTGTTAAGTTACGTGAGCTTGCTTTAACGTATACTATACCAGCTTCATCAATAGAAAAAATGCCATTTAGCGGTATGTCTTTCAGTATAATAGGAAGAAACCTATTATTATGGACTCCGGTTGAGAATCAATACGTTGATCCTGAAGCTACCACTTTTGGAAATGGAATTAATGCAGAGTTTGGAGAGTTTAGTGCTAACCCAACAACACGCTCTTATGGTTTTGCTTTAAGATTTACACTTTAACAATTAAGATTTAAAAGAAATGAAAAATATATTTAAAATAGTTTTCGTCGCATTATTAGCTTCAACCTATGGTTGTAAAAAGTTCTTAGATGTAAACGAAAACCAAGATAGCGTAAGAGCTGTAGGCATGAACCTACAGTTGCCAGGGGCACAAGCATCTATGGCTGGCACCTTTGGTGGATCTTTCCACAACCTAGGAAGTTTTTGGGCTCAGTATAGTACTCAAAGTCCTGATGCAGGGCAATATGAGGATATGGATTCTTATAGAGTAACTACAGATGAGTTTGATAGAGAATGGTCTGAAGTTTATACCGGAGCATTAGAGAATTTAAGAAACATTAAAGAGGAAGCGAATGCGACTGGAGCTACTAACTATGCTTTAGTAGCGACACTTTGTGAGTCTTATACTTTTCAAATGTTAGCTGATTTGTACAATGAGATACCTTATTCTGAAGCTCTTGCGGGGGCTGCTAATACAACTCCTAAATTTGATAATGGAGCAGATATATATCCTGCAATTATTAGCAAAATAGATGAAGCGATTGCTGCTTATGAAGCTAATCCGTCAACAAATGATTTGTCTACTGCCGATATAATTTTTGCAGGAGATATGGATCAATGGATCAGATTTGCGAATACACTTAAACTGAAGATGTATATGAGACAATCGTATACTTCATCACCTAAAGGTGCAGAAATCAATGCCTTGTTAACTGAAGATAATTTCTTAACTGCTGATGCAAGTATGAGTAGCTTTGGTTCAGGAGAAGGACAACGTAATCCGTATTATGAAATACAAGTAGATAGACTTGGTGATGTGAATAACAGAGCAAGTAACACAATGATTAAGTTTCTTAGGGATTCTTTACCTGTTGATGATAGACTTGATGTATTATATATGGCAGGGGGATCTGCTCATCAAGCTAAGGAGCAAGGTGATTTTGCAAATAGAGATATTTCTTCAGACGATTTGTCTATACCTTATTACGAAGCAACGACACCAGTTTATTTTATAACTATGACTGAGTTGCATTTCTTAAAAGCCGAAGCTATGGTAAGATATGCTGCAGGTGCTGGGGCACAAGCGGAATATGAGGCAGGAATAGATGCTTCATTTGCAATGCACGGCTTGTCAACAAGTTCAAGTTTTTATGGAGCCGGCAATAAGTATGCGTACAATGCTACTGGTGATGTAGAAACTGATATTGCTCAAATAATGATGCAAAAATGGGTTGCAATGTGCAACAGTCAAAATCTTGAAGCATTCTTTGAAGTAAACAGAACTCAACAACCACCATTATCTACAAATGCTCAAGGTACACCAGGGAATATCGGAGAAAGAACTCTGTCATATGCTTCTGTATTGTCAGGCACTGCGACTCCTAGAAGATTGTCAGTACCAGATGTAGAGGTTGTAAGAAATAGTAATGCACCAAGCCAACCAGCGAATGGTTTAGCAACAAAAGTTTGGTGGGATCAGAAATAAAATTTAAAAAAGTAGAAAAATGAAAAAATTTAATTTAACAATTTTGGGACTTGCTTTCCTCTTGTTTTCAGCGTGTAATAAAGAAACTACCGCAGATAAATCAAGAGTAACCAATTACCCATTGATAACTGTCGTTGGAGACAACGTAGTGTTTGTACCACAAGGAGGTACATATACTGATCCAGGAGTATCAGCAACTGAAAATGGTGCTGAAATTGAAGTTACGACTACTGCGTCTGGTGCTTATAGAGGTGGTTCAAGTCTCGATTTATCCAAGGCGGACTGCTATGATGTTACATATACGGCTACAAATGCTGATGGTTTTGATGGTAGTTCTGAAAGACGTGTATACGTTGTAGAAACAGGTGATATGGTAAATAGTATAGCAGGTTTATATACTTCGACCATCGTGAGAAATGGGGATCCTAAATTTAGTAATCTTGAGTATGTTCTAGTTTGGAAAAACGATGACGGAACATATGAGTTTTCTTGTGGTTTTGGAGGATATTATGAGATAGGTACGAATTATGGTCTTGGGTATAAAAGTGGTGGTTGCGTTGTTACTGCTACGAGTATCCCTCTAAATACGTACTCAATTACAGATTTTAGTAATGATGGATTTGGTGGAGCTATTACAGATGCAAAACTTACTGCGGATCCTGTTACTAAGACTTTGAATCTAACGTGTGAATGGTCATATGGATATAGTTTTGATGTAGAATTAACACAAGTTGCACTTTAAAAAAAAATAATTAAATGAAATTTAATAAAATAATTATTTTGACATTGTTAGTCGTTGGATTAGCTGCGTGTCAAGAAGAATATGAGAAAGAACTTATTCCTGGCAGCGAACTTGCTGGAGAATGGTTTGTAGAAACACTAACTGGAGGTGCTGTTGTGGTAGGACATGAAAGAGTAATGACTTATACAACTGCAGCTGCAGACGGTAATCAAATATGGTTTGATGATGCTGGTCACATTTGGCCTGTTAAAGCTAAGATTGATGCAAATGCAGGGGATAACTCTTTTGCAGGTACTGGAGATAACATAGAAGCTCCTATTTATTCATATGATACATTGGACGTTATACGCGATGAGAGCGTTGATCCTATAGATTCTGTAAATCAGAATTTTGAGGGTTATGAGACCATCACTATAATGGAAGGTAAAATAATCGCTGATGGTGGAGTATCGAAGACTGGTGTACTTGTAGATAGTGTCTACATAAAAGCTACATTTAGTGATGATCCTGGAACTGAATATGAGATTACTGGTCACCGCAGAACTGGATTCGTAGAAGACGATTACTAAAAACGACTTATACCAGAGGGGGGCTCAAACAAATTTAAGTTGTTTGTTGTCCCCTTATTTTTGTTTGAGCTTTTTAATCTGAGTTCTACTAGCCTAGAAGAATAACAGAACTTAGGTTCTAGTATTTAATACAAACGTTTTTAGGTTCGGTAAAGAAGTTGAGTGCTTCCCAACCACCTTCTCGTCCGACTCCACTGTTTTTTACTCCGCCAAATGGAGTTCTAAGATCCCTTAGTAACCAGCAGTTGATCCAAATAATACCGCTTTCGACTTCATTTCCTAATCGATGTGCTCTACTTAAGTCGCTAGTCCATATAGTGGCTGCAAGTCCATATTCAGTGCTGTTAGCCAATGCTATAGCTTCTTCTTCTGTATCAAAAGGTTGAATGGTAACCACAGGCCCAAATATTTCTTCTTGGTTTGTACGGCATTGCTGGTCTAGTCCTTCAATGATAGTAGGTGCTATATACCAACCTTCTGACTGCTCACCATCTAAATGTACCGCGTGTCCCCCTGCTAATATTTTGCCGCCCTCTTCTTTGGCTATCTCTATGTAACTTAAAATTTTTTCGTAATGTGGTTTACTTACGATGGCACCCAATTTGCTATCCTCGTTTAGTGGGTTCCCCACTTTCATTTTTTTAACTTCTTCTACAAAAGCCTCTTTGAATTTTTGATAAATGCCTCGTTGTATCAATATTCTAGAGCCACATAAGCATATCTGACCCTGATTAGCGAAGGAGCTATTTAGCGTAGTTTTTAGCATTTTATCAAAATCGCAATCGTTAAAAATGATATTAGGATTTTTGCCACCTAGCTCTAGACTCATCTTTTTAAACTTAGGGGCCACTATTTTTGCGATATGAGCTCCTGTGGCCGTACCTCCGGTAAATGACACTAGATCTATATCGTCACTTGAGATTAATGCGTTGCCAGCAGAATGGCCTAAACCATGTACTATATTAAGCACGCCTGCAGGTAATCCTATCTCTACGCAAATTTCAGTAAGTAAGTAAGCTGTCATTGGTGTAATCTCACTTGGTTTGGCTACGACTGTATTCCCTGCAGCGAGTGCAGGAGCTATTTTCCAAGTGAAAAGATAAAGAGGTAAGTTCCAAGGGGAGATACATGCGGCTACACCTACCGGTTTTCTTAATGTATAGTTGATTACACCTTCTGCTGTTTGATGACTTTCTGATGAGTAATGTCTTATAGCTGTACTATAAAACTTAAAATTATCCTTCGCCCTTGGAATATCTACGGACCTGGCGAGCCATAATGGTTTACCGTTATCAGTACTTTCTGCTAAGGCAAGTTCCTCCATTCGGTTTTCTATCCCTTGGCTTATTTTTTCTAACCAATCTGCTCTTTCTGTATTCCTAAGACTAGCCCAAGAATTAAAGGCTTCTTTGGCTGCTTGTATCGCATCATCTACATCAGATTTTGTGGAATCCGGGATCAGAGAGTATACTTTGCCTGTGGCGGGATTGTAATTATCTATGTATTGACCCTCTTTTGGAGCAACAAGTTTGCCGTTTATGTAGTTTGAAATCTTTTTCATTGGACGTAAGGGCAAAAATAAACAAGGAGGTGGTATGTGAGTTTATTTGAGAAATAATACTTTTGTCCAACGATGGAGCTATATGCCTCTTTCAATATAAAACCAAAAATTACTATTTAGTATCTGCAGATGAATTTATTCGTTTCTAACATTGACTACAAGATAACCGAGGAGGAACTACAAGCTTTATTTGAGCAATATGGTGAAGTAAAGTCTGTAACAATTTTAAAAGATATGGATGATCAGAAACCAAAAGGATATGGTTTTGTGCTCATGAGTAGTAACTACGAAGGTCAGAAGGCAATTCTAAGTCTAAACAATAAGAAGATAAATGACCGTTCACTAAGTGTACAAGAGGCTCGTCCTAAACCAGGAGAGGAGCCAGAAAAGAAAGAAAGAACGTTACGCCCACGTAGAAAGCGTATGTCAGAGGATTGATAAAATGCAAGTAATAAGCTAGTTGTAGTTTGTTATTTTATAGGATTTATCATTAGTCTTTCGGGTATATTCACCTGTTATTCCCAGTAGAATTATGATACAATAAATCAAGATTTTTTTAGCTAGCTATTGCCATAGGTTGCCTCAACCTGTAAAGGATTCTGTAATCAAAGTACATCAGCTTGCTATTTACAACTGGCCTTGAGTGATTCTAAATCTGGTATTACCTGAGGTAAATTTAAAAAGCCAGAGGACTACTCTGTAGATTTACTATGCTACTATGTTCCCTCTAAAATTATATTTTTAGACTCACTGTAAAATCCGCCAGACAGTGCTAATATAGATAAGATTGACATCGATTTTCACGATGAAGAAGAGACTATAGAAGAGGAAGAATAGTCTACGATAGTATTTTACCAATACACTCCCCGAAACCAACGCGTTTCCCGTCTTTTTCACAATAGGCTTGGATAGTTACGGTATCTCCATCTTCTAAGAAGGTACGTGTTTTTCCATTTTTTAATTCCATAGGCTGTTTTCCGCCTTGGCTTATCTCTATCATGCTGCCATAGCTATGCTGATCTCTGCCAGAGATAGTTCCACTAGCCATCGTGTCACCTACATTTACATTGCATCCATTTACGGTATGATGAGTAAGCTGCTGAGCCATATTCCAGTACATATACTTGAAATTACTCTCGCTTATGATAGTCTCTTCTTCTCCTTCTGGTGTGATACCTACTTTTAAGTTGATATCAAAATTCTTTTGGCCTTCACATTGTAAATACGGTAAAACTGCTGGTTCTTGCTTTATGCTCTCACATCTGAAAGGCTCTAATGCAGCCATAGTAACTATCCATGGTGACATAGTAGATGCAAAGCTTTTACCCAAGAATGGGCCTAAAGGTACGTATTCCCACCCTTGTATATCTCTAGCACTCCAGTCATTGAATATCACCTTGCCAAAAATGTGTTCTTCAGCATTTTTTATGTTTATGGGTTCACCCAGATTTGTTTTCTTACCTATAATAAAGGCCATCTCTAGCTCTATATCCAGTCGTTTACTTTTACCAAAACTAGGTAAATCTGCAGTAGGAGCTTTGCTCTGTCCGCTTGGTCTATGTATAGATGTACCACTTATAACGATACTACTAGCTCTGCCGTGATATCCTACGGGTATATGTTTCCAGTTAGGCAATAAAGGCTCGCTATCTGGACGAAAAAGCTTTCCAAGATTAGTAGCGTGCTCTATACTACTATAAAAATCTGTATAATCTCCTACTTTCACGGGCATGCTCATTTGAGTGCCTATGCGAGGTACTAATACTTTCTCTCTGAACTCATATAATTGACCTTCGGTGGTGAGCTGAGTAGTAAGATAGGATCTAAGAGCACTCCACGCATCTTTGCCGCATTCTATAAAATCATTGAGCACATTGGCTTCAAATACTGATGTATCAAAACCTATATCTGGGAACAAACCTACTTTAGCACAGGCATTAAGATCTATAATACTGTCTCCTATAGCCACTCCAGGTGTAGGTTTATTATCACGCATAAACATGCCATAGGGTAGGTTATATATGCTAAAATCTGAGTTGGTAGGTACGTCTATCCAGGTGGTCATAAGATTACTTTTTTTGTTGGTTCGAAGATAAGAAAGGGAATTGACTTACAGGAGATAATGGTCACTAAATGTATTGTTTGCGTTTGATATAGTATGATTAATGACTTTTTTTTTCTTTTCACTATTCCTCCACCCACTTCTTTTATTCGTTGCACATAGAAGAAAACCTCAGGATCCACAGCTGTTATTGCCTCTTTGATTTTATGCACTTCCAGTCGGGTTACTATATAAATTACTATATCACAATCTGCTTTTACTTCAAACTGACCAGGCAGGTATCCACGCTCAAATTTATATACGGGAATTCAAATTTTTTATATTCGATAAGTATAAATGGGGAATTGAATAGTACTAAAATTATCTCCTGAAGCGTTGCAATACCCCTAAGCTATCATTTGGTTGAGATAACTATCTCAAATAAAAACTCTTGATTTTTATAGTAATACCATTACACTAATAAAGGCCCCAGTTGTAATTTTAGTTTCACTCTTCACTCAAAGAACCACATTCACTATCCTACCCGGCACTACGATCACCTTTTTAGGTGGTTTGCCATCTAGCCATTTTTGGACTATCTCATCAGCCAGTACATTTTTCTCTATTTCCTCTTTGCTCATATCCAGCGGAAACTCAAGATTGGTTCTCGTTTTGCCATTGATAGAGATAGGGTAGACCTTACTGCTTTCTATGAGGTGCTTCTCATCAAAGGCTGGCCAAGTAGCATCTGCTATGAAACCTCCGTTTCCTATAGCATTCCAAAGCTCCTCTGTGATGTGCGGTGCAAAAGGATTTAGTAATATTAATACTTGCTCTAATACAGACTTGCTGGCACATTTCTGACTACCTAGTTCATTCACACAAATCATAAACTGAGCTACCGAAGTATTGAGTGACATATTATCTATGTCCTCTGTGATCTTCTTTATAGTGGCGTGCAAGGTCTTCATCGAGTCTTTGCTTGCTTCGCTATCTGTCCAAAGCTGATTCCCGTCTTGGTCAAAGAAGAGAGCCCAAAGTTTCTTTAAGAAACGATAGGTGCCGTCAATGCCCTTAGTACTCCAAGGTTTACTGTCTTCTAAAGGTCCTAGGAACATTTCGTAAAGACGTAGCGTGTCTGCTCCGTATTGATCTGAAATGTCATCTGGATTGACAACATTAAACTTGGACTTAGACATTTTTTCAACTTGAGTTCTAAGTTTTATTTCTCCATCGGTAGCAATGGAAGAAAAGTCAATGGTTTCAAATCTATTATCTAGTTTCTGCAGCTGAGCAAATTGAGCAGAGTCCAAAGTAGCTTCCTTACTGGCAATATTTACTGGGACGTGCAGTTCTCTACCCTCAGATTCAAGTAACATGCTCTCCCCCTGAATCATTCCTTGATTTACCAATTTCTTAAATGGTTCGTCAAACTGGATATGACCTCTGTCGCATAAGAACTTAGTCCAGAATCTACTGTACAGTAAGTGGCCCGTAGCGTGCTCTGTGCCGCCTATATATATATCCACTTGATTCCAGTATTCCAGGCTTTCTTTCCCTGCAAACTCTTGGTCATTATTAGGATCCATATAGCGAAGGAAGTACCAGCTACTGCCTGCATATCCGGGCATGGTATCGGTTTCTCTTCGGCCAGTTGGGGTATTTACCCATTCCTTGTTATTAGCAAGTGGGCTTTCTCCTGTTCCTTTGGCTTCGTAGCTATCTACCGGTGGCAGCTTTACGGGTAATTCGCTGATTACCGTAGGTACTCCATTTTGGTGTATGATAGGGAATGGCTCGCCCCAATATCTCTGGCGGCTATATCCTGCATCACGCAGTTTGAAGTTTACTTTTCGTGTCCCAAAACCGCGTTCTTCTGCTAGTTGTATGATAGCCGCAGCTCCTTCTTTCACAGATAGTCTGTCAAAGTTTTCGCTATTCATCAGCTTACCATACTTAGCATCATAGCTTTCTACTTGTATATTGATTTCTTCTTTAGAACCAATTACTTGAATGATATCTATCCCAAATTTAGTTGCAAAAGCGTGATCTCGCTCGTCGTGTGCAGGTACAGCCATGATAGCCCCCGTACCGTATCCGCTGAGTACATATTCAGATATGTATATCGGTAGTTTTTTCTGGGTAAATGGATGCAGAGCATACGCTCCTGTGAATACACCACTTACAGATTTATCTTTTTTACGCTCTAGTTCAGACTTATTGTTTGCTACGGTAGCATACTTTTCTATCTCAGCTTTCTGCTCAGCAGTAGAGATTGGGCCTACCAGCTCGTGGTCTGGTGCCAGCACCATAAAGGTAGCACCGAAAATGGTATCTGGTCGAGTGGTGAATACTTCTATTTTGAGATTTGAGATTTGAGATTTGAGATTTGAGATGGCTTCGCCCTGTCTCCTGTCTAATTTCTCTATTCTAAAGTCAATCTGTGCTCCTTCACTTCGTCCTATCCAGTTGCGTTGGGTTTCTTTTATACTATCGCTCCAGTCTATGCGGTTTAGCCCTTCTAGCAGTCTGTCTGCATAAGCGGTGATACGTAGGTACCATTGCTTCATTATTTTCTGAGTTACCTCGTGGCCACCTCTTTCACTTAGTCCATTTTTTACCTCATCATTGGCTAGTACAGTGCCTAGTTCTTCGCACCAGTTTACAGTAGTTTCTTTTTGGAAAGCAAGTCTGTAGCACTGCAGCACAGCTTCTTTCTCCTGTTTGTTTTTATTCTCCCAGTCTTCTGCTATGAAGTTTCCTGCCTCGTCTCCGTTATGCGTTATGTTTACATTTCCTTCATTTTCGAAAATGGTGATAAGTGCATCTATACTTTCAGATTTATCTGTTTTGGCATTATACCAAGATTCAAATAGTTGGATAAATATCCACTGCGTCCATTTGTAATAGCTAGGGTCTGTGGTGCGTAGTTCGCGATCCCAGTCATAGCAGAATCCTATGCGGTTTAGCTGCTCCTTGTAGCGTGTTAGATTTTCTTCTGTAGTCACCGCAGGATGCTGTCCAGTCTGCATAGCATATTGCTCTGCGGGTAGTCCAAAAGCATCAAATCCCATAGGGTGAAGGACATTAAATCCATTGAGTCGCTTATACCGAGATACGATGTCACTAGCTATATAGCCAAGCGGATGACCCACATGCAGCCCAGCACCACTAGGGTATGGGAACATATCCAAAGCATAAAACTTTGGTCTACTGTGGTCTATGGTAGTTTTATAAATCTGCTTTGCAGACCACTCTGCCTGCCATTTTGTTTCTATAGCTTGAAAATCGTAGGTACTCATTGATTTTTGATAAGTGGCAAAGTTAGTAGAACGGATATTTATTCGTGGAAATCTTCTTGATTTTTGAGAGTCGGTTATGTCCTACTTTTGACCAGTAATGAGTCAATCTAAACCCAAAGGAGTCACTATAGTAGTTACACTATCTGTGGTTATTTTTCTCTTAGGGCTATTAGGAGTTTTGCTAATTAATGCAAGTAAACTAAATGACCATATAAGAGATAATGTAGAGCTCACGGTTTTTTTTAATACGGATTTATCCGAATTGGAAGCTAAGCAATTAAGTGATAGTATAGTCTTGCTGCCATTCACCTCTAGTGGTACTTTTGTGAGTTGTGAAGAGGCTATTTTTCTGTTTAAGAACGAGATAGGAGAAGACTTTATAGATATTTTGGGAGATAATCCCTTGCCTGCTAGTTTAGAGATTTTGCTAAAAAGTGAGTTTACAGATGAAGCTAGTCTTGCGCGTTTGGAGCGTGAGTTAGGAGCTAGTTTTGGTGTCTTAGAAGTTAGTTATCCGCAAAATGTTTTTCAGCAGATAGATAGAAATCGTAGAATAATTAGTTTCTGGCTACCTGCACTAAGTATTATGCTCATCATAGTGGCTATAGTACTTATGTCTAATACTATTAAGATTCTTATCTATTCAGATAGATTTATAATAAAGAATCAGCAACTGATAGGGGCCACTCAGAAATTTATTTTAAAACCATATAAAAAAATATCTCTTCAATGGACTATTTATAGTTTCTGTATAGGGACTATACTAGTAGCAGGCACTATATGGTTAATATTCAACTTGCTCAGTGTTTCTATGGACTTAAATCTAAGAGCTATTGGGCTTCATTTTGCACAAAACTGGTATCAATACATTTTGATGTTATTTTTGCTGTTAGTAGGTGTGGCAGCAGTAATTTATATTGCTACTCATTTGGCGACCAAAAAATATTTAAATACGCACTCAGATAATCTATACAATTAATATAAATGTCAAAGGATAAGAAAAATAAAGCAGGTACTCAGGTGCCACAAGGTCAATTCGTTTTTGGTAAGCAAAACTATCAGCTAATGCTTATCGGACTTGCAGTTATCATACTTGGCTTTGTGCTCATGTATGGCAAGGAGGGCGATATCTATGATTTCAGAAGAATTACACTAGCTCCTATAGTAGTAATGGCGGGATTCGTTATCGAAATATTTGCCATATTACGAAAGCCTAAAAGCGAGTAATGAGTATATGGGAGTCTATAGTCCTTGGGGTTATCCAGGGGCTTACAGAGTTCTTGCCTGTGAGTAGTAGTGGCCACATAGAGATAGGGCAGGCACTACTAGGTACAGAGAGTTTAAAGGAACAAGAGGAGTTGCTGAGTGTGGTTTTGCACGCAGCGACTGCACTCGCCACTATCGTGGTTTTTAGAAAAGATATTTTAACTATTCTTCAAGGATTGGTCAGTAAAGAGGATAAGGAACAAAAGCGATTTTCGTTATTTGTAATTATCTCCATGATACCCGCAGCCATAGTAGGTGTATTTTTTGACGACTTATTAGATCAACTTTTTGAGGGTCAATTGGTGTTGGTATGTTCTATGCTGTTGCTTACCGGAGCGCAATTGCTGTTTGCGGAAAGAGCAAAAATAGAAAGCACAGAAAAACTAACTTGGGGCAAAGCTCTCATTATAGGCATAGCACAAGCTATTGCAATACTCCCAGGTATATCAAGGTCTGGAGCTACTATTTCTACTAGTATTTTATTGAAAGTGGATAGAGCTCAGGCTGCACGTTTTTCCTTTCTAATGGTAGTTCCCCTTATTTTGGGTAAAATGGCTAAAGATATATTAGATGGAAAATTGCAATTGTCAGAAGATTTGGTAATGCCGTTTGTAGCTGGTTTTGTAGCTGCACTGCTTGCGGGTGTAGTGGCCTGCCAATGGATGATAGCTATAGTAAAGAAAAGTAAGCTGTCTTATTTTGCTTACTACTGTTGGTTTGTAGGGATAGTAGGATTAATCTATACCTTAGTTTAATACAAAGTCTGGAACTAGTACCATCTGTGGTACATTTACTAGAAAAATAGAGCGTGTAGTCAGTTCTTCAAAGGTAAAAAATCCTTTCATAGATCCATATTCACAGATTAGCGGACACCACGATTCATACTCAAATTTTTCTCCGGGTTTTAGAATTGGCATTTGCCCTATAACCCCAGCACCTTCTACTTCTCGCTCGTCATCTAGTCCATCTGCTATGAGCCAGTATCTACGCTGTAGTTTTACTGTGTAGGCGGATTGGTTTATGATAGTAATATGGTAGCTATAGACATATTGTGCTCCCTGCATACGTTGTTTTTTTTCATACTTTGGTGTTGCTTCTATGGCTATTTGTGTTGCTAGTTCTTCTATCAAACGATTCTCTATTAATTCTACTGCAAGTTAAACACAACATTTTGATTTATGTTGTATTCTTAGTGTCAGTATTTACTTTTGTACCTAGTATATGAGTACTTCTTCTAACCTTATAAATAAAGCAGTAGAGCAGCTTTCTAAATTTCCTGGGATAGGTAAAAAAAGTGCTTTGCGTATGGCTCTGCATTTACTCAAAAGGTCTGAAGGAGATACAATAGACTTGAGTCAAGCCTTAATTAATCTAAGAACAGAGATACAGTTTTGTAGTCAATGCTATAATCTTAGTGATGATGTACTCTGTAATGTGTGCAAGTCTCCTAGCAAGGACGAGAGTTTAGTATGTATAGTGAAAGATTTTCAGGATGTCATAGCTATAGAAAATACGGGTCAGTACAATGGACATTTTCATGTATTAGGAGGCCTTATATCTCCTGTAGATGGTGTAGGACCTAGCGATGTAAAAATACCTGAACTCTTTATACGAGTGAGCAAAGGAGAGATCAAAGAAGCCATAATAGCTTTGAGTTCTACTCTAGAAGGAGATACCACAGAATACTACATTGCCAAAAAACTCAGAGAACAAGGTATCAAAGTATCTACCTTATCTAAAGGTATTGCCGTAGGCGGAGAGCTAGAATATGCAGACGAAATGACCTTGGCTAGGTCTATTCGAAATAGAGTGAACCTGGAGGGCTAATTCTCGTTTATAGGTTGCACAACCATATAACTTGCTGTGATTAAGAAATTCCTAAGAAATGGGATAGCACTTATTAGGCCTATTTGTTTTCGTGGCTTTATCCCAAACTTAGTTTCGTAATTAGGATTAACTAACCAGTCCGTCTGTTTTAGCTTACGGTAGTTGTTTTTCTTTAATACACGATTGAGTCGGTCTATCGAGATGCCCGTGTCATATATTTCTAACATTGCTTCTATCTTATCGTCGGTTTCACCTAGCACCTTAAGTAAGCTCTTATAGGCTAATCTTGGTATGATGTGATAATAAGGTAGCTTAGAAAACAACTTGTTATTTAGCAGTTGTTGGTGTCCGCCAAATGGATTATACCAAGGGGGGAAGCCAATAAAATATAAGCCATCTGGCTTCATAAAATCTCTGCATCTGCCCATAAAAAGCTCTTGATTAGGGATGTGCTCTATTACATCTCTAGTGATTATAACGTCAAACCTCTCGGGTGACACTGTATCGTATATATCTTCCGCTATTAGCTCAAGGTTGGCCTCGTTTGGATGTCCAGCAAAGAATATTTTTCCGTTCTCTATACGTCCTTTAGAAATATCTATACCAACACATCTGCATCCTAGATCTAAAAATGGTTTCAAGTTTCCCGCTTGACCACATCCTATTTCTAATACAGTACAGTTTTTATCAATCTTCCTAAGAGAAGAGAGATATGGAATCACATACTTCTGCGTAGTGAGTGCTTGCTCGTTAAAATACCGTTTACTGTCTGAATGGCGTTCTTGCATTTATACCCTGACTCTTAGTTATCTGGTTTTGGAGCAGAATCATCTGGTTTAGGGCCGTTTTTGCCTCTGTTTGCTCTATTAGGATTTGGCTTCTTATTCGGGTTAGGTCTTCTACGTTCTCCTCTTGGGTTATCGTCTTTTCTGTCACCACTCGGCTTTTGACCTCTTGGTTGGTCTTTCTGATCCTTATCTCCTGGCTTGTTTGTTTTGCGATTGTTTGGGTTTCTGTTTCCACTTTTATTTCTGTTTCCGCCTTTAGATTTAGAACGATTTCCTTTGTTCTTATCATCCATACGAGTAAGGTCTGTATCGCCTAGTAGATCATCCTTAAACTCTAGAGTCTTGAAAGCTATCTCAGCACCTTTAGCTGTATCACTAAGGGTCATAGGGGTTTTACCTTTCTTGTTTTCCGCTATTATCTCGTTTACTCTATCTACATCCACAGGTATCCAGTCAAAACTATTTTCATAGCAGTACCAAGCAGTCCCTTTTAGAATGTCAATTTTTCGAAGAGAAGCTAATCCAGATTCTGTCTTTAGTTTTATATTATCAGATGGGAATTCATTTAATTTCTCTGTATATACTTCTAGTTCGTAGTTTAAGCAACACTTCAATCTTCCGCATTGTCCACTTAGCTTGAGCATATTAATAGAGAGATTCTGTATTTTAGGAGCAGACATACTTACTACTTTGTAGTCTGTAAGCCACGTACTGCAGCACAGTTCTCTACCGCAGCTTCCTATGCCACCTAGTCTAGATGCCTCTTCTCTATAACTGACTTGCAGCATCTGTATTCTGCTTTTAAAAGAGGATGCATATCGGCGTATGAGTTCTCTAAAGTCTACACGACCTTCTGATGTATAGTAAAAAGTTACTTTTTTGCCATCCCCCTGAAACTCGATGTCACTTATCTTCATTTTGAGACGAAGTTGAAGTGCTATAGTTCTAGCTTCTTCTAAGGTTTTTTGCTCTTTGTCTTTATACTCTTGGTACTTCTTTATTTCGGACTCATTAGCTATGCTTTGAATATTACGCATTTCTGCATTGTCTTCTTCTACTCCGTATTTTTTTAAGTGAAGCTTTACCAATTCTCCTGCTAGTGATATTTGACCTACATCATAGCCTATATCTGAGTCTACTATTACGTAATCGCCAGTAAATAGTTCTAAGCCTTTTACGTTTTTGTAGAATAGTTTCTTACTCCCCTTGAAACGTACCTCTACTATATTAAATGGCTTATAATCCTCTGGCAATACCATATCCGTAAGCCAATTATATACATTTAATTTATTGCAACTGCCTGTACTGCAACTGCCGTTATTCCCACATCCGGGGCTATGACTTCCATTATTAGTTCCGCAACTTCCGCATCCCATATCTATATATTCTCTTTGCTTTTGATTTTTTGAGTTTTTATGAATTAGATAAATAGTCCAACTAATTCATAAGTGTATTATACACAGTTCAAATATATCTAAAAAAGCCTTAAGGATTTAGTAATACAGCTCTGTATAGTGCCTAATAAATTTGGTTCCCCATCGTATAGGGTAATCGTTGATGTTTTTTATGTCACTCACCAAGTTTGGTTGCACTGCTATTGCAGCCATATTGAGGCCAGCTCCGCACAGTGCCACTGTAGTTCCTTGTGTCCTCGGATTTATTTCCAAAAGTAAAGGTTTGCCCGCTGCATCGTATTTTACTTGTATGCCAATAGGCCCCTCAAGGTCTAAAGAATTTAATATTGCTTCGCAATATTTTATTATTTCTACATTCTGCTCTATTGTCCCAGCTACGCTGATGCCATTATTCATTGTTTTTCGAAGACGGGGTATTATAAATTTTATTACTCCTTCTACAATTAGACAATCAATAGTATACTCTGCACCGGGCATATACTCCGAAACTAGGAGAGGAGGGAAAGGGTCGGATTGTAAAATATTGTTTAACTTTTCAGGCTTTATGTATGTGCTATTCGGTTTGTAGTTAAACAGCAAGTCGCTTTCTTCTACATCGTCGGTCACTATTCTAAATCCTCTACTACCATTAGCAACACAGGGCTTTATAATAAATGTTGCGTTACTAGCTAAATAAGGATTTACAGCGTTTTTGTATTCTTGATAAGTAGTTGCTATACTGAATTTGGGAGTAGATATTTGATTGTTTTTTAGGTGATTATACAGTTTTCCCTTGTTATTTGCTATAGCTAAACTCTGTTCGTTACTTACTATTATTCTAATATTATTTTTTGCAAAAAGTGCTTTGTTTTGTGCCAAAGGAATGAGCTCGCGAGTAGTTATGGGTAGTACGATGTCTATTTGGTATTCTATACACTTTTTTAGAAAAGAGCTAATGTAATTAGGGCTATCTCCTGCAGGAATAGTGAAATATTGATGAGCTAAAAGCTTCCCTGCGGTTTGCTCTTTTATGTCGCAAGAGAAAAGTGTAATGTCCTTGTTAGACTCTAATATAGCTTTTAGAATACCAGGGGCCCCAGGAGCTCCACCCCCTGTTACTAGAATATTTTTTACAGCTTCCATCTCACTACCTCGAATACCTCAGCTAGATTGGCGTTGATCTGAATGCCTCTATTCAGGGCTAATCCTTTTATAAATTCTGGATTACTATAGGGTCTATGTGCTTGAGATTTATAAAGTTTTAAGGCTTCTATCTTTTTATCTATGTGCCTTTGTTCCAAAGTGATGAAGCACGTGGTATTGAACACCAGATTGTTCCATGGCATTTCGTAGCACAAGATACTGCCAAATTTAAAAGCTCTTAATCCTTCTTCTGCTATGGTTTTATGGTCTTGGTGAATATCGTTGAGTGATGGCATGAGCACTAAATCAGGTTGTAGTGTTTCGCGAAGTTTTATAAGATCGTCGAGTATCTCCTGCCTGTGATAGGTAAATGTACGTACCTCATAGTCGTGTAATATAAGATGATCAGGTGCTATGCCCAATGAGGCCGTAGCTGCTTTTACTTCAGTTATTAATATGTCTTCTGGAAACTGAGGTAAAACAGACTGTTTGCAAGCTGAAAATGTGGCATAGTATACCTCTTTTCCTTCCTCTACCCACTTGTTTATACTCGCTCCACAACCAAACTCGCCATCATCGGTATGTGGTGCTAAAATTAGTATTTTTTGAAAAGAATCACTCATTATTTATTTCGTATAAAGTTATATCTTAGTTGAAGGGATAAGTTAAAAATGGCAATCTTGGCATTTGCATTTCGCTGTATGTGGTAAATTACTTCATTAATTTGAGCGTAACTTTTTTCTATGCACGATGCGTTGAGAGTAGTAGAAAACTTTTTAATAAAATCTTGCTGACCTTTTTCTGCTTTTATCTGATAGTTATCTATTGTTTGATAGAGCATGCTCTCCCTGAGTATAGATAAGCCATTGGTTAAAAAATACTGTAACTGCACTCTTCCTAGTTTATGCATACTATCAGCTAAGGTACTCACCTTGCCTAAATTATTTGAGTAGCACGCCAGCATCCAGTCTCTAAACATCTCTGCATAGTTGTCTTCTACGCTTTCTACGAGCTCTACAGCTTTATTAAAATTCCCTTCTGATAAATAAGCGATTTGTTCTGCTTTTTGCGGATCTAGTGCATACTTGTCTATCAGGAATTGCTGTGTTTCTGTTTCGGTGTACTTTGGTACCTTGATCAGTTGAGTTCTGCTCGTGATAGTAGCTAGCAAAGCATCTGAATTTTCGGCTACTAGTGAGAAGTAGGTTTTTTGAGGAGGTTCTTCTATTAGTTTTAGTAGGGCATTACTCTGTCCTTGTAAGTACTCAGGCATCCAAAGTATGAGTGACTTTGCTTCGCCTTCATAGGATTTTAAGGAAAGTTTAGTCAGGATTTTTCTGACTTCTTTTATGTTTAAGTTGGGAGATTTATTCTCATCTTTAGCTGTAATAGCTGCCCAATTAGTAATATTAAAATACTTGTTTTTAGTTACAAGCTCTCTCCATTGTAATATGAAGTCATCAGAAATGCCATCAGCCCCTCCTGTATGAGGAAAAGAATAGTGAACATCTGGATGAGTAAGAGAAGTTATTTTTCTGCAAGAAGAACACTCGCCACACGAATCTGTATCCGATGGATTAGAGCAATACACATATTGAGTAAGTGCAGATGCTAGTGCAAGCTTGCCACTTCCTTCTGGCCCTAAAAATAAAAGGGCATGTGGTAGCCTATTGGCTTTTACACTAGCTATCAGCTTCTTTTTAATGGATTCTAGGCCATAGACTTGCGAAAACTGCATACTTACTTTGCTTGGCTAACGCTTTTAGCTTTAGGTTTGGTGTCCAAAAAAGTTTTCTTTACCCAAAAGAATATACAGATACCTATCATTAGATAAACTAGCCCACCGAATATAGCAGCTAAGCTAGCCCCTAATGCATAGGTTTTTGGCTCAAACTTGAAGGTGACACTATGTTGTCCTGCAGGTACTTTTAAACCTCTCAAAACATAATTGGCTCTATAGTAATCTACCTTCTCATTATCAATATATGCGTCCCATCCTTTATCATAATAGATTTCAGAAAAGATCACATTCCCTTCTGTACTAGAATTAGTAGTGTACTGCAATTCCTCAGGGTGATAAGAGTTTAGCACTACGCTTGCATTGCTATCAGATACTGAAGCTGTGCTAATGTGATCAGCAAAAACCTGTTCTACTATTGCTTCCTTTTTGGTATTTAAACTACCAATGGCTAAAATAGCACTGTCTGCATTTTCTACTACATTTACTTTATTTACAAACCAAGCATTTCCTAGTGCTTCAGGATTTTGACCATATAGCGGCTGAGCTCCTTGCTCTTGCCTATTTGGGTAGATAAAGTATTTCATGTTCAACATATTGAGGATACCGTTATTCATTACTCTCCCATTGGTAAGATCCTCATTCAGCTGCCAATCCCATATATCTTGGTATCTTCTTATCTTAACAGCACTATAACCGCCTATTGACTTATGAAAATAAGCACATCGATTACTGTTCAGTGGACTTTCAGTGAGGTCTAAAACGCGGTAGTAACTAGTGTCTTGCTTAATAGCTAAATCGGCAGAGTACGCAGTGAAAGGAACCGATGAGGTTACTCGCTTCTTAAACTCTTTGTTATCTAAATATCGTTTTCCTACAGTCCATAAATCTGCTAGAATTAGTAATCCTAGAAATAGAATGGCATATTTTGGCTTTATTTTTTGCTTGTAGGCTAACCAAAGAATGAGAAGTAAAAGTAGAGCAAAGAGTAAACTTCTAGAACCATCCTTTTTCATGATTTTAAGTCTCTCTTCTACAAGTCTATTTTTTATGTTATCTATATCTCCTTGAGTTACTTGTGTTCCTCGCTGCTGCAGAGCTCTTTGGGCGGTTCTGGTATCACTATCATACACCATCTGGCCTGTAGTCTCGTCATACTTTGGTGTAGAACTAAAGTCATTGAACATAGTCCCTGTAAATGCTAATAGCACTATTAGTCCTATTCCGATGCCTGCAGTAATGGCGATAGGTTTTATGTTTTCTTTAATATACTTTGGGTTACTCAGTATCTGCTCTACTGCAAGCATAGCCAGTAGGCCCGTACATACTTGCATTATGGCAATCATCATACTAGGCGACCTAAATTTACTATATAATGGGAAGTAGTCATACATCCACAAGTTGAACCAAGCAAAATTATTAGTACCCATACTCAGTACAATGGTGAGTAGTATTACAGATAATAGCCACCATTTCTCGCTGCCTTTTACTATGACTAGCCCTAGGAGCATAAGTATAAACATGGTGACGCCTAGATACTTGGGGCCGGATGTAGAACCTATTTGTCCGTAATAAAGCTGTAGCTTGTCTGAATCTCCACCACTATAGTTTGGAATAAAAGTAGCTGCGTAGTCTGACCATCCCATACTGTATGAGAAGACATAATCTTTGGTAAGTCCGTCTTTGCTATCTTCTTGATTGTCTGCAGTTTTACTTATGGTAAGTTCTGAGGTTCCACGTATGGATTCTTTTGCATATTCATTGACTAAAAGCAGATTAGAACTATTTGCACCCAAGGCTATCCCTGCTCCAAGTATCGCAAGTCCTGCGGCTTTGGCAAAGTCTAAGATTCTTTTTTCTTTAATATGTTGGAACAGCTGAAAAATGAAAAAGAAGACCACCATAAAGGCAGTGTAATATGTTATTTGGAGGTGATTTGCGAAAATCTGTAAACCCAAGCCTGCGGCAAGTACTGCTATGCCTAAGAAATATTTTTTACGTACCAGCCATTTTACCCCTGCTATCACTAGAGGTATGTAGCTTATAGCTGCAGCTTTGGTGTTGTGACCTACGGCTAGTATTGTAAGATTTTCCGTGGCAAAACCTATCCCAATAGCTCCAACTAAAGCAAGCCAAGGCCTCACCTTGAAAGCTAGTAACATTATGAAACTGAAGAATACGTATCTAAATATTTGAGACCAAAGTCTTGGGTTTTTAGGGAACATAAGATGCTCTATCACTGGATTCACTGATTTAGTAATCACATACGATGGCATACCGCCAAAAAGAGCATTGGTCCAAAGAATAATCCCTTCTTTTTCATCTCTGTATTGATGAATCTCGCTAGAAGCTCCCTTGTATTGTACAATGTCACTTTGTATAGGCTCTTTGCCTTTAAAATTGCTAGGCACAAAAAGTGCAGTCACAATAAATATAACTACCGTAATTGCTAAAAAAAGTAAGGTGGACTTATACTGGGACGTAAAATTATTCATATACTTTATTAATTTGGCCAAAAATAGAACTTGTTTGATAAGATTTTACAAAATACCTAAATATATGGTCAATATTTTGGTAAGCTCTATAGCAAATTACTGTATTCTGCTGCTTGAGCGGGTCTGCTGTACTTTATGATTTTATCATTTGGGGCATTGTGTATTATCCCTTTTTGCCACTGTTCATAGTGCTTATAGAGATATTTATATACCTTTTTATGATCTTGTTTTTGCGATATGCCCGTTTGGGTTTCTCTCAGCATATCTGCCACAAAACCATCTTCCTTTCCTATATAGACAATAGGCCTACCGCTTGCCATATACTCATAGACTTTTGCGGGTATTCCGCCCTCCTGGCCAGAGGAGTTTAGTGGGCCACATACTAAAAGGAGGTACGATGTCTCTAAAAAGGAAATGCTCTCATGGTGAGGTACGTAGGCGGAGTATGCCGTGTGATTTGTTAATTCGCGAACACTTATTTCTTCTGCCAGTTCTGGGTAAGTAGACCCCACAAACTGGAGCTTAAAAGATGCTTCTGGATGATTGATTTTAAACATCTGAAGAGCATCTAAAAAGGGTGTAATATTATACTGATCTGAGATTGTACCTGTGTAGGTAATTACAAAGTCTGTCTTTAGTTGATAGTCGAATCTCTCAAAGTCTTTAGGATCGTATCCATTGGGAATGCTTGTAAATTTATCATTAGAAACTGTAGGTGATTTGCTCTTAAAAAAAGGGATATAAACAGGACTAGCCGTCACTATATGGTCTGCAGTTTCTATAATTTTACGTTCGTACCTGAGGTTTATTTTGTGAGATAGTTTGCTGTTATTCAGTAGTTTGTAGTAGTATATGTCTGTCCACATATCTCGAAAATCTACAATCCAACGGAGGTCAAACATTTTTTTAAGTTCGTAACCAATAAGTTGTGTAGAGTGAGGTGGGCTAGAGGTGATTACTGTTTTTATACCTTCCTCTCTTATAAGTTGTTGTGCTTTTTTAATGGCATATTTATTCCAATATTTACGTGGGTCAGGGATAAATAAGTTGCTGCGTAAAAAAACAACCGCTTTTTGAAAAGGATTTTTATGATCAATGCCACCTAAGCCGGCAGTAGGCATATTTTTTTTGCCAATGAGCTTCTGATATAGATTAAGCGGTTCAAACGATTTGGTAAGATGAACCTTTACATTGGGATGAACTTCTAATGCTAAGCTTTCATCTATTACCGCATAGCTAGCATACTCTGGATCGGGAGCTATTACGTGTATGGCATAGCCCATGTCGCATAAGTAGTTGGTGAGTTTTAGCCATCGCTGTACGCCCGCACCGCCACTTGGTGGCCAGTAGTAAGTTATTATTAGTATAGTCTTATCCTTGCTCAACAGAGGCAAATATATCCTGCAATTGTCTTAGGATGTATAGAGCACTGAAAATACTGTGCAGATAATAATTTTTTATTTCGACTCTTAATTTGCGAATTTGCTACAGAAATATGTGTGGGATAGTACAAGAGGCAGGCTCCTCCGCTAGGTGGCAAGTTATAGATAAGTATGAGTATTTTTTTTTAAGCTCAGCGGATTAGGTTGATTTATAAGATTCTGAGATGAATCCAATACGTTTATATATTTTCTTTAGCACGTCGATTTTCCAGTTTTCTAAATAATAGTTCGGTACAATTAATTTAGGAGTATAGCTGATTAGATCTTTTAAGAAGACCAAAGTACCAATTGCGATTTGTGAGGCACAATTTACTAATCGGCTTCCCTCTTGATATTTAGCCATATCTTGACCTCTTTTTTTATTGGCTTGCAAGTGCCAATCTACAGATAGTTTGTAGTCTGCTACTACGTGGGCTATTACTAGAGTATCGTCATACACCCTCGGTATGTTGTTTTTTATCATTCGCTCTTGGAGTTCAGACTCCTCGCCATAGCCCGTTTTGGTGCCAGACATTCCTAAGTCAGTATTGAATTCTCCCAAGATTTCAAATACACTTTTATGAATACACATAATGCCGCCCGACAGGAATTCGTGATTTGGCAATACCCCACTAGCTGCAAAGTTTTTTGAGTTGCTGCCGTATTCTTGTTTGTACCATTTTGGTTGGCCATAATAATACCATGGATAGTATACTCCACCAAAGACTTTTTGATTCTTTTGGCAATGTAAAAGAGTGGTTTCTAAAAGATTTTTATCAGACTTAGCATCATCATCTATGTACAATATCCAATCTCCATTTGCTTCTTTGATAGCCTTGTTTCGTGCATAGGATAAGCCCGTATTAGACTCCGATACATACCTAATGTTAGAGTATAGGTCTACAAGTGTTTTTACTTTGTGTGTTCCATTATCTATTACCAATATTTCTACTTGGTCAGTAAGCTGAGGTAGTAAAGAGTCTAAGCAACGTTTCAAGAGCTCCTTTCTATTGTAAGTGCATATAGCTATGGTGATTTGGACGCTCAAGTAGTTCGCAAAATAAAGCTAAATTTTGATTTTTATATGGGGCTCTAAAACAGCAGACTCAATAGTTGCCAATAATACTTCTCTGTACCTCAAGCAAAAAGCTACTATTCAAAGTATACCTTCAGTAGCGACTACGATAATCACTAACTATGATAATATAACTTCAAGTAATTTCACGTTGAATAACATTACTGGGGGTTATTACATTCAAAGAATCGGGGAAATATCTTATCGTGGCTTGTACTTCATTTTTTGCTAATAATCCTGGTAGAAAAATAATCTGGATCGGTTGTACTTTAAATTATCATCTAGAGAGTAGCAATTACCGAATCAGATAGAATTGCTAATCGTCTTTCCACTTCTTTTCTGGGTAAGTTCGATGCAGGAGATTTTATTAAATTTTGGGTATATCAAAATACAGGAGTAAATGCCAATTGTCCCAATACAATACAAGTATTTGATGAGACACAAGTAAATATAAAAAAACAGTAACGAATACAGTGGGTGATACTGGAGTTATTTAAACTATCTTAATTAAACTGCACCGCAGACATTGCGTTTTGGTCCTGATTTTCACAAGTTTTATCAAATGATTTATCAATAACCTACTTGTTTTATAATGTTACGACTGAGTAGGTGCTGTCTGTAGTATTAAAATTTTTGTGGTGCAGGCTAAGTGTGCGACATGTTTGTTATTGTACAAGATTAGTGCTTGATTTGTTCCATGTTAAACCAAAAGTTGAAACAAGCTTATTTTGCAAAGCAAGGAGACTCTAATCCAGAACTGAATAGTGAGATAAAAGCTCTTAGTGGTTTTTCTGGCACCAAATTCTTGAAATCTCTCCAGAGCTTAGCTAAACTGTTTGTTAATGAGAATACGTGCTACTTAGAAGTAGGTGTTTTTCAAGGACTGACTTTGATGTCTGTCGCTTCTGAAATTCAATCTTTTGAAGCAATAGGGATAGACAATTTTGCATTTTTTGACAAGGAGAAACGGAATCAAAAAATAATAGAAGAGCGTAGAGCTAAATTTGGTTTGGATAATGTAAAGCTAGTCAACAAAGACTATGAGGATGCATTATTAGACTTTAAAAATGTAACCGATAAAAAGATAGGCTTATATCTTGTAGATGGTCCGCATGACTACCGCAGCCAAATGATGTGCCTGCTATATGCAATGCCTTACTTGGCAGATGAGGCAGTGATAGTAGTAGATGATTGCAATTATAAGCATGTAAGACAAGCAAATAGGGATTTCTTGATAACACATCCAGAGTATAAGTTGGTGTTTGAATCATACACTTCTGCACATCCTAATAATCAAGCACCTGATGTTCGCAAAGAATCTAGAGACGGGTGGTGGAATGGTATTAACATTATTGCCAAAGACAAAGACAATGTGCTAAAGTCAATGTTTCCTCCAGTAGAGAAGGATAAGTCTTTATTCGTAAATGATCATACTATGCACTGTATAAAGTATCCAGAGCACGTTACTAAGTTCATACCTTATATAAATAAACTAAGTGCAATTATGACTGGGAAATGGAAGCCTCAGAATAAGTTTTTAGGGTCTTTTGATAAGCTTAATACGCACAGTGATGGTATGGAGGAAAGACTTAATGCTGCTGTAAAATGAAGGGGCATATAAGTTAAAATATCATCCAATATTATTTTGTCAGGTTTTCACCACAAATGAGGTACTAAAATATGCTCTTTCAATCTTTTGATTTCTTGGTCTTTTTCCCATTAGTTTTCGCCCTTTTTTGGGCGATAAACAAATGGAATGTCTTGACAAGAAACATTTTTTTATTAGCAGCCAGCTACTTTTTTTATGGATATTGGGATTATAGATTCTTAGCACTAATCTTATCCAGCTCTCTTGTAGATTTTACTATTGGTATTTTGCTTCATAAGACGACAAAAGCAAGTGCTCGAAAAGGGCTTCTCGCATTTAGTGTTATCTTCAATATTGGTTTACTGGGCTATTGTAAGTATCTGAATTTTTTCATAGAAAATTTCGTTTCTGCTCTAAGTTCTGTGGGCATTGAGCAAGATATTTCCACACTGCAAATAATACTTCCTGTAGGCATTAGTTTTTATACTTTTCAAACGCTGAGTTACACCATAGATGTTTATAGAAAGAATATAGAACCAGAGAGGAACTTAGTGACCTTTTTAACCTTTGTTTCCTTTTTTCCTCAACTCGTAGCTGGGCCTATAGAGCGAGCAAGCAACTTGCTAGGGCAGTTTAGAAGAAAGTCGGAATTCACTTATAGTACTGGTACAGAAGCATTACGACAAATCTTGTATGGTCTTATTAAGAAAGTTATAATAGCAGATAATTGTGCTATATATGCTAATCAAGCTTTTGCCAATCATGATGATCTTTCATCTCCTTACCTTATTTTAGGTGCTGTGTTTTTTGCTTTTCAGATATACGGAGATTTCTCTGGGTATTCTGATATTGCAAGAGGTGTCGCCAAATTGTTAGGATTTGAATTGATGAAAAATTTCAATTTCCCTTACTTTTCAAAAAGTATAGGAGAGTTTTGGCATAGATGGCATATTTCGCTTTCCACTTGGTTTAGAGATTATATATACATACCACTTGGTGGCAGTAGAGGGAGTAGGTGGAAGACCATACGTAATATCTTTATAATCTTTCTTGTTAGTGGCTTTTGGCACGGAGCCAATTGGACATTTATAATTTGGGGTGCAGTACACGCAATCTTATTTATACCATCTATTTTTTTTAAAAAGCCAGCAGATAAATCGGCGAGTGGTTTTAGGTATATAGACATTGTTAAGATGCTCTATACTTTTAGTCTGGTTTGTTTAACCTGGATCTTTTTTAGAGCAGATTCTATGCAGCACGCATTGAGCTATTTATCTGGAATTTTCAGTATTGAGACATTTCAGTACAATGGTTTTTACTTTAAATTTTTGCCTGTGCTCACAGTATTTATTCTTTGGGAATGGTTTAATAGAAATTCTGAGTACGGATGGAAGTTATTGCCTAAGAGTAAAGTCGTTAGATGGTTTGTATATTTGTTTCTGATTTGCTTGATATTGTTTTTCAGACAAGATGATAATGCCTTTATATACTTTCAGTTTTAGCAGAAAGCAGTGATAAAATTCATAAAATCTTCCACACTATTCGTTCTGTTGTTGAGCATTTATTTGCTAAGCAATATTGCCGTAAACAACTATCTCAACTCACTAAAACTAAAGAGTGATAATAGTGAAATAGTTGCTATAGGAGATTCGCACATTATGACAGGTGTCAACCCGAGTCTTACTCAGAATATGAAGAACTATGCTCAGTCCTCAGAACCTTATCTTGCTTCGTATCTGAAAATTGACAAATTAGTTAGCGACAATTCTGAGATATCAGTTGTCTTACTCGGTTTTGGGTATCATAATTTGTCATCGTACTACGATGATAAATTGGTGACAAATGAGTCCTCAGCTATTTTTGATAATAACATTCAGCTGCTCAGTTTAGAAAATCTAAGTAACTTTAATTATGATTTTAAGCGATTTGTTGATTCTTACCTCGCCAATCAGTGCATTTACCCTCGGTTTAAAAGACTTTACTTAGGCGGATATAAAGAGACAAATTCTAAGCTCAGTGAAGCTGACTTTCCTAAAACTATTGCAAAACACTTTTACAGAGACACCACAGTTCGAGAATTTTCTGATTCCTTTAATATCTTTTATCTTCGTAAAATTGCGGATTTATGTTTAAAAAAAAATGTAAAGTTGGTTTTAGTTAAGACTCCCACTTCTTTGGCCTATGAGCAAGGAGTGCCAAATAAATACAAGAAAAAATATTTGTCTGTATCGGAGACTATGAAGAAGCGTGGTGTAGAGACATTTAATACTACTAAAGCGGCTAGCGAGTTTTATTTTAAAGACTATAGCCATTTGAGTAGAGAAGGGGCGTGCATTTTTACGCCTTTACTACTTAGATATATTGAATCAAATAAATGAAAGATTTTAAAAAATACAATCCTCCCTTTGGGAAACTGCACTTCTATCTATTGAAGGGCTTTAATATGGTAAACTTTCCTCCGTTTAATTGGTTCATAGACACCTGGACTTGGAGAAAACAAGCTAATTTTTTCAGTGTTTTGAAAAACACCTGGAAGTATAAACTAGCCTCGGCAGGTATAGTCCTATCTGAAAATGAAAGAAAGATAAAAGCTCTAAAAAACAGTCACAAAGGCGAGCGATGCTTCATAATAGGGAACGGACCAAGTCTAAATTCATGTGACTTGACGCTATTGAAAGACGAAGTAACTTTTGGGGTAAATGGTATCTATTTGAATGAAGAAAAAATGGGCTGGGCACCAACGTATTATACAGTTGAAGATATTTTCGTGGCTGAGGATAGATGTGATGAGATAAATAAATATCATAAACCCAAGAATAAGTTTTTCGGCAACTATTTACACTACTGTATAGATCCAGATGACAAGACATTGCTCTTGAATATCAAAGCAGATTATTCACTCTATAAAAATTTTCCGCATTTTTCGACAGATGCATTGCGCTATCTATGGGTAGGCGGTACAGTTAGTTATCTAAGTATGCAGCTTGCTTATTATATGGGTTTCAATGAAGTATATCTTATTGGATTTGATCATTCGTATGATATACCTGAGGATGCTGAAGTCAATCAATCTGAGATAATGTCAAATTCAGATGATCCAAATCATTTTGATCCTAAGTATTTTGGTAAAGGTTACCGCTGGCATGACCCACAAGTAGATAGGATGGAAAAATCTTATGAAAGAGCAAAGTTAGTATTTGAAAAGAACAACCGGAATATAATAAATGCTACAGTAGGTGGCCACTTAGAAGTATTCCCTAGAGTAGATTATTTTACATTGTTTTAATTTGTAGTCTTGAAAATTTCCGTAATCATAAGATGCTTCAATGAAGAAGAACATATAGGTAAGCTTCTTACCGGTATAGAACACCAGGACTGCAACGATGTAGAAGTTATAGTAGTAGATTCTGGATCTACAGATTCTACGGTAGCAATTGCATCTAAGTTTAATACCAAAATAATAAAGATTAAGCCTGAGGATTTCTCCTTTGGCTATGCTTTAAATGTGGGCTGTGAGGCGGCATCTGGCGACATACTGCTTTTTGGTAGTGCACACGTATATCCGCTTTTCCAAGACTGGCTGGGCAAAATGGAAGCTCCATTTGTCAATGACCATAAAGTTGCCTTGGTATATGGTAAGCAACGAGGAGATCACAGAAATAAGTTCTCTGAGCATCAAATATTTAAGCAGTGGTTCCCCGAGGAATCAAATTACGATCAGAAGATTCCTTTTTGCAACAATGCAAATTGTGCGGTAAGAGCTAGCCTATGGAAAGAACAGCGATTTGATGAGTCGCTTACAGGACTAGAAGACCTAGATTGGGCAAAAAAAATTCAGAAAAAGGGATACAAACTCGTGTACGAAGCTAAGTCTACCATTATTCACGTTCATGAGGAAAAGGCCGTCAACATTAGAAACAGGTACAAGAGAGAAGCAATAGCTCTAAAAAAAATAAACCCAGATTCCTCGTTTAGTTTTATTACGATGCTAAGGCTCTTGGTTATGAATATTATACATGACCTGAGACAGTCATCTGAAGAAGGAAGATTTCTAAACCTATTTGGAGAGATATGGATGTTTAGGTATAATCAATTTATAGGGACATACGCAGGCTATAAAGAAACCGAAACCAGGCTGAATGATAAGCTAAGAACAAAATACTACTACCCGCCTAAGAGAGATATAGAAAGAGTTCATGCCGACACCCAGCAACCAATAGAGTATAATGAGTAGACAGACTGTTATTGATATTTCTGTAGTAATATCTCCAGACCTAGTAAAGTGGCCAGGTAGTTTTGGTTATGATACAGAGCCCATGCTAGAGATAGCGGGGGACATAGAAGCTAATGTAACCAAAATAGAAATGGATGTGCATTTTGGAACCCACGTGGATGCACCATCGCATTTTTTGGCAGATGGTGAAGACATGAGCACTATGCCACTGCAAAAGCTCATGGGAAAATGCTACGTAATGGACTGTGGCTCTGCCACCGTTATATCAGAAGAGATAGCCCGTGCAGTTCCTAGTTCTGCAGAAAAAGTCCTTTTTAAAACCAGCAATTCAGCTCTTTGGTCTGATTTGACGCATGCGTTCAATAAAAATTTTGTAGGTCTTGATGCAAAAGCGGCAAGTCAATTGGCTCAAAGGAACTTAGACTTAGTTGGGGTGGATTACCTTTCTATTCAGGGTTTTAGAGAGCATTGTGATACGCACCGCAACTTATTGAAAAATAAAGTAGTGCTGCTAGAAGGAATAGATCTGAGAGAAGTAGAAGAAGGATGGTATGAATTATACTGTTTACCCCTTAAATTGCAAAAGATAGAAGCCGCTCCGTGCAGAGCTATACTTAAAAGAATAAATGAATAATATAGTTGCCATATTGCCAATGAAGCACTCCTCTGAGAGAGTGCCAGGAAAAAATTATAGAGCTTTTGGAGATAAATTGCTATTTGAGCATATCCTAACAACACTATTGTCTTGTGATAAAATAGATCTAGTGGTAGTAGATACAGATAGCGATACGATAGTAGAAAAATTAGCCAAAGACTATCCAAAAGTAAAACTACTGCAAAGGCCAGAGCATCTGAGACCCGGGGATACACCTATGAATGATGTATTGCTTAATACTATAAGCCAGGTTCCTTCTAAATTTTACCTCCAGACTCATAGTACAAATCCTTTACTTACTAAAGAAAGTATTGATGCTGCTATAGATAAGTTTGAGGCGAAATACCCTATCTATGATTCTCTTTTCAGTGTTACAAGATTGCAAACTAGACTATGGAATGAGTTGTCTATGCCTATGAACCATAATCCTAATATACTGTTGCCTACTCAAGATCTGCCGCCGGTGTACGAAGAAAACTCGTGTATTTATCTTTTTACAGAAGAGATACTGAGGAATAAGCATAATAGGATAGGAAACAGACCTATGATGCATGAGATAGAGCCTATAGAAGCCCAAGATATAGATACAGAACAAGAATATTTAATAGCAGAAGCCATTTACCTTAATCAATCCAAATGAGAATACTAGTAACCTGCCCGCCAATGCTCAAGCAAATTGAGGTGTATCGTCCTATTTTTGAAGAAAAGAATATTGAGCTAATAGCTCCACAGGTTATTCAAGTAATGACAGAGTATGAGCTTATAGAAATATTGCCAACCATGGACGGTTGGATTATTGGTGACGACCCTGCTACAGAAAGAGTATTTGCTGCAGGAGTAGCGGGTAATCTGAAAGCTGCCGTAAAATGGGGCGTAGGAGTAGATAATATAGATTTTGAGGCGTGTAAGAAACTAGGAATACCTATAATCAATACGCCTGGCATGTTTGGAAATGAAGTTTCTGATGTAGCCATTGGTATAATGATAAACTTGACTCGAAAACTTCATGATATAGATAGAGAAGTGAGGAAGGGAAACTGGATAAAACCGGTTGGGAATTCTACAATAGGCAAAAAAGTGGGCATCGTTGGTTTTGGTGATATAGGTTTAGCAATAGGTCGTAAGCTCAAAGCTTTTGATATGGAGATAGTGGCGTATGATCCAAATGCTTCTAGCCAGTTTAATATTCCAATACTTAATTTTCCTGAAGATATTGAGTCACTTGATTATCTATTCCTTGCGTGTGCATTAAATAAGTCTACGCATCATTTAGTTAATAAAGAGACTTTAGCTCGTCTAAAAGATACCGCCATTATTGTAAATGTTTCAAGAGGGCCATTAATAGATGAGAAGGCCTTGATAGAGAGTCTTGAAACAGGTAAGTTTAAAGGGGTAGGATTAGATGTATTTGAGGAAGAACCTCTGAGCACATCAAGTCCATTGGTACGTTTCGATAACTGCTTCTTTGGGAGTCATAACGGCTCCAATACCAAAGAAGCTGTGGATAAGACAAGCTACAAAGCGATAGAGCTTATATTTAATTTTTTAGGGGTGAAATAATGAAAAAACAGGTTATCATAACAGGAGCAAACGGAGGTATAGGTTCGGCACTTTGCAAAGCTTATTTTAAGAATGATTTTGAGGTGATAGCTCTAGATAAACAACCTGCAATAGAGCATGGTTATGGGCATCAATATATTTCTATAGACTCTAACGCGTATGCCAGCTCCGAGGAATATCGTGATAATGCCAATATTAAACTAAAATCACTCAATCCTTCTATATTGATAAATAACGCTGCAACTCAATTGTTGGGTAATTTTGAAAGTTTTGAAGATAAATCTTGGATTACATCGATGAATGTGAACTTTCATAGTTGTTACTTCTTTATTCAGGCTTTTTACGCTTCGCTGTCCGCTAATGTAGGGCAGGTGATCAATATTGGGAGTATACACGCGGCTCAGACGAAGCCAAGATTTTTTGCATATGCGACTTCAAAGTCGGCATTAGTTGGTCTTACAAAATCATTGGCTGTAGAATTCAAAGGGAAAATTACGGTAAACGCTGTTAGCCCTGCAGCAATAGGTACAGATATGCTAAAGGCCGGATTTGATAATAATGAGGCTGCTCTAGATAAACTAGCCGAGATTCATCCATCTCAACAAATTGGAGAGCCCGACTTGCTGGCCAGTTTTATAATGAGCTTGACTACTGCCAATAACAGATTTTTAAATGGGTCTAATATTAGCTATGACGGCGGAATAAGCAACGCACTTTTGGACTTGGACTACTAATGGGAGTTATAGCAAGACAAACCCTCAAATCTAGCACAGTAGGATATTCTGCTGCTGTAATTGGATTGATAAATACATTTTTTATATATACGCTTTGTTTTGATGAAGCAGGTCTAGGTAGATTTAGGTATGTACAAGAGATGGGGATTGTACTTGCGAGTTTTTTTAGCCTAGGTATGATGAATGTTGTCGTACGATTTTTTCCTGAGTTTCGCGATGGTTCTCGTGAAAACAAAGGCTTCTTAGGATTCATATTGTTGGTACTGCTTTCTGGGGTAGGCATTTTTTCGGGATTGTACGCAGCCACAAGGCAGTTTTGGCCTAAGTCTTTTCAAGATAATTTTTGGTATATATTTTTACTTTTCGTTGCGGTACTCTTTGCTAATTCATTCTATTATTACTCATCTAATTTTAGGCTTATAACCATACCTAATGTATTCAGACAGCTATGGGTGAAAATCGGATTGGGCCTTAGTGCCTTAGCCTATTTTTATTTTGGCTTCGAATATGAAGGTGTGCTTACTAGTGCAGTAGGAGTTTATATGGTTGCAACAGTTGGAATGCTTTGTTATTTGGTGTACAAGAGAAATTTCTCATTAAAACTAGATTTTAAATTTCTTACAAAACCTAGATTAAAGAATATCGCTGTTTTCGCTGGGTTTGGCATAATGGGTAGTTTAGGTGGTGGACTAGCTACTAAATTAGATATTTTCATGGTCACTGAGATGTTAAATTTTAGTAGGACTGGAATTTACGCATTAGCCTTGAGTATTACAGGTTTGATGGTTTTAGCCACTGGTCCGTTGCTTGCTATTACAGGGCCAATTTTAGCAGATTCATTAAAGGCTAATGATATGGTTCACGTACAAGAAATATATAAGAAGTCTAGTGTGAATCTATTTTTATTTGGCTCCCTTTTGTTGCTCTTAATTATGGTAAATATTGACGCTATCTTTCAATTAATGCCAAATGGCGATAAGTACGTGGATGGGAAAATGGTAGTTCTTGTACTTGGAATAGCTAAGCTCGCGGATATGCTAACGAGTGTAAATGAAGTAATTATAGCTTATTCTAAGTATTTCAGATTTAATTTATATGCAATACTCTTGCTAGGTGTGTTGAACATCTTTGCAAACTTAATTTTCATACCACAATTTGATATTGTTGGGGCGGCATTAGCCACCTGCATGTCTGTTGTATTATATAACTCTGCTAAAACATACTATATCTATCGGAAGTTTAGTATACATCCGTTTCAGTGGTCACTACTTTTATTAGCAGTTATAGGTACGCTATGTTTTGTGTTTTTTGGTGAGATCCTGTCATTTTCTAATCCTTATATTAGTATCGTTGTGAAATCGTTACTCGTTGTACTTGTTTATGGTTGGGCTAGCATTTATTGGAATATTTCTCAAGAAGCAACAGACCTATGGTCAAAAGTCAAAACTCTATTAATTGCTACTTTTAGCAAGTAAAACTCTCATAACACTTTAGATTAATTTACCTTTGCATACAAATTAAAGAATACAATGCTCAACATTATTTTATTTGGCCCTCCAGGGGCAGGAAAAGGTACGCAAAGTGCCAAACTTATAGATAAGTATGAGCTCACCCATCTGTCTACTGGTGACGTATTTAGGTATAACATCAAAAATGAGACAGAACTTGGGGTATTAGCTAAGAGTTTCATTGACAAAGGGGAACTCGTGCCAGATGAGGTAACCAATAATATGGTTAAGGATTTTCTAGTGCGAAATGCAAATGAAAAAGGCTTCATATTTGATGGATATCCACGCACTATTGCTCAAGGAGAAAACTTAGATATAGTGCTCACTGAGATGGATACTTCAGTTACGATGATGCTAGCTTTAGAAGTAGACGAAGATGAGCTGGTAAAAAGATTGCTAGAGAGAGGTGAAACGAGTGGAAGAGTAGATGATCAGAATGAAGATACTATACGCAATAGATTTAAGGTATACCAAGAAGAGACCTCCCCGCTTGCTCAGTTCTACTCAGACCAAGGTAAGTACACGGGAGTATATGGTATGGGTGTTGTAGATGATATTTTTTACAGACTATGTAAAGCCATTGAGGCAAAATTGCCTTAATTATTTCAAACCAAAACCAAAGTAAGACTACCGATATATGAGTAATCAAAATTTTATAGACTACGTAAAAATTAACGGTAAAAGCGGAAGAGGTGGTCCTGGAAGTCATAGCTATTTTAGAGATAACCTGAACGCAAAAGGTGGTCCAGACGGTGGCAATGGGGGAAACGGTGGCTCTATAATCTTGCGAGGTAATTCTCAGCTGTGGACTCTACTGCATCTCAAGTTTAAAAGACATATTAAGTGTGCGGATGGTGCTCCAGGTAAGAAGAAGCACATGACTGGTAAAAGTGGCAAACACGAAATTATAGAAGTGCCATTAGGTACTGTTGCTAAGCATCCTGAAACATTTGAAGTGCTAGGCGAGATTACAGAAGATGGTCAAGAAATAGTGCTCCTAAAAGGTGGGCTAGGTGGACTGGGAAACGCTAATTTTAAAAGTGCTACAAATCAAACTCCTCGATATGCTCAACCAGGCCAGCCAGGAAAAGAAGAGTGGTTTATTCTAGAATTAAAAGTATTAGCAGATGTGGGTTTAGTAGGACTGCCAAACGCTGGCAAGTCGACTCTATTATCCGTAGTATCGGCAGCCAAGCCAGAGATAGCAGATTATGCATTTACTACGCTTACGCCTAATCTTGGGATCGTAAAATATAGAGAGTATAAGTCATTTGTAATGGCAGATATACCTGGTATTATAGAAGGGGCAAGTGAGGGTAAAGGTTTAGGGCATAGATTCTTACGGCATATTGAGCGAAATGCAGCCTTACTTTTTATGATACCTGCAGACAGTGTAGATATTAACGCAGAATACAAGATATTACTCTCCGAGCTTAAAAAGTTTAATGAGGAGCTAATGTACAAGCAGCGAATATTAGCCATTACTAAAAGTGATATGATGGATGATGAATTAGAAGCAGCTATGCTTGAGGAGATTGATGTAGATTGTGAGTTTATCTTTATATCAGCAGTATCGGGTAAGAATATTACGCAACTCAAAGATAAACTTTGGGAGATGATGCAAGATTAGGAAGTAAAAATGCTCAAGATTAGGGATAAAATAGTATTTGGTTTACTTTTTTTATTTCTATTATTCGTTTCTCTTAATCGACACAGTAAGCATCCTGCATTCGAGTATCATTCAGAAATTTTTACAGATAAAGCAGGTTATCACGTATACCTCCCAGCGTTCTTTTATTATGATATGAATGGGCAGAAAATGCCTGATGATATCCATAATAAAACAGGTTTAGGTTTCTCCATAGATGGCTCTAAAATAGTCACGAAGTATCCTTTAGGTGTGGCTCTTATGGAAGCTCCGTTTTTTGCTCTGGCAGCATCAATAGATTATATGAGTGATGTGCAGGATCTGAAAGGATACACTACTACTCATCACAAGATTTTAAGCTTTAGCGGTGCATTCTATGGCATATTGGGGTTGCTTTTTTTCTTTTTAATAGGAAGGAATTTTTGGGGTCTAGATTCTTCTAGAGCATATCTGCTAACATTCATGGTATTGGGATGCTCTAATTTACTGTATTACATCACACGTGATCCCGGCATGTCTCATCTCTACTCATTTATGATTTTCACTGGGATGATTTATGTTTTTCATCTTTGTATTCATAGGCAGAAAGTTACTAAGTGGAATGTTATCCTATTGCTATTTCTTATCAGTATGGTGGTAGCTTTGCGGCCTCTTAATCTAGTATTTATTAGTTTTCCGATAGTGTATATTCTCTTTCAGTTTAGGGAAAAGATACCAATGCTAAAGTTTCAAAAGCCACTGTTTGGATTGCTAGTCGGACTAGGTGTAGCTCTAATTCCTATAGGACTTCAGCTGGCTTATAATCAGTATGCTTATGGTGAGTTTCTGGCAGATAGCTATGCTCAAGAATCCTTTAATCGATGGGATAAATTGCACCTTCTTGAGTTTTGGTTTGGAGCCAATAATGGCGTGTTTATTTATATTCCAATACTGCTTTTAGTCGTTCTATGGATTATTAGTCAATTAAGAAAACAAAACTATTCGTCACTGCTTTTTGCAGGATATTTTATGGCTATTAGCATCACCTATGCGGCGTGGTGGTCACCCACCTTAGGTTGTGGTTTTGGCCATAGAGGATTTACAGAGCACTTAGCATTCTTTGCTTTGCCGATGGCTGGATTGATAAGGTCTTTGAAGCCGCAAGCCATAAAAATAGCTTGGGTTATTACTCTATTGATTTTTATTCTCCTTTTCGTAGCTCAGTATAATTTTGACGACTGCTGGAGAGGAGATGGTGCTTGGGATTGGATGGAATTTTTTGGATTGTTTAGGGTTTAAAATATATCCTTAAGCTTAGATAAGTGGGATATACTAGTGCAGTCTTCGTGAGAGAAAGTAGAATCATCTTTAGTGTACCAATAAGCTTTCCATCCACTTGCTATAGCTCCTTTTACGTCTGCCTCTAGATTGTCTCCTACATAGCGGCTTGTCTTTAAATCACTTTTAGCATTTTTTAGAGCAGTTTCAAAAACAAGAGGATGTGGTTTTTGCTTGCCTACTTCTTCGCTGATAGTTAGGGTGCTGAAGTATTTTCCTAAGTCAGAATGTGCTAGTTTTCTACGTTGTACTTCTGCGAAACCGTTGGTGATAAGATGGAGCTCATATTTGCCTGCCAGATAGTCTAGTAAGTCGCGAGCACCGTCAATTAATATCGTCTTTGTAGGGCAAATTTCTAAATATTTCTCCCAGATATTATGAGGGATTTCTTCTTCATCTACCTGCATCTCTCGAAAGGTGTCTACAAAACGTTTGCTACGGAGTACCTCTTTGGTTATCTTATTTTGTCGGTAGAGCTTCCACATTTCATCATTGTTTTTCACGTAAATGTCTAGGAAGTCTTGCTCGCTTCTATGCGAGAGGTAGCGAATTTGATATATTTGGTACAACTCTCTTAAGGTCTCTTCAGCGTTAGCGTCAAAATCCCAAAGTGTGTGGTCTAGGTCAAAGAATATGTTTTTTGGCATTGGCTTATTATTAAATAGTTAATTGGTGAAATAGTTGAACTTGAGTCTCCTTTGGGTTTAAATCAAAGTTTTTCTCCGAATGATAAATCTCCAGCATCGCCTAGCCCAGGGACGATATACCCACTCTCGTCTAAAGTCTCATCTATCACACCTATCCATAGATCGGCATTCCGAATATTGGCAGTGACGTAGTCCACACCTTGCTGACTACCTATTACGCTGACTAAGTAGACTTTACTTGGCTTCCCTTTTTTCATAAAAGCCTCGTAAGTCTGGACTAGACTTTGGCCAGTGGCGAGCATAGGGTCACAAATGATAAGTATGCGATTATTTATATCTGGAGTGGCCACATATTCTAGTACTATTTCAAATTCGGTATCTGTAATATGTTTTCTATATGCAGAGATATAGGCTAGATCTGCTTGATCAAACATGTCATTTATACCACGCTGAAGTGGCAGTCCAGCTCTAAGTATAGTTGCCACTATAGGCTGCTCTTTTAGTTTTTTCACCTTAGCTACTCCTAGTGGTGTAGTAGTGAAATGGATGTCACTCTCCATTTTTTTGCTTATTTCATAAGCGGCTATTTGCCCAATGCGTTCTATGTTTTTACGAAAACGTGCTCTGTCTTGCTGTATGTCTTTGTCCCTTAGCTCACGAAGGAATTCGCTTACCAATGAAAACTCTTTAGATAGTATATGTATCACACTTCGAAAATAAACCATTCTATTATTCTACTATTCATTTACTCAATGATTAAATTTGACCAATGAATTTCAATGATCCGTTTGTAATACAACTTATAGAACTTGCCATAGCAGAAGATATAGGAGATGGAGACCATAGCAGCTTAGGTTCTATACCTGCAGGCACACAGGGTCAAGCACGCTTGCTGGTAAAAGATGAAGGAGTGCTCTGTGGCGTGTATTTGGCAATGCATATTATGGAGCGTATAGATGCAGATGTAGTATTTCATCAGCTGCTAGATGAAGGAGCGTGGGTGAAGTATGGAGATATAGCTTTTACCGTAAAAGGGAGTGTACACAGCATACTGCAAGCGGAGCGACTAATGCTTAATTTTATGCAGCGTATGAGTGGAATAGCGACGGTTACCAAACGATTGGTAGATAAAATAGAAGGAACCAATGCTAAGTTGTTGGATACTCGTAAAACTACTCCTGGGCTACGTACATTTGAGAAGTATGCAGTGACAGTGGGTGGAGGTGTAAATCACCGTTTTGCACTTTGGGATATGGTGATGCTCAAGGATAATCACAATGACTACGCCGGTGGAATAACAGGAGGAGTGACGCGAACAAAAGAGTATCTAGACTCTAAAGGTAAAAACATTAAAATAGAAGTAGAAACTCGTGACTTGAAAGAAGTGCAAGAAGCACTTGATACTGGTTTAGTAGATTGCATAATGTTTGATAATTTCAGTCCAGAGCTAATGGTAGATGCTGTAAAGCTAGTGAATGGCAAATGTAAAACTGAAGCCAGCGGTGGCATTACGGGTGATACTATCCGCAGCTATGCTGAGACTGGAGTAGACTATATCTCAGTAGGAGCTCTTACGCATTCAGTGAAGAGTTTGGATTTAAGCCTTAAAGAGTATTGAGTTGGGGGAGTTTAGAGTGACAGCACGAGTACATTCTTAATGTGGCTACTCTTGATTCAATACTTTCACAATTCCTTCTACAAAAACCTCATGCACACCTTCAAAATTTACTAGATCCATATTTAGTTTACTGCTAGCTACCGCATCGTAAAATTCTTTGACAGAGTCTTCCGTTCTATACGGATCGTTTACTCCACTGAAGTATGTCATCTTAATGGGGTCGAAAATATCTTTCTTAATTTTCAAGTCCACATCTGGAGGCACTAGTCCGCTGCATATCAGAAATTTAGAAGGAGATATTCCACCTTCGGCTATCCATCTAAAAGCAGTGGCCACTCCTTGGCTAAAACCCAATACGGATATTTCTTCCCAGTCTTTTTCTGAAGCTATTTGTTGGTGCAGAGTATCGAGATAGATGAGGTAATTCTCTATGTCTCTTTCCCTGTTTTCTTTGGTCATCCAGCTAGCACCTATACGCCCGCTTGTGCCTTCTAGATAGAACCTATGTAAACCCTCTGGAGCTACTACGGTGTATCCATGGTCCACTAGTCTTTTAAATTTTCGGATAAAAAACTTAGATAGCTGCCCATAGCCGTGTAGTACATATAGCAGCTTGTTCCCGTTGCCCTCATGCAGGACTGTAGCTTTTTGGTTAAATGTTATTTGTTGTTCCAAATGTGTGGCGAAAATAAAACTTCAATTTACTTTGCAACTATAATGACCATTTCTCTCATAGTAGCCCGAGCAAAAGATAACGCAATAGGAAAGGACAATGATCTTCTATGGAAGATAAAGGATGATCTAAGACTATTTAAACGCACTACAGCAGGACACGTGGTGATACACGGACGCAAGAGTTTTGAGAGCATAGGTTTTCCATTGCCTAATAGAAGCAACATCATTATTACTCGGAATAAGGACTATAAAGCAGAGGATGCTTTTGTTACTAATTCGCTAGAAGAAGCTATTGAGCTAGGGCGAAAACTAGAGATGAATGACGAGATTTTTATCCTAGGGGGAGCAGAGATCTATCGCCAATCGCTAGATCTGGTAGATAGAATGTACCTCAGCGAGGTGAAAGGAGAATTTCCTGATGCTGATGCTTACTTCCCAGAGCCAAATCTAAAGGATTGGAATCAAGTGAAATGCGATACATACGAGCAGAGTGAAGCCAATGAATTTGCTTTTGATTTCTGTGTGTGGGAGAGGGGTTAGTAAAATATTACCCCAGGTTCAGGCTTTTTTAAATCTATCCAAAATATATGAATGGCTTCTTTTTCGTCTATCAGACCATTACTATTTTTGTCTAGCTTAGCTCTTACTTGCAAGTGGTCGTTTTGATTATCGTATTCTGAGCCTAGTACTGAATATGCTGATTTTTATCAGGTGAAATTACTTAAAATAAAATACTCTAAGCGACCACGAAAATAATCTCCAAGGCGACTATTTTTACGGCTCCAATCTCCCGTAGTATCTTGGGAATGGAATTGTCTCACGTACGTGGTCCAGTTTACATATCCATGCAACAAGTCGCTCTAGTCCCAGTCCAAAACCAGAGTGTGGTACACTTCCGTATCTTCTTAGGTCTAGGTACCATTGGAAAACATCTAAAGGAAGCTTATGTTCGTTTATCTTTTCTACGAGCCACTCTTCACTCGTTTCACGCTCACCTCCACCTACTATCTCTCCATATCCTTCTGGAGCTAGCACGTCTACACCTCTCGCAAAACGAGGATCTTCCGGATTACGCTTCATATAGAATGCCTTAATCTCATGTGGCCAATCGTATACCATTATAGGTAAGTCAAATAGGCGAGTAAGTACAGTCTCGTCACTGCCTCCAAAATCGTTTCCGTATGTGAAGTCACGAGCAGATTTAAGCCAGTTTGGGATATTGCGTTGCTCTTCTTCTAGTTGTTTGAGCTCATTTTTCAATCCATCGATTTTACTTTGGTTGAAATTGATCACCCCTTTTTTGATGCCTCCTGCAGCTATTGTAGCTTCACGTTCTGCTATTTCAGCTTTGCCTTCTAGGATACGAGCATTTACTATTTCTAGGTCAGACTCAAGTGTTTTGAGTGAGTTTTGACCATCTACGTCTTTATCCCCTTTTAGCATTTCTACTGCTTCATCGTAGCTAAGTCTTGGAAATGGTTTGGCTACTGTTTCTAGTTTAGAGATGTCTCTACCTAGTATTTCAAGTTCCGCAGGACATTTTTCTATTACTTCTTGTACCACCGCTCTCAAGAAAGCTTCTATGGTGTCCATATTTTCGAATATGTCACAAAAAGCCATCTCTGGCTCTATCATCCAAAACTCCGATAAATGTCTTCTCGTCTTAGACTTCTCAGCTCTAAAGGTAGGGCCAAACGTATATATCTTGCCCATGGCCATTGCCATAGCTTCACCGTAGAGTTGCCCGCTCTGGGTGAGGTAGGCAGGCTTACCGTAGTAGTCCGTTTCAAAAAGGTCTGTAGTCCCCTCAGCTGCATTTCCTGTGAAGATAGGAGCATCCATTTGTACAAAATCTTGACTCTGAAAGAAATTATGAATAGCATATATCACGCTATTACGCACTTTCATTATAGCCCACTGTCTTCTGCTACGTAACCATAGGTGACGATTATCTACCAGAAACTCTACTCCGTGTTCCTTATTGGTAATAGGATAATCCTTAGCATTTTGATATACTTTGAGGCCTGTAGCGTGTAGCTCGTATCCGCCGATTTGGCGTTCATCTACCACTACTTTTCCCGTTATAGCAACAGAGCTCTCTTGCCCGAGTGATTTTGCCTCGGCAAATAATTCTTCACCTAAATCGTCGATACCGAGTATGCATTGGCACATACCCTGTCCGTCACGTAAATTAATGAAAACTACCGTTTTACTTTCTCTTCTGTTGGCTACCCATCCTTTGAGGGTAACCTCTTGTCCTACATATTGGTCTAATTCTTTGGTATTCATTTTGCTGGCACTAGAATTCTTGCTAATTTTGGAGTACAAAAGTAAGGTGTTAAACCTACTTTTCTATACCGATATGTTAAAACAACATTTAAGTCAAAAGTTACTACAAAAGCTCAGCCCACAGCAGATACAATTTATCAAACTGTTACAGCTCAATACACTCAATTTTGAAGAGCGTGTGGACGAAGAATTACTAGAAAATCCAGCGTTGGAAAGTGGTAAGGATGAGGAGGAGGAGGCCGAGCGTAAGTTTGATGAGGTGGATGATTTTGATTACGAAAACACCAAAGAGGAATTTGATGTAAGTGATTATATGAATGACGATGATGGTGGAGTGCAGCTGAGTGGAGAGTATGACGGAGGTGATGAGGAGAAGGAGTTTATGCCGGTGGTATACTTTTCTTCTTTCAGGGAACGGCTTATGGAGCAGGTAACTGGAGCCCTGAGGACTGCAGAAGATGAGTTGCTCGCGGATCAAATCATAGGAACTTTAGATGATGACGGGTATTTGCGTAGACCACTTACAGCTATTAAAAACGATCTGCTTTTCACACAGAACATAAGAACTACAGAGGAAGATCTAGCACGTATATTGAACTATATACAGCAACTAGACCCGCCTGGAGTAGGAGCTAGAGACCTAAAAGAATGTTTGCTGCTCCAGATAAAACGTAAGCAAGAGGTTGGGAATAACCCAGTTTACAAGCTGGCATATCAAATCTTGGATGAAATGATGGAAGATTTTTCTAAGAAACATTATCAGCGAATCCTAAAGAAGTTTGATGTATCGGAGGATTATCTTCGTGAAACACTGGAATTTATCGCGAAGCTAAACCCAAAACCAGCTCATTCTGGGTCAGAGGGAGCTCAAAATAAAGATTTTATCATTCCTGATTTTATCGTAAAGGAGAGCTATGGTGATCTTGAGGTTTCTCTAAATTCTAAAAATGCACCAGAGTTAAAAGTTAGTAAGTCCTATAACGAAACCTTAAAAACATTTGAGGTAAGCAAGGAGAAAACACAGTCTCAAAAAGACGCGGTGCAATACATCAAGCAAAAACTAGATGGTGCTAAGTGGTTTATAGATTCTGTAAGACAACGACAAAATACACTGCTCACTACCATGCGTAAAATAGTGGAGTTGCAACACGTATTCTTCATGTCAGGAGATTTGTCAGACCTTAGGCCTATGATTCTGAAGGATATAGCAGAAGCTATAGAGATGGATATTTCTACTATTTCTCGTGTGGCCAGCAGTAAGTATGTAGAGACCGACTTTGGCATATTCTTATTAAAAGACTTTTTTACAGAGGGTATAACTACAGATAGTGGTGAAGAAGTAAGTAATCGTGAAGTAAAAAATATACTGCACGCTGCCATTAATGGGGAGAATAAGAAGAAGCCGCTAACAGACGAAGCTCTGAAAAAAATATTGCAAGAGAAAGGATATCAAATCGCACGTAGGACTGTTGCCAAGTATAGAGAGCAGCTTAATCTACCTGTAGCTCGACTTAGAAAAGAGTTATAAATGAAAAAAGTATTACAAGGTTTAGCCATAGCTACACATCCTGTTTTTTTGCCAATATTTAGCTTATTGGTATACGCACCGTTAGTGGCCTATCATGGACCTAGCATTAAAATTCTGGCGGCTATTTGGGTCGCTTTTGTTTATTTGATTTTGCCGCTTATTTTTTTGAAAGTAGTACGCAAGGTTGATTTTAATACTCCGGGTTTAGAAGGGCGTAAGTCTATATATAAGACGTATACAATCATTAATGCCGGGTTTATAGCCGTTAATATTTTTGTATTTAGTGAATACGTCAGCTTTTTTATAGGTTTCTTTTTTCTGCACCTTCTACTTTGGTTCCTCATTTTTATAGAGCTAAAAGCAAGTTGGCACGCTGCGGCATGGAGTTTTCTTGTTTTTGCAGGTCTCCTCATTTTATATCGCTATCAGCTGGTAGGTTTAGATATGAGGGTGTTCGCTGCTTTCGTTATTTTATTAGTGGTTTGTGCTACCCGTTACTTTCAAAAAGCACATTCTCTGTTTGAGCTAGGTATGGGAGTGGCAGTAGGTGCTATTACCTCTATTATTATTTTATTCTTTTAATATCAATATGCAATTTAACACTATACTTTATTCTAAAAATCAAGGAGTTGCGACCATAACCTTGAATAGACCAGAGAGCTATAATGCTTTTACGGAGGAAATGAGGACAGAAATGCTCTCAGCAATAAATGCAGCTTCTGCAGATGCGGAATGTAGAGTGGTGGTGCTTACTGGGGCTGGAAAAGCATTTTGTTCTGGCCAAGATTTAAAGGATATAGCAGGTAAAAAAATCGACTTCTCTGAGTTTTTGGAGAAAGGATATAATCCACTTATTCTTGCTATGCGAAATATGGAAAAACCCATTATTTGTGTTTTAAATGGTGTAGCGGCTGGAGCTGGGTGTTCTTTAGCACTAGCTTGCGATTTTACTATAGCAGATGAGCGTGCTAGCTTGGTAGAGGTTTTTGTAGGTATTGGCCTAGTGCTAGACTCAGGTTCTTCTTACTTCTTACCCAAATTAGTAGGCACGAATAAAGCATTTGAACTAGCAACTATGGGTTCTAAAGTGTCTGCAGCTGAGGCTGTAAGTCTAGGGATGATTAATGCAGCTTACCCTAAAGAGCAACTATCAGATGAGCTAGGTAAACTAACCAAATATTATGCTAATGCTCCTACCAAAGCTATAGGCATGATAAAGACAATGCTCAATAGATCTGGGAATTCTTCGCTAGAGCAAGTGTTAGCATACGAGGCTCACTATCAGCAGTTAGCAGGTGATAGTGCAGATTATGCAGAAGGTCTGCAAGCTTTTATAGAAAAGAGAAAGGCTAACTTCACAGGAGAGTAGGCATAGCTTTCGTCTGCTTCTAGAGGGGTTTTTTCTAGGAGGTAAGCCGCTAGTAAAACCGTACATTTTATTGACATATGAGTAGATTGGTTTCGCTATCTTCGAAGCCAACAAATGAAGAATATGATGAAACTAATTGGTCTTATGCTTGGCGGTTTAATTGCCATAAGTACGTCTGCTCAAGAGACAGAGCAGTGCGGTCAAAAGGCTTATTTAGAATATTTAGAAGAGCTACAACCCGGTATAAATGCACATATAGACGAAACATTTTTTAAGGCTCTGAGTGAAAGTAGTCTAAAGACTAAAAATAAACAAGATACTGTACATACCATACAGGTTGTTTTTCATGTAGTGTATAATTCTAATGCCGAAAATCTAGATGACGAACTAATATACTCTCAGCTACGTATTTTGAATGAGTGTTTTAACCGAACTAATCCAGATACGGTCAATACGCGAGATGTTTTTGTGCCGTTAGCCGCAGATGCAGGGATCCAGTTTTTATTAGCCACTGTAGACCCAGATGGAAATACTACAGATGGGATAGTGCGTGAAAGTACAGACCTGAATTCATTTTCTAATAGTCAGATAAACTTAGCATACAGCGACCAAGTGAAATTTGCGGAATACGGAAGTGTGGCTTGGGATACTGAGAAGTATCTAAATATATGGGTGTGTGATTTGTCCTCAAATGGCTTTGATGCCCTGCTAGGCTACGCGTATCCTCCTACAAATGCACCTAATTGGACCAATTCTAATTCGTTTAGCACCTCTGATAGACAAGGTGTTGTAGTGCATTACAAAGTGGTAGGAGAAGATAATCCGCAATCACTTGCTACGGGTTCTAAAACCTTGATACACGAAGTGGGTCATTACCTAGGGTTAAGGCATATATGGGGTGATGGAGGATGTGGAGTAGATGATTTTATGGATGATACTCCACGAGCAAGACGAGCTAGTAATGGCTGCATTAAGGGCGTAAATACTTGTGCTGAACCGACTGGAGAGCAGTATCCCGATATGCTAGAAAATTACATGGATTACTCCACGGGGGAGTGTCAGAATATGTTTACTCACGATCAAGTAGCTCAGATGCGAGCCAATCTTACCGCTTTTAGAAGTGAAATATATACTACTCAAAGGCCGAACCCTCCTACCCTTGAATTAGTGAATATAATAGAAACCGGTATTCATCCTAAACCGGTGATCAATGATATGACGGTTTACCTAGCAGAAGCGAATGATTCTAATGATTTGTCTTTTGCTCTTATTATAGTGAATATGCTCGGACAGCAGGTTTATAAAATCGATTTGCAAAATCAACCAGTGCAAATATTGTCAGGTTTTGCAGGACTCAAGGGTGCGTATATCTATATTATTTCTGAAAATAAAAATACAATACAAAGCGGTAAAATTATTTTTGGATACTAAATTTGAGTATTTGGTGCCACACTAACATTAGAAATGCTGATATTTTTATAGACTTTATCTAGTATGAAAACGATGTTAAAATAGTACATTTGTACACCTTATGGCACAGACAGTATTCGACTTAGATTTAATAAAAAAAACATACCAAAATCTTGATAGTAAGGTTACAGCAGCTAGAAAAGTTGTAGGCAATCCACTTACTTTATCTGAAAAAATATTATATAGCCACCTTTGGGATGGTGATGCTAACTCAGTTTTTACTCGTGGCAAGGACTATGTAGATTTTGCCCCAGATAGAATAGCTTGTCAGGATGCTACCGCTCAGATGGCTCTTTTGCAGTTTATGCAAGCAGGTAAGTCTAAGGTGGCAGTTCCTACTACGGTTCATTGTGATCACTTGATCCAAGCTAAAATAGGAGCAGATGAAGATTTGCAAAATGCAATAAACACGTCTAACGAAGTATTTAACTTCTTAGAGTCTGTTTCTAATAAATATGGTATCGGTTTTTGGAAACCAGGAGCAGGTATCATCCATCAAGTAGTTTTAGAAAACTATGCATTCCCAGGTGGAATGATGATAGGTACTGACTCTCATACGGTAAATGCTGGGGGACTAGGAATGGTCGCTATAGGTGTGGGTGGAGCAGATGCTGTAGACGTAATGGCTGGAATGGCTTGGGAATTAAAATTTCCGAAACTAATAGGTGTGAAGCTTACAGGTAAACTGAGCGGGTGGTCTGCACCAAAAGATGTAATACTAAAAGTAGCTGGTATACTTACTGTAAAAGGGGGTACTGGAGCTATAGTAGAATACTTTGGGGAAGGAGCTAAATCTATAAGTTGTACAGGTAAAGGAACTATCTGCAATATGGGTGCTGAGATAGGTGCTACTACTTCTACCTTTGGGTATGATGAGAGTATGGAGCGTTACCTACGTGCCACAAGCAGAGCTGAAGTAGCAGATTTAGCAAATGAAGTTGCTGCTCACCTTACAGGTGATGATGAGGTATATGCTAATCCAGAACAATACTTTGACCAAGTAATAGAAATAAACCTAAGCGAGCTTAAGCCGCATATGAACGGGCCTTTCACTCCAGACTTAGATACTAAGGTGGGCGAAATGAAAGTAAAAGCAGAGGCTAACGGATGGCCACTTGATGTTGATTGGGGTCTTATCGGTTCTTGTACTAACTCTTCATATGAAGATTTAAGTAGAGCTGCATCTATAGCTAAGCAGGCCGTAGACAAAGGGATAAAAATGAAGTCTAAGTTGGGTATTAATCCGGGCTCGGAGACTGTTAGGTATACAGCGGATAGAGATGGACTGCTTGGTATTTTTGAAGACCTAGGGGCTACTATTTTTACTAATGCTTGTGGTCCTTGTATAGGTCAATGGGCTAGATACAGTGATCCTAAGAATGCACCGAAAAACTCGATCATTCACTCATTCAATAGAAACTTCAGTAAGCGTGCAGATGGTAATCCAAATACGCATGCCT
>Ga0206130_10000743_pt1 | contig 51601 bp, 53 predicted proteins | sample Helgoland_Spring_9_FD_148637 | JGI IMG/M metagenome (GOLD analysis project Ga0206130, IMG submission 148637) | Pelagic subsurface seawater microbial communities from Kabeltonne, Helgoland, North Sea - Helgoland_Spring_Bloom_20160512_1 | ecosystem: Environmental > Aquatic > Marine > Epipelagic ...
TCGATGGCGGCCGAGGAGATCCACCTCAACCCTTTCCTTATCGAGAACGGCATTGATTGCCTGGAGTCGGATCTTGGAGAGTTCATCATCCAGCTCGATGGCGACGAGCCATCCCACATCGTCAAGCCCATCATCCACAAGAACCGCCGCGGTATCGCGGAGACCTTCCTCCGCGAGGGCATCGCCCCGGACTACAACGACGATCCAGAAACGATCACCCGCCGCGCCCGCGTTCACCTCCGTGAGAAATACATGACTGCCGAGGCGTGTATCACCGGAGCGAACTTCGTCTGCTCCGACACCGGTCGGCTCGCCCTCGTTACGAACGAGGGTAACTCGCGTTTCGGCATGGCACCGAACAAGCTCCACATTGCCCTCGTCGGTATCGAGAAGATCATCCCGAAAGAGCGCGACCTCTCCGTATTCCTCAACCTCCTCGGTCGCTCCGCCACCGGCCAGCAGTTGACCGTTTACACCGAGTTTATCAATGGTCCGAAATCGGAGAACCAACCGGACGGCCCGGAGCACATGCACGTCGTCTTCATGGACAACGGGCGCACCGATGTGCTCGCCTCGAACTGCCGGGAAATCCTGCGCTGCATCCGTTGCTCCGCCTGCCAGAATGTCTGCCCCGTTTACCGACAGGCATCCGGCCACGCCTATCGCTCGGTCTACGGCGGCCCGATTGGTGCGGTGCTCTCGCCCATCCTTTTCGGGAAACGTTTCCCGGAACTCGCCGACCTTCCGAAAGCCTCCTCTCTCTGCGGTGCTTGCAACGAAGTCTGCCCGGTGGACATTCCTATCCCCGATCTCCTGCTCCGCCTCCGCGACAAGGCGAAGCGCGAGGAAGTCCCCTCGGAGGGAGCGATCCCAATGTCGCCCTTCGCTACCCTGGCTACCTCGCCATCGCTGTGGCGCACCGCGATGACCATGTCCAAGGCGATGAATCATCTGCCCATCCAAGTCGCCCCCATCAAGCCCCTCCAAGACTGGCTCGGGCAACGCTCCCTGCCCGAATCCCATGGAGGTGATTTCCGTAAATGGTTGAAGGAGCGACGGGGGTGAGGCGGGCATTAATTTAAACGGAGGAAGCGGAGAAGACGGAGCCAACGGAGAATTTTATGGAATTGTTATTTGAGGAACTGAGCGGGAAAATCATTTCGGCGGCAATTGACGTTCACAAATCGCTGAGGCCTGGTCTTGACGAGAAGATTTATGAGAGGGCGCTTTGTGTCGAATTTGCCGAGCAGGGCATCCATTTCGAGCAACAGCGCAAATTTGAGATTCACTATAAAGGAAAGTATCTCGGTCATCTCATTCCTGATCTTGTCGTGGAAAATAAAATCATCGTTGATACGAAGTGCGTGGAATCATTCACACTCACCCACGACGCCCAGATGCTGGGCTACCTCAATATCACTGGCCTGGATCTCGCCCTGCTCTTAAATTTTAAAGTCTGGCCTCTCGGCAAAAGGCGAGTCTTGCGTCCAAATTTTAACAAAACCTAATTCCGTTACCTCCGTCTTCTCTGCTTCCTCCGTTTAGATGAAAGCCCGAACCACCAAATAACCATGTCCCGTTCCCAAATCCTCTCCAAAATCCGCGAAACAACGGACAACCTCAAAGAGAAGGCAGCCTACCCGGATTATGATACATCTGTCATGCACTCCGCAGTGAAATTGACCGAACCCGACCTTTGGAAATCGTTTTCCGCGAATTTCAAAGCTGTCAACGGTCGTGCTATGGATTGCGTGGCGCAACTCATCGAGTTTCTTGACGGGAACAACCAGCGCACCGGCTACTGCGATCCTGATCTCTTTGATTCCATCGGTTCTCAACTCGTTGCTGCCGGGTTGACCGTCGAGACGAGCTACGACCGCGACCGCTATGATGACTACCAGTTCGGCATCACCCGTGCGACCGGTGCCATCGCTGAATCCGGTTCGCTAATCATCGATGATTTTAAGACCTCACAGCGCCTCGCCGCGCTGTCGCCGTGGGTTCATGTCGGTGTTTTGAAAAAGGATGAGATCCTGCGCACCATCCCCGATGCGATCACGGCCTTCGGCGACGCGCCGAACATCATCTGGTGCACCGGGCCATCGAAAACCGCTGACGTGGAGGGTATCCTCATCGAGGGCGTTCACGGTCCGGGAGAGCAGATCGCGCTGCTGGTGTGAGGTTTATTCCTAGGCGGTGAACTCCGTGGAAGCCCATTGTAGAAAGCGGAAAACCTGAACCTTCATTGCCGCAGGCGAAGATCGGCGATGACGATCCTGTGATCGGTCTTTTTGGAAACCAGGACACCGCAGCTGAGCGGCTGCAACTGGCGGGTTGCATAGATGTGGTCGATGCGGTGGATAGGAAAGCGGCGGTGGAAGGTGTTGCCCCATCCGCGACCGACCTGTGAGAAAGTATCGTCGAAATCGCGAGTGAGTTGGCGGTGTACGATGTCTGTAGCTCCGGAGTTAAAATCACCACCGAAAATCGTCGGGGTGCTTGGAAAGGCTGCCGTCTGCTCAAGTACCTGGAGGACGACGGAAAGCTCCTTGCGACGCAGATCCCTGTTTTGTCGGTGCAGCGCACGGGATTGGGAACTCCACAGCCGCATGTCGGTGGCGGCTGTGGCCAAATGGACGTTCACTACCTCGATTTCGGCGCCTTCCGGCAGGCGCATCGTGACCTGCTGGTTGCGCGTTATCGGATTCCTGACCTCGCGGCGAATCTCGAAGCGGGTGACAACGCCATTGGTCTGGTAGGCTCGGAAATCGCCCCTGCCACCGTAGAGATTTTCCGCGACTCGTTTCACCAGGTGGGGGTAAACCTGCTGGAGCAGGACGATGTCTGGATCCCACTTTTTTAGGTCGTACATTGGATCCCCGTAACTGAAATTCGCGCAATTGACCGTGGCGACGCGGATGATGCGCTGGCCGTCGAGCATCACGCTGCGTTCGACAGCGATCCTGGGGTGATTGAAGTTCGAGAGCACTTTCGCCTCATCCATTGCCACGGAAAGTGTCACCGCCCAAACGGCGGTGACGATGAGTGAGAGAGGCGCGCGCAAGAAACAGAAGGCGATGACCGAGAGAGTGAGGCCGATTCCGCCCCAGAACCAGATCGGGAAGACGGTGAAAGCGGCGAGGTGATCCGGTTGGCTCGCGTAGCTCCAAACGGTGAGGAGGTGCATCAGCAGCGAACCGCCGACGAATCCCCAGCCGAGTGCTAGCCTTGTTTTCGACATGATGAATTCTAACCGCGAATGTACCCGAAAGGGTACAAAGAAGCGAATGGACGCGAATCAGATTTCATCGCCGAGTGCGTCCCATCTTCTCTTCCTTGAAAGTTGAATTTTGAGATTTGAAATTTCACATCCCCGGGATGCCGAGGCCTCCGGTGAGCTTTTTCATTTCCTCCTCCGCCTGCCCTTTGCCCTTGGCGATGGCTTCCTGGACGCCTTTTAGCACCAGATCCTCAAGGAAATCGACGTCCGAGGGATCGACGACCGCCGGATCGATTTTGATCGCGAGGACGTCACCGGCACAGGTCGCGCGGACTTGCACCTTGTCTCCGCCAACGGAGACCTCGACCTCGCGGCTAGCGAGTTCTTCCTGTTTTGCTGCCATACCGGCCTGCATCTGCTGGGCCTGCTTCATCAATTTCTGCATGTTCATAAGCTTGGTGTTTAGGTTCCTAGGATCTTCGCCTCGAATTTCTCCAGGGCTTCCTGGATGAGCGGATCTTTGTAGAAGGTGTCTTCCTCGATCTTTTCTTCCGCCTTGGGCTGCGGAGCAGGGGATGCTTCGGGCTTTGGCGCTTGGAATGTTGGTTCCTCATCGCCGCCTTCCGGCGCGTTGGCGATCAGGTCGTCGAAGGCTGCCATCGTGTCACCGGGCTTTTTCTTCTGGGTCGGTGCTACGGTTACGGGCTTCGGAGTAACAGGCTCCGGTGCGGGAGCGGGAGGCGCTACGGCTGCAGCGGGCGCGGATGCCGGCGCCGGCGCGGATGCCGGCGCGGGCGCTGAAAGATGATCCGCCCCTTTCGTTAGGACGCTGATGATATCGGTGATGCGCACTTCGGAGAGCACCTGGATCGCCTTGATCATTCCGAGTTCGAAATGCAGGCGCTTGTTGGTCGCCCATTTCATGCGGCCTTCGGTTTCGGCAAAAACATCGATGGCGGCGAGGATGCGCTCGGGGGCGTAATCGCCGGCATCTTCCAGTAGTTTGTTCCAGAGAACTTCCGGGATGCCCTCGCCATCGGCGGAGGGGTCGAGCTTGGCGATGAGCAGGCCGCGTAGGCAGCCGATGAGTTCGCCGAGGAGTTGTGAGAGTTCGCGGCCGCTTTCCGCCTCGTTCTGGATCAATTTCAGTGCCGCGGGGGTCTTGCGGGAAAGGAGTTCCGAGGTTAGTGCTGCGACCTTTTCGCGGGAGGTGAAGCCGAAGATATCGAGCACGTTCTCCTCGGTGATCGTCTCACCACAGAAGGCGACGAGCTGGTCGAGCATGGATTGCGCGTCGCGCATCCCGCCGTCGGCTCCCTTGGCGATTGCCCATGCGGCTTCCTTGTCGATGGTGATCTTCTCCTCGGTGGCGATGTATTGGAGATGATCCGCGATCGTCTGGGTGGGGATGGGGCGGAGATCGAAGCGCTGGCAGCGGGAGAGAATGGTGGGTAGGATTTTCTGCACCTCGGTCGTCGCGAAAATGAATTTCACGTGCTCCGGCGGCTCCTCCAAGGTTTTCAGGAGGGCGTTGAAGGCCGCATTCGAGAGCATGTGAACCTCATCGATGTAGTAGATCTTGAACTGCCCTCGGCTGGGGGCGTATTTGACCGATTCCCGGAGATCGCGGACTTGCTCGACGCCGTTGTTCGATGCACCATCGATTTCCAAAACATCAAGGGAACGGCCTTCAGCGATTTCCTTGCAGACATCTTCCTCCGGGTCGAAATCGATTTTGGGTCCGCCCTCGCAGTTCAGCGCCTTGGCGAGGATGCGTGCGGTGGAGGTTTTTCCTGTGCCGCGCGGTCCCACGAAGAGATAGGCATGCGCGAGGCGCTTCTGATCGATGGCGTTGCGCAATGTTCTTACGACATGATCTTGCCCGAGGACGTCTTTAAACGTTTTGGGGCGGTATTTTCTGGCAAAAACCTGGTAGCTCACGGGCTGACCATAGGGCCATGGCGGGATTTGTCATTGCCGGTTTTTGGTTTCTACTTCGATGCTTCAAATTGCGAAGGGTTTCCGTCCTCGGAAAACGCTTAAACGCCACCATCTGTTCCGGTGTTTGTTGGTTTTCTAGGCGATTAGATCCCTCCATACCTCCCCGTGCACGTCGGTGAGCCGGAGGTCGCGGCCACTCCAGCGGTAGGTCAGTTCCTCGTGATCGATGCCCAGTTGGTGCAGTACCGTCGCCCACAGGTCGTATACGGTGGCGACGTTCTCAATCGCACGGTAGCCCAACTCATCGGTGGCACCGTGAGTGACACCGCCCTGATTGCAATCATCTAGACTCTGCGGAGCAACCGCGTTAGTGATTGCTGCATGATCTCAGCCATGGAATTGGGCGGAACCAAGACGGTTGTCGCCATTGGGGAAAGCGACGGAATCTTGATCGAGGAAATGAGGTTTCCCACATCGACCCCGGAGGATACCTTGAAGACGGCCATCGAATGGTTTTCGAGGAAAGGGACGCCGGAAGCGATGGGGATCGCCGCATTCGGCCCCGTGCAGATCAATCCGAAAGCGGAAAATTGGGGCGAAATGCTTGCCACCCCGAAACCGAATTGGAGCGGATTTTCGATCACCAGTGCGTTGAGCGAAGCGTTTCCTGAAATGGAGATCACGCTGGAGACCGATGTCAACGCGGCCTGTCTTGCAGAGGCGAGGATCGGTGCGGCGGAGGGTTTGGAAAACGTGGCCTACATCACGATCGGGACGGGAATCGGTGCGGGTGTGCTCTGCGATGGCAGGCTGTTGCATGGAGCGCTGCATCCGGAGTTCGGGCACGTCCTGCTGCCACGGAAGAGCGATGACGATTTCGAAGGAGTCTGTCCGTTCCACGGCGATTGCTTGGAAGGGATGGCCAGTGGGTCGGCGATCGCGAAACGTTGGCGAAAATCTGGCGACGAGCTGCCGCCGGATCATCCTGCATGGGATACGGAGGCTTGGTATCTGGCGCACGGGATCCAAGCGTTGCTGGGCATCGCACCACCCGAGCGGGTAGTGATCGGGGGAGGGGTTTCGCAGGCGCAAGGACTTCATGAAAAGACCGAGAAGCAGCTTATTGAGTTGGCGGGCGGCTATTTTCCTGCGGTGGGAAATTCTCCGTATGTGGTTCCGCCCAAACTTGGGCAAGATGCAGGGATTCGGGGTGCGCTGATGTTGACGGGGCTCGGATGTTGATTTCTTGAGGGCTGGATCTGACTATTGTGGGGGTTGCTTTTCCGGCTGGGAGGATGTTCTGTGGGCTTTGATTTATGAAGGCTTCCACCGTTTTTCTTATTATGCTCGGACTCGTGATCGCCGCAGTCGGCGGTCTTTTTACCTTCCTGATGTGGAAGAGCTATGACCGGGCGGTCGAGCAACGCGCATGGCCGCAGGTGGATGGGATGGTGCTTTCCTCTGAGGTCGAGGAGTGGCGGCACGACGAGTTTTCTGCTAAGGAGTACCGGCTGAAGCTGCTCTACGGTTACGAGTGGGAGGGTGAGCGGAAGACCGGAGAGCGCTATGGTTTCCGTGGCAATCCGAACTACAACAAACGCAATAAGGTCGAGGGTTTGGCGAAAGATTTCCCCGTCGGGTCAAAAATCAAAGTTTATGTAAATCCTGAGGATACGGATTTTACGATCCTGAAGCCGGATTCAAAAGCGGCCGGATATTCGATCTGGTTTCCGATGCTGTTCGTTGTCGGTGGGCTCGGAATTTCGATCCGGGCAGTCTGGGCGACCTGTGGCTCGGAGAAGAGGCCGCCGAAGATCGCCGCTACGCCAGCACGCCCTTGACGATCTTCGTCCCGGGTTTGGTGATGTTGGTCAGACGTTGGCCGACTCCCTGGGATGGGAAGTTAAGTTTCTCGTGATTGAAGCCAAGCAGGTGAAGCATGGTCGCGTGGAGTTCGTGGATAGAAACCTTGTCCTTGATTGCCTCGTAGCCGATGGGGTCGGTTTCGCCGTATGTGGTGCCGGCTTTCACCCCACCGCCTGCCATCCAGACTGTAAACGCGCCCGGGTTGTGGTCGCGGCCGACGAACTTATTGATTACGCCGCCGCGGTTTTCCTGCATTGGGGTGCGCCCGAACTCGCCTCCCCAGACGACGAGCGTATCTTCAAGCATTCCACGCCGTTTCAGATCTTTTAGCAGGGCTGCGATGGGTCGGTCTATACCTTTGCAGAGATCGGTGAAGCCGTCTTTCAGAGAGGTGCTCTTGCCGGTTCCGTGTGAGTCCCATCCCCAATCGAAAAGCTGGATGTAGCGGACGCCGCGCTCGGCGAGGCGGCGGGCGAGCAGGCAGTTGTTGGCGAAGGATTCCTTGCCCGGTTCAGTGCCATACATCGCGTGGGTGGTCTCGTCTTCCTGTTTCAGGTCGAAGGCGTCGGTGGCGTGCATTTGCATCCGATAGGCCATCTCATACTGGGCGATGCGGGTGACGGTCTCGGGATCGCCGGTTTCCTTCGCAATCTTCTGGTTGAGACGGTCGAGGGTGTCGAGGGAGCGGCGGCGCATGTCGCGGTTAACTCCTTCGGGGTTTTTCAGGTAAAGCACCGGTTCGCCCTCGGAGCGGCACTGGACGCCCTGATAGACCGAAGGGAGGTAGCCGGATCCCCAGACGGATTTTCCCGCATCGGGATTCTTGCCGCCCGATGTGAGGACGATGAAACCGGGCAGGTTCTGGTTCTCCGAGCCGAGGCCGTAGGTGGCCCATGATCCGATGGAAGGAGCCCCGGGATTCTGGCTTCCGGTGTGGACGAGGAGCTGGGCGGGGCCGTGGTTGAACTGATCCGTGTGCATCGATTTGATGAAGCAGATGTCGTCCGCCATGGTTGCGAGATGGGGCAGGCGGTCCGAGATCCATGCGCCGCTCTCGCCGTGCTGTTTGAAAGGAAATTGCGGGCCGAGCATTTTCGGGATCCCCTGGATGAAAGCGAACTGCTTGCCTTCGAGAAATTCCTTCGGGCATTCCTTGCCGTCGAGTTTCTCCAGCTCCGGCTTGTAGTCGAATAGCTCGTGCTGTGAGGGTGCGCCGGCCATGTGCAAGTAGATGACGCGTTTCGCTTTTCCTGGCAGATGCGGCACATCCGGGGCGAGGGGATGGGATGGGTCTTTCACCAGTTTTGAGGAAGCGCCGAAGGCGTTCTGCCCCATGCCAGCCATCCACATTGCACCGAGTCCGGTGGAGCATTTCGAGATGAAATGGCGGCGGGTGAGCTGGGAAAGTTCCGAGAGGCGGAGCCGTTGTTCGAGGTCGTTCATCTGGAAAGTGCGGCGTCGAGGTTCAGTATCGTGTTGGCGGTGAGTGTGAGGGCTGGATCCGGGCCGAGGTTGGCGGATACAGTGTGGACATCCTTTTTGAGATCTTCGTAGAGGGCTGTGAGTTCCGCAACCGTTTCTGTGTCCGGATGGATCTGGGTGGCGGCCAGATAGGCGTAGCTGAGTTGTTCGGCAATGCTCCCGCCGCGGTTACGTATTCTCCCGGCAAGCGCCGCCGCCGCCTCGATGTGGGCGGGGTCGTTGAGTGTCACGAGCGCTTGGAGCGGGGTGTTGGAAACGATGCGCCGAGCGGAACAGGTATCGCGGCTGGGTGCATCAAAGGTGAGGAAGCCAGGGAATCCGCTGGTTCGCTTCAGGTAAGTGTATACGCCGCGTCGGTATCTGTCCTCGCCCTTGGATTCCTTCCATTTCGCGCCGCTGTAAACGGAGTTCCAGACCCCAGCCGGCTGTGGTGGGTAGACCGGCGATCCGAACATTTTCGGGGAGAGCAGTCCGGAAACTGCGAGCGCCTGATCGCGGATCATTTCTGCGGTCAGTCGGTTGCGCGGGCCGCGGGCGACAAGCTGGTTTTTCGGATCCCGTTCGATGAGAGTGGAGGCAGCCTTGGAGGCTTGACGGTAGGTCGATGATAGAACGATTTCCCGCAGGGCTTTTTTCATGGACCAGCCCTGCTCGCCTTGGAAGCGGAGTGCGAGGTGATCGAGGAGGGCGAGGTTGCTTGGTCCTATACCCGACGTTCCGAAATCCTCTGCGCTTTCCACGATGCCGATCCCGAAAAGTTCGCCCCAGAGGCGGTTGACCATTACACGGGAGGTGAGCGGGTTTTCGCCACTGACGAGCCAGCGCGCGAGATCGAGGCGGTTGCCATTTTCCCCTCCCTCGTAGCCCTTCTTGAGGAGATCCGGAACGTCGGCCTTCACGGAGTGCTCTTTGGCGGAGCGGTTGCCCCTTGCGAAGACCCGGGTATCGCGTTTCCCGCCTTTTATTCGGTCGCGCATCACCGGAACTTCCGTGCCTTTCATCGCGGCCAGGCGGTCGCGGTTCGAAATTACTCGCTGCCATTTCTCCGTCCGTTCCGCGTTGCTGCGGAGGGCTGCATAGCGGTCATCTTGCGCGACCTCGACGCGGAATTTTCGGAGGTAGGTACCTTGGCTTTCGTTCGCGGTCGCCCCCTGTTTCAGGGAAACCTCAATACGCTCGCCCTCGCCGAGCACAACCCGCGTCTCCGGCAGCAGGACGAACCACCGCGGCCCGGTCAGACACGGGTATTCGCCGATTCCGGCACCGCCCGCTCCCGAGCCGCCGAGGCCGATGAAGCTCTTGAATTTCTCGCCGCCTGGCTGCTGAGCAAAGGCGCTCACCGGATCGGACGAACCAACGAGATAATCCGAGATGACCTCAGCCATGGAGACTGTTGTGCGGGTGCCGTCTGCCGCGATTTTCTCCATGAGGAAATCCGTTATCATTACACCCATTTCCGGCCAGTCCTTCGGATCCGGGCTATCGGGGTAGATGGAAATTTTCATGGCATCGAAGTCGCCCGCAAGACCGGAGACCTTGTGGGTGACTCCACGGCGCAAGGTTCCTTTACTGAAGATTCGGCCTGAATCATCGGCTTCCAATGTTCCGTATTGGGGTGTTAGGATCATGTCCTGCATGTTCGCCCAAGCGACTTCGGATATGCTGCGTCCCTCCTCATCCAACTCCTCGCGGAGTGCGCGAGTTTCGCTCTCAAGCTTCACGAACTCCTCGCCGGCCAGTTTCAGTTTCGGGAATTCGGAGTAAAGATCCGAGTCCTCACTCTGGTTGTAGAAATCCATGAACTCATAGAATTCATCGTGGGCGATCGGGTCGTAGGGATGCGAGTGGCATTGCACGCAGCCGAAGGTCGTCGCCTGCCATGTGGTCCATGTGGTCGAAATACGGTCGATTACCGCCGCGACTCGGTATTCCTCATCGTCGGTGCCGCCTTCGGTGTTCGTCTGGGTGTTGCGCTGGAAGGCGGTGGCAAGGATTTGATCGGGTGTCGGATCCGGCAATAGATCGCCGGCCAGTTGTTCGATGGTGAATTGGTCGTATGGCATGTCCGCATTCAGAGAGCGGATCACCCAATCTCGCCATGGCCAGATGTTCCTGTGCGGATCTTTCTCGAAGCCGTAGGTGTCCGCGTATCTCGCGAGATCCAACCAGACGCTCGCCCACCTTTCTCCGTATCCGGGTGAGGCAAGCAGCCGGTCAACCGTCTTTTTCCGTGCTTTTTCGCCGTCGGCTTTCCACTCGGCCTCAAGGAATTTCACCTCCTCAACCGTGGGGGGGAGTCCGGTGAGATCAAAGCTCGCGCGCCGCAGCCACTCCGCTGCACCGGCTTCCGGGGAGGGTTCAAGGCCGGCGTCCTCGATGCCTTTAAGGATATGTCGATCCAAGGGGCTGGAAATCCATCGCTTGTGTTTTAGGTCGGTCACTTCCACTTCCACCGGCGGCATGAACGCCCAATGTTGCTCCCATTTCGCGCCTTCGGAAATCCATTTCTCCAGCAATGCGATCTCTTCCTTCGCAAGCGACGAGCCGTGCTTGGGCTTTGGCATCACCTCGTCCGGATCGGTGCTTTTCACCCGCTTGATCATTTCGGAAGCCTTTGGCTTGCCGGGAACCACGGGGATTTGCCCCGACTCCCCTTCCACTAGGAGTCGATCTCGGAAAATCAACGAGATACCACCGGCTTCCTTCACCCCGCCATGGCAGGCTGTGCAGTGTTTGAGGAAAATCGGGCGGATGTCGCGGTTGAAACGCACCTCATCAGCAGCCAGTCGGGCACAAGGGAGGCAGAGGGCGATCGTGGCTATGAATCGGAGTATGTTTCCCATGGAACTGTCTACAGGGTTACGAACGGCGTTCGCTTGGTCTTTCAAAACGCCGTCCCCGACCGAGCGGCTGGGCATCGGTTGTAGCAAGCGATCATTGAAGGTTGGCTTAGGCGGGCAGAGTGTGCATGTTTCTTCCCATTACAAAGTATGAAGATTCTCTCCCACAAGGACGCCGCCTACGCCGCGTTTGTCAAGCGGCTGCGACGCAGGGCGATTCCCGAGGATTCCGTGCGGGATCTGGTTTCCGACATCATCGCAAAAGTGGCTACCGATGGTGACAAGGCGCTGGTCGAACTGACCGAACGTTTCGACGGAGCCAAGCTTACTCGCAAGTCGTTGTTTGTGAGTGAAAATGAATTCGCTGAGGCCGAGGCCGGGGTGAGTGCTGCTACCCGCGATGCCGTCCGGCGCAGCCTTACGAACATCCATTGGTTCGCGAAAAAGAGCATGCGCAAAGATTGGTCCGGGAAAAACGCGGAGGGTGCCACCGTCGGTGAGCGCTTCACGCCGTTCGACCGTGTCGGTGTCTATGTCCCCGGCGGGAAAGCTCCCCTGGTCTCTACCGCGCTGATGACCGCGGGCTTTGCGCAGGCGGCGGGTGTTCCCGAGGTTTTTGCAGCCACCCCATGCGGGGCCGACGGCAAGGTGAACCCCGCGTTGCTCTACGCTCTGCAACAGGCTGGTGTGACCGAGGCGATCAAGGTCGGTGGAGCACAGGCGATCGCGGCGATGGCTCTCGGTACGAAAACGATACGCCCCGTCGACCGTATCTTCGGGCCAGGGAACCGGTTTGTCGTCGAGGCGAAACGGCAGCTCGTCGGTGCGGTCTCCATTGATCTTCTGCCAGGCCCCAGCGAGATTTTGATCCTCGCCGATGCGTCGGCGAAAGCCGCCTACATCGCGGCAGATATGTTGGCGCAAGCCGAACACGGCGGGGATAGCATCGTCGGCTTCGCAACGCCATCCAAGGCATTGCTTAATCAAGTGAAACGCGAAGTTGAGAAGCAGGCGGACACCCTCAGCCGCGGCAAGATGATCAGGGAAGTACTCAAGTCCGGAACGTTCCTGCTCCATGTGAAATCACTGGAGGAGGGCATTGCTATCTCAAATGATTTTGCGCCCGAACACCTTTCGCTGATCGTGGAAAACGAAGACGAAATCCTCGCGAAAATCCGCACTGCAGGAGCGATCTACCTCGGAGCTGACTCACCGGTAGCGGTGGGTGATTTCCTCGCCGGCCCCAGCCACACACTGCCAACAGGTGGAGCGGGAAGATCCTTTTCCGGCCTGCGGGCCGATCAGTTTCAGCGCCGTACGAGTATCGTAAAGATGGGCAAATCTGCGGTGAAGAAATCGCTCCCGGTCATTGAGGAGTTTGCACGTCTGGAGGGTCTCGACGCTCACGGGAAATCAACATCCATAAGATTGGAACGATGAACGAAGAGGAGAGGGAGTATTCGCCGAAACGCTTTGCGATCAGCAGCGTCGCGTGTCCTGCATGTCATGCGAAGCTCGCTCGCGAGGCGAAATGGTGCGAGGGATGCGGATTCTCCGGTGCAAAATCGATGGAGATGTTCGGCGACAGCCCGCCTCCGCTGCTGCCTATTCTTGATGTCGTGGATCTCTGGGATGCGAAGGGGCAGCGCAAGATCGAAGCGGAGGTGAAGGCCTTCGGGAAACGGTTTCCCCAGATACGGTGGCGAATTTGCGCAGTCGCTCTCGGATCCGATGTGAGCCTGCCGCTCTTCGGTTTCTGGCTGATGAACGCTTCCCCGCTCCTGCCCGGGGAGAGTGGGGAAGACCGGGAGTGGACCGTCCTGCTTCTCGTTGATTCCGACTCCGGCAAAACTACGGTGACCACGGGATACAGGGCGGAAGTCTGGCTCTCCGATGAAATGTGGGGCACCGCGCTGGAAGAAACCGTGAAACCGTTCAGCAAGGGGCATCCGGACAAGGCCGTGGTGCTTTTTCTGAGGAAGGCCAAGCGGCTGTTCGAGTTCGCGTGGAGGCGGTCCCAGAAACAATTATCGACAAAATGAAAAGACTCGCAGCCATCCTCTCGATTCTTCTTTGTATCTCTGTGCAAGGCGTGCAAGCGCAGTCTGGCTTCAAATATGGGGATAGGCCCAAGAACTCGATCTTCGATCCCACCGGAGTGCTCACGCTAACGGAACAGGATCGGATTTCCGAGCCCCTGCTGACCATCCTGAAAAACGAGGGTATTGATATCATCATAGTGATATTGCCGGAAATCGGCGATGCCCCCCCGGAATATGTGGTCAAGGGGTATGCCGCGAAGTGGGCGACCACCACGGTGAATTCCGTCGTCCTCCATGTTCCTGGGAAGGAGGGCTCGCCCTGGATTTTTCCCGGTATGTTCATGACCGGTGTGATCAAGCCAGAGGCGGTCAGGGAAACAATAGTCGCCGCCGAGAAACGCGCAGCGGCGGAGCCCACCGATTTCGGAAAGGTGCGCGCCGCTTCGATCGAGGCGGCCGATGCGATCCGCTATTGGATGGGCGGAGCCTTGCTGCGCACGGAAGACACGATCAACAGGCGGCTGGAATGGCAGCTTGCAAGGGAGAGGCGCGAGCGCCTGCTGAAACTGTCTGCCGCACTGGCGGCTGCGGCATTGATCCCTTTGGTCTTCGGCGCAGTGTTTCTGACGATTAGGATCAGGGGGAGGGGCGCACGGCGCTTTCCACAGCTCCAAAAAATAGCTCGGCTCGGCGCACCTTACGCCGGGGGCAACAGCAATTGCTCGAAACCGATCTGATAACCCAAATATACTATGAGAATATCAGCCGTCCATGCCTTCACCCAGAAGATGGCGGGCAGCGATATTACGAAAGGTGCGGCATACAACGCAAAAGCGGACGAACGATCGTGGGAGGACATGCAGCAGTTCTTCTCAGAGATCTTCGTCGAATCCTGAATTTGTTTCCCTACCAACGTAAAAATTATGCCAGAACGCTTCGATTGGCCCTCGTTCCTGCCTGGATTTTCCGAGGCTGCCCGTGGCAACGGGTTTCGGGAAACGACACTCCTGGAGACCGAAGACGGCCCGCTGACCGCATGGGAAAAGGACGGCAAGGGGCCGACCGTATATCTTTCCGCCGGGATTCACGGCGACGAACCCGCAGGCCCGCTTGCCGTTCTCCGGTTGATGCAGGGCGGATTTTTCAGTGATGGTCACCGCTGGATGATATGCCCGGCGCTGAATCCCGGTGGCCTGGCCTTGGGCACACGAGAAAACCGCAATGGGGTGGACTTGAACCGCGATTATCGCATCCAGGGCACACCCGAGGTAGCCGCGCATGCCACTTGGCTGTCGGGCAAAGATGTACCAGACGTCTTCGTCTCGCTCCATGAGGACTGGGAATCCGACGGCTTCTATTTCTACGAAATTAACCTGGGCGAGGACAATCCAGCTAGGGCGACCGCGCTGTTTTCCGCCGTTTCAAAATACTTCCCGCCTGAGCCTGGGCCGGAGATCGACGGCCATGCTGTTCGGGAACTCGGCTGGATCTATCACCGTGCCGAGGCGGATCTTCCCGATTCGTGGCCCGAGGCGATCTTCCTCGCGAAGCGAGGCTGCCCGCTATCCTTCACTTTTGAGACACCGAGCAAGGCACCGTTGGAGGCAAGGATCGCCGCGCACATGTCCGCGTTGACGGAACTGCTCGGTGGCATCAGTCTGAGTCAGACTCCTTAGGATTCTTGCATTTCCTCGCCGCTTTCCTCGCGGAGCTGGAGAAAAATCTCACCAAGGAATAGTTCGCCGGAGCGAAGAAGGAACTGGATCGACTGAATTCCGGCAAGGGTGCAGAGTAGCGGCCTTCTGCATTATGAAAATCCTGATCACCGCCGGCCCGACCCGCGAGCCCATCGATCCCGTCCGCTACCTGACGAACCGCTCGTCCGGAAAGATGGGCTACGAGATCGCCCACGCCGCTGCCCATGCTGGCCACCGAGTGCTCCTCGTCTCCGGCCCGACATCGCTGGATGTGCCGGATGGGGTGGATTTTATTCCTGTCGAGTCGGCTGAGGAGATGTATCAGGCGGTCGCTAACTACCTCCCGAAGATGGATGCTGCGTTCTTCGCCGCAGCGGTCGCCGACTACACTCCGGCCGAACCCTCGGTGCAGAAAATTAAGAAAACCGGAGCCAACCTCACCCTCGACCTCGTCAGAACCAAGGACATCCTTGGTTCCGCTCGCAGCCCCATTGGCTTCACCGGATTCCTCGTCGGCTTCGCTGCCGAAACTGAAAACCTTGAGGCCAACGCCCGTCTCAAGCTGGAGAAAAAGAGCTGCGACCTGATCGTCGCCAACGATGTGTCTCGCGCCGACATCGGCTTCGACTCCCACGAGAACGAAGCGCTTCTCGTCTTCCCCGACCGAACCGAGCCTTTCCCGAAAGCCCCCAAGCACGATCTCGCGATGCATCTCGTCTCGATGCTGGGAGAGTGAATCGGGCAAGGAGGGGCTGCATCCTGCTGCCCGGTGCGGTGGAAAATAGCTCGGGTTGCTGGGCAGCAGGATGCAGCCCCTCCTTGTCGAAGTCACGCCGTCAGCCAAGATCGCTTGGGGGGGCGGTGTTTCAGTTGCTTACTGTTGCCCGGCGAGCCAAGCCAAATTCCCGTAGCGGAATAGCCACACGGTGCCACCACGCTAACTTGGGGCGTCGGCAGCTTGGCTTCTCGGGAACAACGAGATCACTGGGCGTGAGATTCCGAGTTATGCCGCCACAGGGGAATAAAATGCCCCGCTGCTTATCCAGCGGTCAGAGACACGCCGCTTCTTGGCAAATTCGCGGCGAGATCTTTCACGGCCTCCTCCGGATGATCTGCGGAGAGCGTTATGCGGAGTCGGGCGGTGTTTCTCGGTACGGTGGGGTAGCGGATGGCGGGGGCTAGGAAGCCTTTTTCGGCGAGAGCTGTGGAGGCGGCGAGGGCGGCCTGGTTTTCCCCAATGATGATGGGGAGGATGGCGCTGGGATGGTTTTCGCGGAGGAGGGAGATGTTGTGAAAAAGCTTTTCCCGGAGGGCTTGGCCTTCGGCGGAGCGGACCAGATCGAGAGCGGCGAGGGCGGCGTGGGCGAGAGCCGGAGGAGGGGCGGTGGTGTAGATGAAGGGGCGGGCGCGGTTGATCAGGAGGTCAATCCAATCGCGGGAAGCAGCGAGGTAGCCGCCGGAGAGGCCGAGCGCCTTGCTGAGGGTGCCCATCTGGAAATGGATGCGGTCTTGCAGGCCCAACTGTTCGGCGAGGCCCATGCCGGTGGGGCCGAGGACGCCGAGGGCGTGGGCTTCGTCGAGGAGGAGCTGGGCGTTGTGCTGCTCGCATAGGTCGAGGATTTCCCGTAGCGGGCAGAGATCTCCGTCCATGGAGAAGATCGATTCGGTGACGACGAGTAGGCGTGCAGTGGGGTGTTTTTCGTGGAGGGTGGAGAGGAGCTTGCCGAGCTTTTCCGTGTCGTTGTGGGGGAAGACGCGGAGGGTGGCTTCGGACATGCGGGTGGCATCGATGAGCGATGCGTGGGCGAGCTTGTCGAGGAGGACGAAGTCACCTTTGCCTGCGATGACTGGGATCGCGGAAAGAGCAGTGGCGTAGCCGGAGGAGAAGGTGAGGGCGGCTTCGGAATGTTTCGCGGCGGCGATGCTTTCCTCCAGCGCGGTGTGCGCGGGGGAGGTGCCGGTGACGAGTCGGGAGGCGGCGGAGCCGGTGCCGTATTTCGTGATGCCATCGGTGAAGGCGGCGGCGATGGCGGGGTGGTGGGAGAGGCCAAGGTAGTCGTTGGAGGCGAAGCTCCAGAGTTCGCGACCGTCGCGTGTAATTCGCAGGTTTTTGCTTTCCCCGGGGGAGAGGCTACGGAGGAGGTTGTTTTCCGAGAGAGCCTTGAGCTGTTGGCGGGGATCCATCGAAGCAGGGGAGCGTTGAACGTTCAACATCGAACGTTGAATGGAAGAGGGGGGGGTTAGTTTGCGACCGGGCGTTCGAGAGCCCAGCGCATGAGCTTTTCGGAATCGGACCAGATGTTCGGCGTGTTCGATTTGAAGACGACGCATACGACGGATCGGCCGTTGAGGCTGCCGGTGGAGATGAGGCAGCGGCCTGAGGCGTTGGTGGTGCCGGTTTTCATGCCATCCACGTAAGGGAGTTTCTTGAGGAGCTTATTGGTGTTCTCGATGGTGCGGGTGCGGCCGCTGTTGTAGGTGAAAACGAAGGATTTCGTGGCGAAGTAGGAGCGCAACAGTGGGCTGCGATAGGCGACACGGGCGGCGATGGACATGTCGCGGGCGGTGGAATACTGGCCGGGCTCGGTGAGGCCGTGGGGGTTCTTGAAATGTGAGTTGCGCATTCCGAGCTGGGCGCACTTGCGATTCATCAGGGAGGCGAAGCCTTGCTGGCTACCCCCGACATCGCGGGCGAGGGCGCGGGCGACGTCGTTGGCGCTTTTCACCATGAGCACCTGAAGCAGTTGGCGGCGGGTGTATTTTTCGCCGGGCTTGAGGTAGAGTTTGGTCGGCTCGCAGGCGGTATCGGTGGACTGGATGACGACCGTCTTGTCGATGTTGCCGGCGTCGAGAATACACAGGGCGGTGATGATTTTCTGGGTGGAAGCAACGGCGCGCACGCTATCGGCGTTTTTCGCGTAGAGGTTGCGTCCGCTCTTGAGATCGACCACCAGGACACTTTCCGCGACAACGGCCGGGGGCGGTGTTTTGGGGATTGTGCCGACGCGTACCGGTTGGTTGCTCTCGGTATTGGACTGGGTCTTGCTCTGCGGCGGGTTCCCCCCGCAGGAAGTGATGGTCAGGATGGCGAACAGGCTGGCTGCAAGCGGCCGAAGGTGGATCATGCGCCGAGGATGTGGCCGGCCTTCGCTATGGTCAAACAAGAAGAGAGAAGGCAGATGAAGCCCGGTAAATTCGTCCTTGCACCAAAGCCTCGTTGACGATTAGCTCTCCTGCGTAAAGCAGCACGCGTCCGCGCAAGCGGATGCCGCAAAAGCCTATGATTCCTACGGAGCGCATTCCCGCCTATCTCACCACCGGTTCATCTGACCGGTACGGGTTTCCTGTCATTTTCCTATGACGAGCTGTTCCAATCATTGCTGCAATCCCTTTTCGCACCGGCCGACTGCGGTCGAAGCACTGTATAAGTGTGCCGGAGCGATCATTGAACCCATGCGGAGGACAATACCATAGCTAAGCCAAAGAGAAACAACAACAGAGGTCGTTACCGCGATATGACGCGGATCAACGAGCGGATCCGTGCGCCCAAGGTGCGCGTCGTGAATTCAAGAGGCGAGCAACTCGGGGTGATGTCATCCCGCGAGGCTCTCGAAAAAGCCAAGTCCGTCGGGCTCGACCTTGTCGAGATCGCGGGACAGGCGGATCCTCCGGTTTGCAAGATCATCGACTACGGGAAATATAAATACACCCAAGCGAAGCTCAAGAAGGGCAAGACCAAAACCTCGACACGGATGAAGGAAGTGAAATTCCGCGTCGGAACTGGAGATCACGATTACAACATCAAGTTGGGTCGTGCGGAGACTTTCCTCGAAGGGAGCCACAAGGTTCGGTTCGTGCTGCAGTTCCGCGGTCGTGAGAACGCGCACAAGGATCTCGGTTTCGTGGTTCTCAACCGTATCATCCAGGATCTCAAGTCGATGGCTGCTGTTGATCAGCCGCCGCGTCTGAACGGTCGGGCGGTCGCGATGATTCTTTCTCCGCTTCCTGCGCACCAGCGCAAGCGACACTTCCATCTTTTCCACGGCGAACTCATCGAGGATGACGAGCCCGACGATGATGAGGGTGAGGAAGAGGAACTCGATGACGATGCCGTGGACGAATCCTCCGATATTTCGACGGACGAGGACGAGGACGAGGACGAGGACGAGGACGAGGACGAGGACGAGGACGAGGCCAAGGAAGGCGCAACCTCTGGGGCAGGGGACTGATGCCAGGCAATATCGCGGATCTCATCACCATCCTGCGCGGAGGTGGTGAGCATTGGCTGCTGCTTTTCGATATCGACGGCACCCTTGTGGATACCGGAGGGAAAGGTATGTCCGCGCTGAACAAGACCGCGATTGAGGTTTTCGGAGGCGACGGGCCACAGCTGGATCTCGCAGGCTCCACCGATCTGGGTATCCTGGAAAACCTCTACGTTCATTTCGGGGTTGATCCCACCGATGAGCAGACACATTCGTTTTTCGAAGCCTATCACCGGCATCTTGAGGCGAGCCTTGAGACCGATCCCACGGACGGGCGCATCCTCGAAGGGGTGACCGGACTGCTGGAGCATCTTGCCACAGTGGAACATGCGCAGCTTGCGCTCCTGACGGGAAACACATTATTGGGGGCACAAATCAAACTCCGGCATTACGGGCTGGATCATCATTTTGCCTTCGGAGCATACGGCTCTGACAAGTCGGACAGGAACCTGCTTGGCATGATCGCACTGGAGCGCGCGCTGGCTATCACCGGCCGCGCCTATCACCCGGAACAGACGCTTGTCATCGGTGATACGCCGAAAGACATCGCCTGCGCCCATGCGGTCGGGGCAAGGTGCCTCGCCGTGGCGACTGGCCGGTTTACCCCCGAGGAACTCGAAACTGCTGGCGCAGATTGGGTTCTTCCGTCCTTCCTGAATTTCTCGCTGAGCGGCTCCTAGATCGGGCCTTTCCCGGCGGACATGTGGTTCAGAAGCTTCTGGTTGAACTCATCCGCCATGTTGTAGCCGAGCCGCCGGAGCTGCTGGTTGAGGGCGGCAATCGCGACCATGCGTGCGGTATCCCGCCCGGGACCCACGGGAATCTCTACGTGAACAACCTGTTGGCCGAGCAATTCGTAGGTCTTCGATTCGAGACCGACTCTGTCGACCTCGTTCAGATCTGTGGCAGGCTTGAGTGTGACGACAAGATCGAGCCGCTTGTCCGGGCGGATGGAGGCAAGGCCGTAGAGGTTCGCCACGTTGATGATGCCGATTCCACGGATCTCCATATATCCCCGTGAAAGGTCGGGGGCGGTTGCGATGAGTTCGCCGCCGACGTGCTTGACTCGCACCATGTCATCGGCGACGAGCGAACCGCCTCTCTCCAGGAGGCCGATCGCGGTTTCTGATTTCCCCGAGCCGCTTTTTCCGACGATCAGGACGCCGATACCGCGCATGTCGACCATGCAGCCGTGGATGGTAAGGGTTGGCGCGAATTCGTGCTCAAGACTGATCGTCGCTGCGTTCAGGAATTTCATCGTGACCTGTGAGGTGCCGAAAACCGGTATCGATTGCTCCTTGGCGACGGCCATCAACTCCGGGCCGACGGTTGCACCACGCGAGACGACGATGCAGGGGATTTCGCGTTCGCACATTCTACGGAAGCGGTCGATGCGCATCTGCTCGGGCAGTTTGCGGAGGTAGGCCATCTCCAAGTTGCCTAGGACCTGCACGCGTTTTTTCGCGAAGTAGGAGAAGAACCCGGCCAGCGCCAGGCCGGGCCGGTTGACTGCAGGCTCGCGGATCAGGCGGTCGAAGCCGATACGTTCGCCGAGCAAGGTCAGCATCAGTGATTCCGAATACGCCTCAAAAAATTTCTCCACCGTGATCGAAGCCACGGTCTTTACACGCTGTCCCATGGCGCAAACTATCCAGCATCGGCTGAAACAGCACGCGAAATCGGTGCGCGGAGTGCAGGTTGATTTATTGCCATGTCAGCGTATTCTTTTCCCGACCGATGCGATTCCCGAAGATCAACATCCCGCCGCTCAAGTATCATCTGCCGGAAGCTTTCTCGGTTTCGGGATTTTGGCTCATTGCCCGGACGCTAACGAAACGCGGCACGCGCAAGGTTCTCATCGGAGCCCTGACTCTCTATTATTGCATGCGCGACAGCGAGACACCCGCGTGGGCGAAGAGCGTGATCGTGGGGGCGCTCGGCTACCTTGTTTTTCCGATGGATTTCATCCCGGATGCGATTCTCGGTGCCGGATTCACCGATGACTGGAGCGTGATCCTCGGGGCAATCGCAACGGTGGCGACCCATATCAAGGAGGAGCACAAGCTCAAGGCCGAAGCGCAGGCGAACCGCCTTTTTGGCGGCGGAGCCGAAGATAGCTGCCTGAAATCCGGGCTTTTGGACAGCGAAGTATAAATGATTTGCCCTGGATTTCTGTATCAATGGCGCGACCACAGCTACCGGTATGAAATCGAAAGCGCTATGTATCATCTTTTACGCAGCGTTTGCATTCGCAACTTATGCGGGCGTTTCCATCGAAGATTCCTGTCATCCCGAAGGCAAAGTCCTTCGAGATCAGGCCTTACGGCAAGGGCGGGAAGCTGAATTGAGTTTCAGCCCCTAGGGTGAAACTTCCGGTGCGCGTCTTTCAGTCCCTTGCTGCTGACGTGTGTGTAGATCTGTGTGGTGGAAATGTCCGCGTGGCCCAGCAGTTCCTGGATCACTCGTAAATCCGCGCCCCCTTCCAGCAGATGGGTGGCAAAGGAATGCCTGAGCATGTGCGGATGCACTGGTATGGCTATCCCCGCCATCTCGGCGCGTTTCCTGACGATCTGCCGTATCCGTTCCGGAGTCAGTGGGCCGCCCCGGATCCCGATAAAGATGTGCGAGGAGGTCTTGGTCTTCACCAGTTTGGGTCGTCCGTGGACGAGATAGTCGGAAATGGCCGACTGAGCCTTCCCACCGATTCTTACCAGCCTGGTTTTTCGGCCCTTTCCAGTGACGCGCAGGAAGCCTTCCTCGGAATCCATCCATTCGAGACGCGCCGCACAGAGCTCTGCGAGCCGCAATCCGGAAGAGTAGAACAGTTCTAGGATCGCCTTGTCTCGTCGACCCAGCGTGTCATCCACCGGGATGCTTTCCAGCAACGATTCGACCTCGACCACCGAAAGGGTCGAGGGAAGCTTGCGATCCGTCCTTGATGAGGAAAGAGGCTCTGCAGGATCCATCGTTGCCCTGCCGGTGGCGGTGAGCCAACGGTAGAATATTTTTAGGTGCACGGTGGTCAGGCGGATGGACGACGGGCAAAGCCCCTCGGATCTACGAGTGGTGAGAAACTCCGTAAGTTCGTCGGTGCCGGTTTCCTCCGCAGCCAAATCTTTCTGTCCCAGCCAGCCGCCAAGCGCGACCAAGGTCTGCGAAACCGAAAGCTGGTATGCCTCGGACAAGCCCTTCTCGGTGGCCAGGAAGCGCAGGAAGGCATCAATCCTGGCTTCCAAAGTTCTCCCTTTCTTTCCTGATTATGATGATTGGCACGCGGCAATTACTCCTTTTTTTAGGTTAACGACCACTAAATCCTGAAAACGTTCAAAAAAAGATTGCCGAGTCATCCGAAATGTCTAATCTCACTAACAACAAAGGAAACGATATATTTAATCTTTCTTGACTAAATCGATCAGATCCTAGAAGCGCAACGAATCCAAAAAGCAAATTCGAACCCATGACAGCCACCACACCAACGATAAAACTCGGCTCCGGCCTTGTGATTGGCTACACGGCTCCGTTGGCAACCTTCGGCGAATCGGTCGAACTGCAGGGAGGGACGCATTTTCTGCTCGCTCGCAACGGCAGGGGTAAATCGACACTGCTGCGCACGATCGCGGGGAGTCTCAGAAAGCTCTCGGGCGATTTTACGACCGAAGGGTTCATGCAATACCTCCCCGAGGACATGCGCTTCGATCCGGAGATTGCTCCGAAAACTATTTTCAAAACACTGCTTCCGAAAGCTAGGCATGAGGCGGCTTTTTCACTCGCTGATAGGATCGAACTAGATGTGAACAAGATGTATGGCAAGCTTTCCACGGGCAACCGCCGCAAGACCGCCCTGATCATGGCGGAGCATTCGGTGATGCCAGATCGCGGCAATATCCTGCTGCTCGACGAACCTTTCAGCGGTCTCGACGCGTTTGCCCGCGAGACCTTCGAGGAGATGTGGGACAACACATCGGAGAACGTCCTCCGGCTCGTGTCCTGCCATCCGGACTACGATTCAATGACCATGCCGAGTGTCCTTCTCATCGAGGGCAATACGGTCAGCCATCATTCGGGCGACGACCAGAAGTGGTCCTCGCTGAAAGCTCTTCTTAACTGATCTTTTTAAAAACTTTTTAGAAAAATGAGACTCTTCAAACTGACATTTGCTACCATCTTCCGTAGGAAGGCTTGGGCGTTCTGTCTCTTTGCTGTGCTTTTCCTGCCGTTCGCGCTTCCAATGATATCGAGCGCCAGCGAAAAACCGGTGCTCGTGCAACCGGCCCGCATCCAGGCGGCATGGGGCACGCTATTTATCTGCACCATGGTCTGGGGCTTCTTCGCAGCGGCACGCCTCGGGGAATCCAACAGCCGATCCGGCACCGGGGAGTATTTCCGCACCACCGGGCTCTCCGCCACCCGACAGCTTTTCGAGATCTGGCTCGCGCTTTTAACATTCATCGTCCCGCTGGCGTTCATCGCGATGGCCATCTGCCTGTTTGCCGCAATGCCCTCGGAAGCTTCCGAAAAAGCGATGTGGTGGACCCTGAATTTCCAATACCTAACGTTATTCCTCCTCGTGTTTGCGCCGTTGCTGGCACTCGCCTGTGCGCTGGCCTCGCGTTTCGGCGGAATCACCGGGTTCGGGGTCACATTCCTCATCACAATTTACGGACTCTATGGGGTGGGGTATCTCGACAACATGCTCAAGGTGGAGGCCAATTCCGCCCTGCAGGCGCTTTGGCTCTACTCGCCGCAATACCGCTTCGCCGATCTCACGCAGCGCCTTTACTTCAAGACAGGTGCACTCTCGGGAGAGGTGTTTAGCAACATGATCTTCTACTTTGCCGCAATCCTGGCGGTCAACACAGGGATCTCACGCCTCTGCTTCCGCACCAGCGCAACAGTCTGAACCAGCATTTGCACGAATTAACGCCATGAAATCCATCACGAATATCATCTCCATCGCCCTCATCGGGGGCGGCGTGGCTGGGTTTGTGATCGCTTCACGGCCGCTGCTTGCGAACAAGGAAGCCGATGTTCCGCTCAATGTCCTCGGCATCAACCGCAGCCCCTACGGTGAAGTTTTCGCGATGGCGATGCAGGGACCGATCGATACCTATTTCCATGCTACACAGGCGAAAAGCCACAAGTGCGATGGCGCCGGTTCCTGCCTGCATAAGTCACACAGCCAATCCCGAAATGCTTCGACGGAGAGCTATGACGGCATCAATGACCGAGTTAGGCACTTTATTGGCGGGATGGATGCAGGTCTTACCGAGCGCACAAATCCGCGAGGGGCCAGCAAAGCACACAAGTTCCACCTTCGCCGCGGAATTGAGGACAAGCTCCGTTTTGCCTATAACCTGGATCCCGGGCATTATGGAAACTACAACGCCTATCACTTTTTCCTGACCGAACCCGAACTCGGGACTCGCCCCGAACTCACTCCGCATGCGGCAAAGCTCGCGGACGACACAATCAAATATTGCTTGAAGCAGCGGAACGATCCGCGCCTAGCGCTGACCGCAGCTGCAGCTGCGGGGAACATCATAGAGCTCATGCTCAATGACCGCCACATCAACAAGCAACAGCCCCTTTACACTACGGCACAGATGAGAGAAGTGCTGATTGTGATGGATCGGTCGTTTGGCCTCTACTCCCACCTTTCAAACGAATGGTCTGAAAGTGGAGTTTGGGGAAACATCTCTGAGCTGAGGCTCATTGAGGTGGAGGAGCGCCTGAGCTTCACACTCAAGATACGCGATAGCCACGAGCAATCGATCCGCCGCCTCGAAGGCCTTCCCGACAACAGCCGCACCGTCAGCCGGAATGTCGGCGAAGAGGGTTCATCCATCCGCTGAAAGTTAACTGATCCCATGTCCGTCATTGCACCACCAGCACCACCCAGCCTCGCACCGGCATCCACCGGTCCGCGTTTCGCGCCAGGTATGAGTGGGCGTGAGCTTTTAGGTATTATTTTCACGGTTTGCCGCGAGCTTCGGGTCTCTGACATACAGATGCGCTCCGAGCGCCCCGTCTACATCCACACGAACAAAGGGGTGGAGAAACTCGATTTCCTCGGCGTGCTGAGCGCGCTCCACATGGACGATATCCTCAAGGAACTCATCCGCAACCGCGAATCGGGCTCGCACGGATTCGGGGCGGGGAATTCGGTCGAGGGCCGTGTCGAGGACAAGATCCGCCTCGCGATGGCCGAGTTTTCCGACAAGATGGTTTCCGATTTCTCCTGCGATGGCATTCCAATGGGAGACAATGGCGAGCGTTCCGGCCGTCTCCGTATTCAGGCACACCTTTCCTCCTCCGGTTTGGGTGTCACCTGCCGTATCCTCAACGATTTCATTCCCGGCCTCGATACCCTTGGGATCGATCCCGACACCGCAGCGACCTTGCGCCACAGTGTCCTCAAGCGTGCCGGGCTTTGCCTTGTCACCGGGCCGACTGGTTCCGGTAAATCCACTACGCTTGCCTCCTTGATCGACTGGCTCCGCCAGAATCACCCGAAGCACATCGTCACTGTCGAGGATCCGATCGAATACCAGTATCCCGACGACATGGACGATCCCGTCTATCCCGGCCAGCGCATGCCGTCTCCGTCCATCGTCACCCAGCAGGAAGTCGGACGCGATGTCTTGAACTACAAGCAGGGTCTCAAAGATGTTCTCAGGAAAGCGCCACACGTCATCCTCCTCGGAGAGGTTAGGGATCGCGAAGCGATGGAAACCTGTATGGAGGCAGCCCAGACCGGTCACTTGGTTCTTTCCACGCTACATACGACCGGAGCCGTCAAGACCATAGGTCGTATCCTTGAGCTATATCCCCGTGAAAGCCACGAGTCCGTGCTCTCCCGCCTTTCGGAAATTCTCATCTTCATCCACTCGCAGGGTTTGCTCAACGGCATTGAGCGCCGCGTCCTGACCTACGAGTTCCTACAGAACAACGACGACTCCGTCTCCTCCGCAATTAGCAACTACGATGGCGGCGCCCGCTCGCTTGAGGACGTGATCCGCAGAGCTGGCAACATCCAGTGGGATGCAAACCTGGAGCGCCTCCTGCGAAACGGAATCATCTCCCACGAGACCTTCGAATCCTCGAAAATGAACCGCTCCGAAGACGACACGATCTGACACAAGTCCCAAACAATTTCCTGGGGCGTCTTACTGGCGCTCCTAGAAAAACAAAACAAAACAACACACCATGAAACTGACAAAAACCCAGAACATGAAAGCATCCAAGTCCGGCATGACGCTCCTCGAGCTCACCGTCGTCATCCTTGTCCTGCTTTCCCTCATCTCGATCCTCTTCATCGGCGCCCGCGCGTGGAAGAAAGGATCGGACCGTGCTGCGTCCATCCTGCAGATCCGTAACTGCCAGCAGGCAGTCCGTTCCTTCGCGAACATGAATGCCAAAAATATCGGTGAAGCTATCGTTCCCGGTAACGCGACTACCGCCGGAGATATCTTCGGACCGGATCAGTTCATCGAAAACAGCCCTGTCGTCGACCTCGATCACCCTGCTGGAGGACTCGAAGCTTGGGTATTCGGCCCAGACGCTGGCATTGCAATCCCTGACATCGGCGTGCTCTACGTCACCGCAGGCGCCGAATACGCTCCTGATCCAACCACCGTCTCCGACTGGTGAATCGATTGACGGTGCGATCCGCACCGTTTGACCAACCTCGGATCGCCCCCTTAGCGGGGCGATCCGAACCCCTTTTTCTCTAAATACAAGGATGCCCCCGAATCCGCCATGAAAGTTTCACACCCTTACTCCCTTGGCTACCCTCGAACATCCGGCATCCCTAAATGCCTTCCAACAGTTCAGACAAGCTTGCTCGATTCTGAGCGAGACTAGCCGTGCAAGCCTGCCGGCCTGGTACCAGGAAGCGCTGGAACTCGATTTCCAGCTCCACATCCGCGTAGACGGCTCGTCCGTCCGCACATTTTTTTACAACCGCCCCGCCAACGAATGGGGTGAATCACCGCCGCTCTCCGAAGAAGCGATAGGTGACGATGAGCAAACCCTTATTTTTGCCGGGCAACTCCTCAAGACAGTCAGAGGGCTGAAAGGCACCTCCGTTGGGGTTATTCTCCACATCGCCGATGAGTTTGCCACCGCAGAACTCAAGCCGGAACTCGATAATCCCGCTGCACTTGGCGACCTTAGAGATACCGCATTCAACAACCCCGGCGAGATACTCGATGATTCGTCGGTCCCACCCGACCAGGCATCATGGCGGGTGATGCCATACCCCGCCGCGGGCAGCGAAGTGATCGGCACGACAATCACAATTTCCAAGCGGCTGTCCGGCTTCGTTGCCGCCCTCCGCAAACTCGGAGAGGATGAGAATTTTCCCATCGTCGCCCACACGCTCAGCGCCCCGCTGGTTGCGATTGCCGGGCTTCCCTCGGTGATCCGCCCCACTGCTGAGAAGCCATTCGTCGCGATTCTCCAATATCCTTGGTTCACGGTGCTGGCATTCTTCAACGAACACTCGGATCTGCGCCTGATACGCACACTCCAACACCGCGGGATGCGCCGCCCATCAAATTTTCGCAACGCCCTTTCCACCACGAACGCCTCGCTGGAGTTCGTCGACCCGGATCTTTTCGTGCTGCCGCTCGCGTCGGATGTGGATCAGAAGTTCGCTGAGGATATAGCAAAGAACTTCCCGGATTCATCTGTCGAAACCGTTAAATTCGATCCGGTCGGATCGCTTCCGCCGGAGATTCCCGAGCCTGGATTCGCGATTCAGGCGATCCCTGAGGAAGAGGATTCAGAGAGCCACACATTCGGCGTGTTGCGTAGGGAAAAATGGTTTCACCAGGACTTCCTTCCGCCGGAAAAGGAAATCATTGAACTTTTCCCAAGCCGGCACGAGATGCGGCTTCTGCGTTTCCTGAAACTCGGCCGTATTGGCGTCGCTGCCGTTGCGATCCTCGGCCTGGCATGGCTTGCGTTTGGAGTTGTTACTGTCATTCGCCAGCCGGAATGGGCTTTCAACGAGGGCGAGGCGAAGGCGGTGAAACAACGGCTTGTAAATCTTACCAAGGAGCGCCAGAGGGTCGATCACTGGAACAACCTCCTAGAAGACAGATCCAAGGCGTGGAGTTCCATGGAGGCGGTCGCAAGGCTTTTCCCTGAAAATTCAGGACTTCTCCTGAAATCCTTCAACCATACAGTGCGCCCGGACAGCGCACCGGGACAGGCGCAGGTCGGATTCATCAAGGAATGGATCATCACGGGCTTCGCAAGGGACGAGGCTCTCAGCTACCTGAATGCGCTGAACACCCGTGAGGGGATTTCGGCTCATTTCTCGGAGATTTCCAAGGTTACGGGGAACCTAGCCTACGACCCCGCGCCCAACACCAGAACCATCGTCGTTAACGTAAAGACCCAGGAGAACTCTAGCTTCAAGCCGATGCCGCTGGAGCAAATCATCGATTCCGATGAGGCCACCTATCCCTACAGCTTCAATCTCACCATCACTCAGCGCTTTGAATCGGCAGATGCTCTTTCGATCGCTGCCACTAAGGCTCCCTGATCCGCCATGTACAAGCAATCCATCATCCTTTTCGGTATCGTTATACCAATCGTCATTGCGGCTGTGTTGATCGGCGCCTGTGCCTTCGTACGGGGCAAGATCACCGCTTCATTCGACGAAAAGGTTCTGTATTATTCTGGCTATGAGAATAGCCGGCTCGGGGCGCTTGCCATCGAAGCTCAGATTAGCAGGCAGCGCGAAGACTACGTGCGTTGGAATGAACTGTTGGAACAGGAAACATTTTCGCTGGTGACAACGAATCTCCGAGCGATCGGTGAAACCCTTCCGCCGAAAGAATTCCAGCAGACTGCGTTCGAACGACTCGGGACGTCCGCCGGTATTGGCAGTGTTTCAGCACAAAAGTCCTCCGGCCTGAGGTTTAACTTTAGGGGTACGTTCAGAACAGTCCAGAAGGCGTTCCTTGAACTGGAGACAAGGATGCCAAACCTTCAGCTACAGCAATTGAAGATCGACCCCAATTCTTCCACCGAATCATCACTGTTGAATTTCCAGGTCACCTACACCGCATGGGAAAGCTGAGGCCAACAATTCCGCTCGATATGAAAAGACAGAACGAAAACCTTTACCGACATCTCTCCGTGCTAATATTCGGCGCGTCGGCGCTGTCGTTTGCGCTAGCTCCGCAGGTGCACGCCCAGTCTGCTGACATTTTCACGGAAGGTCAGACGGAGTCGGCGGTGGGTTCTTCCGAGGAGGAAAAGGAACCGGAGCCTGTGGATGAAAGGCCTTCCCGATTCGCAGGCGCTGACATCGAAGCCTACACGGCCTCCCGTGCAGCGGTTTTCTCAATGAGGAACCGCAAGACGGATCCCTTCGGACTGAACCAGGATCCAAGCGTGAAGCCTGCAGTGAGGAAAATCGCCAGCAAGTTACCTGTGAAACGTCAGATTGCACTGCCACCGAAGCCGCTGAGCGATATCGTGAAACTGATACGAGTCACCACGATTATGCCGGGAGAGAAAAAATTCCTGGTAGGGGTAAGGTCGTTTTCCGAGGCCGACGAATTTCCCCTTATTTTCCGCGGCAAGCGGATGAACATGAAAGTCGTTGAAGTGTCTTCCCGGAGCATCCTGTTCCAGAATCTTGACAATGGCGACAAGGCCTCCCTGGAGACCGAGATGCTTCCGCCGGGCATGATGGCAGGCGGCGACAAAATGCAGCCCCCCGGCCTTATTTCACCGCTAGACAACGTCGCACTTGAAGTGGGCACCTCCAACAGCCTAGACGCCAACAACTGATTACCCCGATACCCAAAACACCCGATGAAAACATACCCAAAACAATTGCTAGCAATGGCTTTCCTTTGCATTGGCACCGCGGTGTCGCCGGCGCAAGAGGACCTTCTCGGAGCTCTGACCGACCTCGTGAAAGAAAGTGAAGGGATTGCAATCCCGGAGCTTCCGGCCTTGACTCCACCGGTTAGCGGATCCTTGGATCTGCCGGAAGTGGGTGCGTCGGATCTCCCCGAGATTGGCGCACAACTACCGGCGGCCAACGTTGAAGGCGGAGAGGGTGCCGCACCATTCGCACCTCTGGAGGATCAGAAGCGCGAAATGGAGAAGTCATCGGAAGGCTATATCATCAAGGACGCCGGGCTTAACGATATCTTTCAGTTCCTCGCTAAGTCGGCTGGTAGGCAGTATTTCCATAATCTCAAGATCAACGGCCCCGACTTCATGGTCACCGGTCACCTCGACGACGGCAATCCGATCAACCAAATGGAAGAGCTGGCGTTTATGTATGGCCTTTCCCTTCACACCAAGGGCAACACGATCTACGCGCTCACACAGGCGCAGCTCGGTCAGCTCCCGAGTTCGGAATTCCACTATCAGCTGCAATATCTCCGTCCGGACGACATCGAACAAATCAAGGAACTCATCAAACCGATGCTCACGCCGGGAACCGGGATCGTGAATTTCGAGCCGAAAACCAATACGATCATCATCATCGATACGGCGACCCGTATCGAGGCTGCACAGAACCTCCTGCACGGGATCGACAAGGCAAAGGGTCAGATCGTCGTTGAAACGAAGATCCTGCGGGTGAATTCGAACAACGGTATCCGCAGCGGAATTGATTGGTCCAGCTCCCTTGGTGAAGGGGTCAGCTTGTCCGTGAGGCGCGATTTGAATTCGGTCTTTGGCCTCGAAAGTATTACATCCACGCCGAACCTTGTGCTCAGCCCGATGACCCTTACCGGGGTTCTCCGTGCCCTGAACGACGGCAACCTGGCCAACCAGGTTTCCAACCCCACACTCATCACCGAGGACAACGAGCAGGCTACGATCTCGATCATCGACCGTATCCCGATCATCACGTCCACCACGACACCTTCAGCAACGGGGCAGCCGACTGTCAGCGAGGAAGTGCGCTACAAGATTGACTCCGCTGACAAGGCAATCACCGAGGATCCGACCAACCATCGTGAAATCGGGATTTCCTTGGTGGTCACCCCGACCCTCCTGCCGGACGGCACGATACGGATGAAGTTGCGTCCTCGGTCCGCCCAGATCACCGGCTACATCATAGGCCAGGGCAGTGAGGGTTTCGCCGGAAACCGCTATCCGCAGGTGACTGAATCGATGGTGGAGACCCTCGCGCGGGTTCCCGACGGTTACTCGCTTGTCGTTGGTGGATTCTACGGTGAGGTCAAATCCAACGCCAAATCCAAGGTGCCTATCCTCGGTGATCTTCCCGTCATTAACTTCTTCTTCAAGAGCAAAGAGGCATCCAAGGAGCAGACTTCGTTGGTATTCATCGTAACGCCGAAATCCTACAATCCCCTCAGCGGCACCGAGACCGACCGTGTGACCAACGAGCTCAGAAGGAGGACGGAACTTCCTGGCGACTACGATTGGGTGGATCCCTACAATCCCGGCCCCGCCCACGAGCCGAACATGCGCCGTACCATGCGTGGCATAGCACCCACCAAAGCCCCTTACTATCCCCGGGCAGATGAAATCCCGGTGGTGAAATCGCATCGGTCGATCAGGGGCTCCGAAGCTTCTCCAAAGCCGAAGTCAAAGCCTCGCTTCAGCCATGCAAAGCGCAGATGATAGTTCTCGTCCCGTTTCCCTTTCATACAAATGGACACCCAATTTCAAGCAGTTCCCGAGGCCAGTGCAGCCAGCTCCGCGAAAACTCCTGATGAGATCGTGGAGTCCTGCTTCGTGCTTACCGCAGAGGCGCTGAAATCATCGGGCGCGGCCAATGAGTCCGATATCCTGAAAGCCCTCGGAAGCGTCCGTGAAGGCCAGACAAGGGGAGAGCCCCTCGATATGCTTGAGACATTGGCGCGCGTACAGGGTCATGATGAGGAGCGGCTCGGTGCTGCCATTCTCATCCTGAGTGATGCCGTCGCCTCAACGATCAATCCGATTCCTGCATCCATCCCATTTGCCGGCAAACTCATTGCCCCGTCCGCATTCTACGACTCCTTCGACGCGATGCACGAACTTGGAAAGGCGCTCCTCACCCCCGTTGTCTACGCCGAGGACACAGATGCGATCGGGACAGCGTCGATCAATCCCATCGCCGCCCAGATGCTCGGTGATGAAATTCACCTCGTCGTTGGGAAGCGCTTCGGCATCCGTCCTTTCATTACCGCCGCTCGGATGGAATACGAGTCTTGGGCTTTCCTCTGCCGCAAACACTTTGAACTCTAACCCCTCCCACAACCGCAAGTGATCGATTTCGATGGCATAACCTTCAATGAGCTGATCAGCCGCCGCATTATGACGGAACTGGCAGGGCACGACCCGAGCTTCGCTGGACTGGAACAGGACCAGGTGCCGAACCGGGTGACCCGTTTCAGTTTCATGGCGGCGATAGCGAAGATCAACGGGTTGCCGTTCTTCCCAAAGATCGCCGAGTTCTGCGATGCGTCCCTTCACAAATATTGCGACTCGACGGTGATGACCCGGGGCTTCTTCGCTCCGCTTTGTATGTCAGGCGAGAACACGCTGATCGTCGCGACGGCAAACCCATGGAGCCCGCTTGCCGAGGAATACCTCGCACCACGTTTCCCTGACCTTGAGATCGTAAAGGTTGTTACGTTGGCGTCCGAAATTAGCCGAGCGATCGAATCCGTCGCCACAAACAACGGCCCCAGTCGATCCGAGCTTGAGGCGATCGACGTCGAGGATATCGACGATGGCATCCATGATTTCGATGTCACCACGGACTACACCGAACCAATGGCGCAGCTCGTTGCGACCGTGATGTGCGACGCTGTCCGGACTCGCGCATCCGATATCCACTTCAAGGTGGAGAAGGAAACGTTCTACTACTGCTTCCGGGTGGACGGCGATATCGGCAGGAAGGTCGAGATCCCGATGAAACTCAAAGATCGTCTTGATGCGTTCCTGTTGAACCTGATGAAACTCCCCACCGAGATCAGGAACACCACGCCAGGCATCTCGGGGCGTTTCACCATCTCCTATTTCCACCGCCCCATCGACATCCGGTACGAGAGGCACCGCACCTATCGCGGATATCATTTGACGATGCGTTTGCTCGATAAGAGTAATATCAACGTGACGCTGGGTAAGGGAACCCTTGCATTCGACGATGAGACCATGTTCGCACTGAACAAGGTAATGAAAATTCCGGCGGGCATCATCGTTATGTCCGGGCCGACTGGATCCGGAAAATCCACTACGCTGAATGCCATACTGCGCGAGCTAAACAGGCCGGAAGTCAACATCCTCACGCTTGAGAACCCGGTGGAGGATGAGGTGCCCGGGATCACCCACTGCGACCTGAAGAGCCCGAAGGAGTTCAAGCCGATGATCGCATCCTTCATGCGTTCCGATCCGGATATCATCCTGATGGGCGAGGTACGAGACCTTGAGTCCGCCGAGCTTGCCATCGAGGCCGCGGTCACTGGGCACAAGGTTCTGACCACCATTCACACCCCGCGTGCTTCCCAGATCATCGAGCGTTTCGAGCAGCTCGGCGTCGAGCGATGGAAGATTGCACAAACCTTGAAGGCGGCATGTGCGCAACGTCTTGTGAAAATGCTCTGCCCCTACTGCAAGGAGGCCGCCACCGGTATCTCCGAGTTGGATCGCAAGACTTTCGCGCTCGAGGACTCCTGGGCGGATGTCTCGGTTTTCAAGGCGCACGACGACGGATGCGCCGAATGCCGTAACACCGGATACTCAGGCCGGACGGCCATCCTTGAGATTATCCCAATTACACCCAAGGTTTCCGACCAGCTTTCGAAAGGGGAACTGACCCCCTATGAACTCGAGGTGAAGGTCGCCGAGGAAGGCATTCTTCCCAATCTGCGCCGCAGCGGACTCCGCCTCCTGCGCGAAGGAAAAACCGATATCGCCGCTGTCAGCAAGGTGATCGACATGACCTACACCGATGACTAGCGCCGCAATCACCCAGAAGACGGCGACACCGCCTCCGGTAAAACCCGCGAAACCGATAGCCAAGGCCGCCGGAGCGAAGGCGGGTTCGATCCCGGAGAAGAAACCCGGCATTACATTTTTCAACGGGCCAAAGAAGGTCAAGGAGTTCTCAAATAAGGAGCAGGTAGACATGTTCCGTGGCCTCGGATCGATGCTGCGAGCACAGATCAATACGGCTGATGCCCTCAAATACTATGGGCAGGGTCTCCAGAATAAAGGGATGTCGGATTGTCTCGCCGCGATCCGTACGGACATCAATACGGGCATGAACGTTCATGAGGCATTCCGCCGGACGAAGCGTTTCAACGAAACGATCATCGGACTGATCCAGGCGGGATCGGACGCCGGTCAACTCCACGAGGCATTCCGAGCCCTAGCCACCCGAATCACCAGCCAACTGAAGTTCGCCAAGGCGATCAAGAAGGCCACGCTCATGCCCGGTGTGATTATCGCCGTCCTCCAGTGCGCTTTCATCATTTCGCAGGTGAAGATCGTCCCGCAGGTCGAGGAGATGTTGAGCGGTGTCGGCCAAGAGCCAGACGGCCTCACTGCAATCTCTTTCAAGATCAGCCATTTTACCCAGGCGGTCTGGCACATTTACGTGCTTTCAGTCATCGGGATCGCGGTTACAATCACGAGATCCTCCAAGGTTCGTGGGATTATCATGGGTATCGCCATGCCGAAGTGGCGCCTGTTCCGCCTGCTGATCATGTCGCTCCGGCAGATGACGTTTATCTCGACAATCAGGATGCTGCACTCCAACGGGATCAACCTTGCCAAATCCATCCGTGTCTCGGCCAACAGTGTCATGGGAACCCCTTTCTATAAGGAACTCAGGGAGGCGGCTGACAAGTATGAGAACTCCGGTGTGCCTCTTTCCACTGCGTTTGCAAAATACACATCCGTGGACTCGCAGGTCACCCACATGCTTTCCATCGGCGAGAAATCCGCATCACTCGATTCGCAGCTCGAGATGCTTTCTGTGATGTATGAAGAGGATGCGGAGAACTACATGTCCATGTTCGCCGCCACCATCAGCTTTCTCGTCCTGCTCATCGCCGTCGCGATCATCGCAGCCGTCTTCATCGGAACGTTCCTCCCGATCTTCCTGATGGGGCCGAAGATGATGCAGAGTGGAATCTAACGAACAGTTAAACCCCGAATGCAATGCAACTCACCCGAATCGACCGCTGGCTCAAGGAAAAGTTCGTTTACCAGATTCAGATTCTGACACTGAGACCTAGCGGTGATGTGCCCAAGGGAGTCAAAGAGATCGAGCTTCCGGAGAAACCCGGAAGGCGCTTTAAATTTCTCTACACAACAGGCAACAGCGCCGCCGCTGACAGGCTCCTAACAGGCCTTAAGGAGGAGAACCAGATGTTCAATACGAAAGTTGTGGACAAGGAAGCTTGGTGGGTGGAGTTCGTTGCGCCCGAGGGGAAATCCGTTACCTGGTATCTCGTCTCTGCTTTCGTCTTGATGGCTCTTTTTACTCCCGTTGTTATCTGGGTGAGGGGACTTCTCCAGAGCCCGGAGTTCATGAAGAACCTTGAGGATGCGAAGAAGGTCTTGGAGGGCTGATATACCGTGGATGTGATTTTTATCGGTGTTTTTCACCCGGTAGGGCTGATCCGGCTCGGTCAGCCCACTTTAAAAATCTAGCAGTCCACCTCACCCACACGGAAGTGAGATCCCGGGAAAAATACAGTGTCTTGCCGTGGCTTCACTCCCTTTCCGGAGATACGGCGCTTGCGTTTTTGATCACGGCCGACCGAGCCGGATCAGCCCTACCATGATTGAATCGATTGGGCTGCGTCAGGTGAATACACCGATAAAAATCACACCCATATACCGTAGCCTTTCATTTGACGAAGGGCTGGCTTGTGGGCATCCTGCCCGGAGAGATGACTGCACCGAAACGGGTTCTTTTTGTATGCACGGGGAACACATGCCGCAGCCCGATGGCGGAGGCGCTTTTGCGGAAAGCCGTGGAAGGGCGTGATGATTTCTCGGTGAAGTCCGCCGGGGTGGCCGCCTCGAAGGGTTCCCCTTGCAGCCGTGACACGGCTGAGATCTGCGGTGCGCTACAAGCTCCTCTGGAAGGCTTCCGAAGCCAGCCAGTGTCAGCAAAATTGCTGGAGGAGGCGACGCATGTATTCACCATGACACGCGGCCACATGCACGTCCTTGAAGACCATTTCCCCGAGTTTTCCGACAAATACTACCTGGTATGCGAGTTTGTCGAGGTGCCGGGCATCGGGCTTGGGGCTGATGTTCCAGACCCGATCGGTATGGGGAAGGGGGCGTATGAGGATGTTGCGAAGGTGCTGGATCTCGCTATCCCTGCAATCATCGCCTACATCGACCAGACCACTCCGAGATCCTGACGCATCAGATCATCCCGAGCTTCATTTTTCCCTCCTCGGTGATCATGTCTTGGTTCCATGCCGGATCCCAGACGAGCTCGACGTTGGCCTCATCGATGTCATCGATGGTCATGATCTTCGCCTGCGCGTCGGCGGCGATCACCGGACCCATGCCGCAACCGGGGGCGGTGAGGGTCATCTTCACCTGGACAATTTTCCTGTCGTCCACCTGGTCGATGGCACAGTCATAGACAAGGCCGAGGTTCACGATGTCGACGGGGATTTCGGGATCGTAAACCCCCTTGAGCTGGGACCAGACCTGCTCCTCGAGCGGAGCATCCTTGAGGCGAACCGCTTCGGCATGCTTTTTTTTCTCCTCCTCGGCATCGACTCCAAGTGCATCTGCATCCTGGGAGGAAATGCGGGCGAGGCCTTGTGAAGTTGCGACAGTATAAGTTCCGCCAAGCCGCTGGGTGATGAATACCGCTGTGCCAGCGGGAAGTGTCATTGAATCGCCGCTAGGGATCTGGACGGCCGTGATCTCGCGGGAAAGTTTGATTTCGTCGTGCATGGAGTGACTAAAAGCCAGTAAACTCCCTGCGGCAAGGCGCATTCGCCGGGGATATCAGTGGGCAGGTCTTTCCAAGTGACAGAACACGGACAAGCCGGTAGCCTCCTTCAACGGTATGTGGGGGTTCATTGAGCAACATTTGAGAGACGGGATCGAAATCCTGGTGCTTGCCGTTTTTATTTACCAACTCTACCGGGCATTCCGTGCGACCCGTGGGGCGCAGATTCTTGTCGGGCTGGGGCTGGTTCTTGTCGTGCTGGCGCTGGTCACAGAGGTCTTTGATTTCGAGGTGATCGGCTGGATTATCACCCGCTCGGCCGCGGTGCTGGCCTTCGCTTTGCTGGTTATCTTCCAGCCCGAGCTCCGCAACGGCCTCGCTCGGCTCGGCAGTAGCAGGTTCTTCTCCTTTTCCAGCAAGCGCCGGCTGGCTTTCGTCGAAAGGCTTGCTGATGCCGTGGTTTTGCTTTCCAAGAAGCGCATCGGCGCACTGTTCGCCATCCAACGCGGCATCAGTCTCAAGGAGCAGCTTGAAACTGGCGTGGTTCTCGACGCCCATTTCACCTCGGAGCTTTCCATGAGCGTCTTTTATCCGAAGTCGCCGCTTCACGATGGCGGCATCATCATCGCCGATGACCGGGTCGCTGGTGCTGCCTGTGTCTTTCCTGTCACGGAGAAGGAGATGAAGGACCGCTCTACCGGCTTGCGCCACCGCGCCGCCATCGGACTCACGGAACGGACCGATGCGGTCGCCGTCGTCGTGAGCGAGGAAACAGGGAGTATTTCGATTTCCGAAAACGGATCTCTCCAGCGCAACCTCACGGAAAAGCAATTCCGCGAAAAACTTTCGGAAATCTTCTTCTCCGGCCCACCTTCCAATGAAACTGAAACTGTCGAAAAACTGGATCGCGAAACTTCTGTGTCTTCTTCTGGCGACCGGGATTTGGTTTCTGATTAAGAGTCACCTGGGTACATTACCGGTCGGTGACGGGAGCGGGAATCCCGTGCCGCCTCGTGCCACCCCTGTGGACGAGGATAGCCTTAAGCCCCGGCGCTAAATCAGATCCTTTGCCTGCGAATTCTCACAGCCACGAAATCCGCGTCGGGGAGGATTCTCTTCTCGATCTCCACTTCCACGCAGGAAAGGGGATAGGTGGTAAGTAGGTGTTCTGCGACTTCCGTAGCCATGGTTTCGATCAGGTGCCGCGGCTTTGCTGAGGCGATTTTCGCCAACTCGATCGAAACGCGGTGGTAGTCAACCGTGTTGGAAACATCATCACTCAGCCCCGAGAAATCCTGTGAGGGGTGCATCCTTATGCTGATCCACAGGTTCTGGGCTTCGGCGCGTTCGTCATCGGGCACGCCGATGTGCGTGCTCACCTTGAGTCGCCTGATCTGGATCTCGTCTCGATTCATGGCAGTAGTTTCTCATCGATCACTCGCTGCAAAAGGATTTTCGTGGCTGAGTTCAGATCCATGGCAAGCGCCTGTTCGATGCTCACCCATACGAATTCCTCCGCCTCGTCGTTCAGGGTCACTTCATGGGACGATGCCTGAGCAACATAGTTGAGCAGGAGGAAGTGCTCCTTTCTGAAAAACTCCGGCGACTCGATGCAATCTTGCACCATCACGAAACGGATATCGGAAACCTCCAGTCCGGTCTCTTCCATGATCTCGCGGATGAGTGCCTGTTCGCTGGTTTCGCCGCGTTCGATCTTGCCGCCGGGAATGCCCCAGAGGTTGCTCCACTTGTGCGTGCGAATAATCAGAAGCTTGCCTTTTCCGTCGTGGATCAATGCACCCACAGTCGCTACGGGTCGATCCGATTTCCGCTTGTCGAACATCTTCACCAGCACTCCGAGGTCTGGGACGGTGATGTCGGGGCGGACGCTGGCCAGCACCTCCGCATGATGGTATCCAGTGAGGACGGCGATTGAGGAAATTCCGCCGTGCTTCGCGGTCTCCACGTCGTGGGTCATGTCGCCCACAAAGGCGGTCTCGTCCTTTACGAGTCCATGGGATTCGAGGATCGCGGCAATCACTTCCCTTTTGTCGAGGACGCCAGCGTAAGTTTCCTCGAAGAAACCTTTCATTCCGAATTGCTCCAGCTGCCGCATGAAAGTATCTGCATCCATCGAGGTGAGGACGAACATTCGCAGGCCTCGCGCTTTCGCCCATTCCAGCTTCTCACGGGCATGTGGCAGGACGGTGACGAGGCTCGTCGCCTCATCGAAAGCGGGGCGGAAATGCGCCTCTAGTTCTTCCAGGTCGACGCCCGGAAGCAACTCTTCGTAGAACTCGCGGTAGGGCAGTCGGAAGCTGCGACGGAAGCCTTCCCTGTCGTAGGGCGCGATCCCGTATTTCCCGAGGACGGTATTGGTCGCCTCGATCACGGGTCCCATGTCGTCGACAAGTGTGCCGGACCAATCGAATATGAGATTCCTGAACATGAATGGGAAGAGGTTTACCGCAAAGGCGCAAAGCTCGCGGAGGGACGCAAAGCTTGGGTTGAGAAAATTAAGGATTTAAAGTTAGGTAGGACTGGCTTTGCGTCCCGTTGCTGATTTTGCGGTGAAAATTTCAAAAGCCATTCGTCATCCGAGGTTGAAGCGGATCGAATTGACCTTCCCAGCTCCGAAGCGTGCTTTGACTTTTTTCAGGAGTTCCGGCTTCAATTGCTCGAGATGGAAGCGAACCGCAGGTTGGGTTACGCGCAGGACAAGGTGGCCTTCCTTCACGGAAACGGGTTCGGTGTTGGCAGCAATGAAATCGCCAGCGATCTCCTTCCATGCGGCCTTGACCTCCTCCTCATTAAGGCCGTCCGCGAAAAACTGCGATTTGAGAATGCCGTCCACCCATTTGCCGGCATCGCTTATATTTGCGTTCAGGTTGGTCGGCTTTTCACAGCCGAGCCACTCGCGCATCAGATCCTCGTGTATTCCCTCGCGGCGCGGCGGTTTTTTTCTCCGTGGCGCGGCCATGGGATTTACTCGTCTCCGTCTTCGCCGATGGCCTCGACGGGGCAGCCCTCCATTGCTTCGCGGGATTGCTCAATCTCCTCGTCGTTCTCCGGTTGCTTGAAGACGAAGGAATATCCTTCGTCTTCCGCGCGGGTGAAGTTCGCCGGAGCGGTTTCGCGGCAGAGATCGCAGTCGATGCATTGGCTATCGACGTAAAATTTTCCGCCGACGTTTTCCTCGTTCTTGTCTTCCTTGTCTGCCATAATGATTGGTTATTCGCTCCCCTTCGATGCATGGGGATGGAGATTGTTGCAACTCAAAATTACCGCACCCTCGCCATAAGCCATGGGAGCAATTCCTCAACGGGCAGGCGCTCCTGCACCATCGAATCGCGGTGGCGGATGGTGACGGTTCCCTTGAGGGACGGATCTTCCTCGCCGAGTGTCTCGAAATCGACGGTCAGGCAAAACGGCGTGCCGACCTCATCCTGGCGGCGATAGCGGCGGCCGACGGCTCCTCCGTCGTCGTAGAACACGTTCATCCATGGCTGCAGCTCTTTCTGGATCTCGCGGGCGATCCGAACCTGTTCCTCGTTTTTCTTCAGTAGCGGGAAAATGGCGGCCTTGATGGGAGCCATGGAGGGCATGAAGCGCATGACCGTGCGGACGTCGTTCTTGCCGTCTTTTCCGAGATCCTCTTCGTCGAAGGCCTCGCAGATCAGGGCGAGCACCGTGCGGTCACAACCGGCGGATGGTTCGACGACGTGCGGGATGAAACGCTCTTTGGTCTCCTCGTCGAAATATTCAAGCGGTCTGCCGGAACCTTTCGCGTGGACGCCGAGGTCGTAATCCGTGCGGTAGGCGACGCCTTCCAGTTCCTGGATGCCGAAGGGGAACTCGTATTCGATATCGTAGGTTTTCTTCGAGTAGAAGGCGCGCTCGCCGTCCGGGACGTCGAGGATGTGAAGCTTCTCGCGGGGGATGCCGATCTCTGCGTAGAAGGTGAGGCGGGTTTCCAGCCATTCCTCGGTGAGCTGCATGCCGTCTTCCGGGCGGCAGAAATACTCGATTTCCATCTGCTCGAACTCGCGGGAGCGGAAGGTGAAGTTGCGGGGGTTGATCTCGTTGCGGAACGATTTACCGACCTGTGCGATGCCGAAGGGCAGCTTGATTCGGTTCGAATCGAGCACGTTCTTGTATTGGCAGAAAATCGATTGTGCGGTCTCCGGGCGGAGGTAGGCGGTCTGCTCGCCGGTGGCTCCGAAGTTTGTCTGGAGCATGAGGTTGAACTCACGCGGCTCAGTGAGCAGGGAGCCGTTTGCCGGATTGTAGCTGGTTGAATCCTTGATCTCTTCGGTGGTTTCGCCTTCGAGTTGGATGGACTTGATCGCCTGCTTTTTCGGCATGACAGACTCGTTGATAAACTTGGAATAGAATTCGCGGGCGTTCTTGCGGGTCTTCGCCTCGTCCTGACCGGGCAGTTGGAGGATGGAATAGGCTTTTTCCGATTTCCACTCGGTATCGGGGATACTCGCGCCGGTGAAATGGAAAACCGTGCCGCTCTGCGGTTCGATCTGGTCGGCGCGGAGTCGGGCGTTCGAAAGCAGGCAGTCGCACATCGGATCGCTGAATCCGCCGATGTGACCGGAAGATTTCAGGACTTCCTCCATGGTCAGGATGGAGCCGTCCAAGCCGAGCACGTCGTCGCGTTCCTGCACGGTCTTGCGCCACCAGTAGTCCTTGAGATTGCGCTTCAGCTCGGTGCCGAGCGGGCCGTAATCCCAGCAGCCGTTGAGGCCGCCATAGAGTTCGCCAGCTTGAAAAATAAAGCCTCTGCGTTTGCACAGGGAGACGATCTTCTCCATCCGCACCGGGTCCGTCACATCCTTGTTTGCCATAAAATTAATCCCGCTTTCGGGGGCGCGGATAAGAACACAGGCTTATGGTGGGGGCAACATCAATTCAGGGGGGGCGAAATACGCCTGTTCCGTGGTGTTGGCTGCTCCGGATTGCTGCGGCGAACCCCGCGCCCTCAAGGGAGAACTTGAATCCGCCGCAGTCCATCCGCTAACCACGGGTATCGTGAAAATGAAGCGCAAAACGTGCCACGGATTTTTAAACTCTAAAGTTTAGAGTTTAAAGTTTCCGGGACTTTGTCCAACTTCTCGCCCCTCCCATGACCGCCTCCGAGATCCGCACTTCATTCTTCGAGTTTTTCCGCGAAAAGCAGCACACCCTCGTGCCGTCCGCATCGTTGATGCCACAATCCCCGGGTTTGCTTTTTACGAACGCGGGGATGAACCAGTTCGTGCCGTATTTCCTGGGCACCGAAAAGCCTGCCTACAGCCCGCCGCGCGCCACCGACACACAGAAATGCATCCGTGCGGGCGGCAAGCACAACGATCTCGAGGATGTCGGCTACGACACCTACCACCACACGTTTTTCGAAATGCTCGGGAATTGGTCGTTCGGTGATTATTTTAAAAAGGAAGCCATCGAGTGGAGCTGGGAACTGATCGTCGATCACTGGGGCGTTCCTGCGGAAAGGCTTTACGCCACGGTTTACGCGCCCACCGGGGGCGATCCGTCGACTTTCGACCAGGAGGCCTACGATCTCTGGGCTGCTTTGTTTGAAAAGATAGGCCTCGACCCCAAGAAGCATATCGTTAACGGCAACGTGAAGGACAACTTCTGGATGATGGGCGAAACCGGTCCCTGCGGCCCTTGCTCCGAACTGCACGTCGATCTCACGCCGAACGCCGACTCCGGCGGGAAGTTGGTGAACATGGACTCCGATCTCTGCATCGAGATCTGGAACCTGGTCTTCATTCAATACAACGCCGAGGCCGACGGCACGTTCCGCGACCTCCCATCCCAGCACGTCGATACCGGAATGGGCTTCGAGCGTGCCTGCTCGTTGATACAGAACACCAAGGGCTTTACCGATTTCTCCAAGAAGCCGACCAACTACGCCACCGATGTTTTCCAACCGATTTTTCGGAAACTGGAGGAACTGAGCGGCAAAACCTACACCGACATCTACCCGGAACCGGGTGCGGATCGTGCGGCGTTCTCCGAGGAGATGAAAACGGCGGTCGCTTTCCGCGTCATCGCGGACCATCTGCGGACTCTTTCGTTTTCTGTCGCCGACGGAATCATGCCGGGCAACAACGGTCGGAACTACGTTCTTCGCCGCATTCTTCGCCGTGCGGTGCGCTACGGTCGCCAGCTCGGATTTTCCGGAGAGAAACCATTTTTCGGAGCGCTCGTGGGGGCGCTCGCCGAGCAGATGGGAGATGTTTTCCCGGAGCTGAAATCTCGCGAGGATTCCGTGCGCAAGACGCTTGAGACCGAGGAAGCGAGTTTCAACCAAACCCTGGATCGTGGCTTGAAGCGTTTTGAGGACGAGGTCACGCGACTTGCTGCCGGAGAACTCTCTGGGGATGTCGCGTTCCAACTATACGATACCTACGGATTTCCCATCGATCTCACCGAACTGCTTTGCACTGAGCGCGGATTGAAACTGGATCTGATGCGTTTCGGCAAGCTGATGGAGCAGCAGCGGAAAAAGGCTCAGGCCGCGCAGAAATCGACGATTGTAAGAGCCTTGGATATTTCATCCGAAGCGGTCACCGAATTTGTCGGCTTCGAAAGCGATGAGACCGAAGCCACGGTGCTGGAGATTCATCCGCAGGACGATTCGTCGTTCGTGATCACTGATAAAACCGTTTTCTATACGGAGATGGGCGGCCAGAGCGGTGATACCGGAACTCTCGTGATTTCTGGTATCGAAATTCCAGTAACCGGCACGCAGCAGATTGCAAAAGCACGGGCTCATGTGGTCGATTCGGCTACCGATCTAAAAGTTGGAGACAAGGTCACTCTGAAGCTCAATACGAAGCGTCGGCGTCCCATCGAGGCGCACCACACCGCGACCCACCTGCTTCACTGGGCGCTGCATGAAGTGGTTTCCAAGGATGCCACGCAACAGGGTTCCGCCGTGGATGAAAATCGGCTGCGCTTCGATTTCAATAGCGCCGCTCTCACTCCGGAGGAAATCGCCTCCATGGAGGAAATGGTCAACGGAGCCATCAAGCAGAACATGGCTGTCTCCTGGACGGAAGTCCTGCACGCCTCGATCAAGGATAGAAAGGACATCATGCAGTTTTTCGGAGACAAGTATGGGGAAACCGTCCGGGTGGTGGAAATCGGCGGCAAACGGAATGCACTCGATGGCTACTCGATGGAACTCTGCGGCGGCACCCACGTCCGGAATACCGGCGAGATCGGCCTTTTCAAGATCAAATCCGAAGCTGCAGTCGCCTCCGGAGTCCGTCGCATCGAGGCCGCGTGTGGAGATGCGGCATGGAATTACTTCAACGAGTCCGTGATGAAATGGGACACCGAACTCAAGGCCGCCCGTGCGAAACTCAAGGAGGCAAACGCCCGCCTTGCGGAACTTGATGAGGAGCCCGAAGCCGTAAACGACTTCCCTCACATCATGGGAGCGATGCTCGTCGCGCGCGGAGATATTGCCGAAATCAACGCCACCTTCGACCACGGTCTGCGGACTTTGGACGAGACTCAGGCTGCTGCTGTCGAGGCGGAGAAACGCATCAAGAAGATCCAAGCCGCCCAAGCAGCGAAATTGGCCGACGAGGCTTTGGTCGACCTGATTGCCAAGGGTGAGCCAATCGTCGAGAGTTTCGAATCCGATGCATCGTTGCTTCAGGAGTTGCAGAACGGCCTTAAGAAGAAGGGCTTTGCCGGTCCGGCGCTCCTGATCGTTGATGACGGGCAGAAACTCCACCTCGCCGTGCACTGCGGACCGGGTGCGATTTCCAATGGCTTGAAGGCCGGAGATATCCTTCGCGAACTGGCGGCCATCGCCGGCGGCAAAGGCGGCGGCAAGCCGGATCAGGCACGCGGAGCAGCTCCGGAGCGGGCAAAGCTCGGCGAGATCAAGTCCGTGGCCGAGGCGAAGTTCAAAGCGTGACAACCTGAAGTGGATTCCGCCCCTCATTCCAGCGAATGATCTTCTCATCCGCTGTGATCAGCGGGATGCCTAGGACGACAGCGGTCGCGACGATGATCCGGTCTGCAGGATCGCCGTGAAAGTCCGGAAGGCGGCAGCTTACCATGGAAATTTCCGCAGTGAGTGGAGCCAGGCTTGCGGGCGGTTCGAGATTGGCGGAAAACCACGTGTCCTCGTCGGAAAGGAGTTTGAGGTGACCCTTCATCGACAGCATGGAAACCTCCCATTGGGAGATGGCGGAGATGATGGCGGTGCCGGAAAATTCACTCAGTTTTCCGCCCGCGCATCCCCAGCTGCCGCCCAGATCCAGACGTGAGTGTCGAAAACGGCTGTGACGAGATTTTCAATCTTCGGCATCCCATGGTTCTCCAGTTGTCATCAAGTCTCCGAGGATGATCGTGGATTTTGACGAGCGGCCGAACAACGCTCCCGGTTGGCTGGCTGAAATCGGAACCAACTCCGCAGCGGGGCGGCCGTGGCGTGTGATCGTGACGCGGGATTTTTCCTTCTGCACCTTTTCGATTACACCGAGGCACTTCGCCTTGAACTGGGTGACTGTCATATTCATCAAATGACTATGGTATGACCACTTTTGTTTTGTAAGCGGATTTTCCATGGTTTTTGGTGAGGCTTGCCGAATGGCTGCATTTTCATAGAATTTCGGTCAATGCCGCTGAAACTGAAAATCTCTAAAGTTGCGGCTGGTCGTCCTGTATTGCGATTGGGCGACTCCCCAGCAAAGGGGAGGGGCAGGGCGGCACGATTGCGATTGGCGAAGGAGAATGAAGTGGAAACTCGAAGCAGCGAAGCTCAAATGCAGGTCACATTGATTTGCTATTCGCTGTGGGCGGGGTTCTGGTTTCAATTCGTAATAGGAGTTTGCTATAATCTACCTTCGATCCACACTCTCAGCGGGGGCAACTGGTATGCTCCGGATTTGGATTTCTACCTCGTAACTCCCGAATCTTTCCCATTTTCAATCGTCGGCAACTTTCTCTTTTATTCCGTCATTGGATCGGCTTTGGCACTATTCTTCGCTTGGATCTTTACCAAGGGTGTCTCAGGAAAATGGAGGCTGAGGTTTGTGGTAGTCCTTTTCGTCACGATCATCATAGGGTGGAGTGGTGCGGCATTCTTGGCTGAGGAGGCAGCATGGAACGAGGGACTGAAGAAGAGGATCGCAAAAGCTCGTCAGGATTGGAGGTGGGCAGCGAGAGAGAGTGACTGGGATGGAGGAGGGGGCTGGCATGAATACCACTTTCAGAAGGCACGGGAAAAGGTGGAGCGCTTGGAGGCCTTGGCGGAGAGAAATCCGTATAGAGAAAATTGAGGTGTTTTGGGTATAGCTAGGAAATCGACTGCTGATAAGGATTTCCCAAACGGCTTTACAGAAACCCGCCCGGGTCATTGAATCCCTCCGCTATGCCTCTGACCATCAAACCAAAATCCGAATGTGCCTTTGACCAGATTTCCCTTGGGGAAGTGATGCTCCGCCTTGATCCGGGCGAAGGCAGGATACGCACCGCCCGCCAGTTCCAGGCATGGGAGGGTGGCGGCGAATACAACACTTCGCGCGGTTTGCGAAAATGCTTCGGCTACAAGACGGCGGTTGTTACGGCTTTCGTGGAAAACGAGGTCGGCCACCTGATCGAGGATTTCATCATGCAGGGCGGAGTTGCTACGGATTTCATCCAATGGCGTGAGGACGACGGCATCGGTCGCTCCGTGCGCAACGGCCTGAATTTTACCGAGCGCGGTTTCGGAATTCGTGGTGCGGTAGGTAATCCGGATCGTGGGAACACGGCGGCCTCGCAGCTCAAGCCGGGCGACGTCGATTGGGATCACATTTTCGGAAAACTCGGCGTCCGCTGGTTCCACACCGGTGGTATCTACGCAGCGCTGTCCGAGAGCGCGGCAGAGGTCACCGTTGAGGCGGTCAAGGCGGCGAACAAATACGGAACCATCGTTTCCTACGACCTCAACTACCGCCCCTCGCTGTGGAAAACCATCGGCGGGCTGGACAAGGCGCGGGAGGTGAACCGCGAGATCGCGAAATACGTGGATGTGATGATAGGCAACGAGGAGGATTTCACCGCATCGCTCGGTTTCGAGGTCGAGGGCGTGGATCACAATATCTCCTCCATCGAGCTGGATGCTTTCAAGTCGATGATTGAAACGGCGGTCAAAGAGTTCCCGAACTTCAAGGTGGCCGCTACGACACTTCGCGGGGTGAAGTCCGCGACGATCAACGACTGGTCTGCAATCCTCTGGCATGATGGTGAATTCCAGGAAAGCAGGAATTACGACAATTTGGAGATCTTGGATCGTGTTGGTGGAGGCGATTCCTTCGCATCCGGCCTTCAGTTTGGCTTCTTGGAGTTCAACGATGCGAAGAAGGCCATCGAATACGGTGCTGCTCATGGTGCGCTTGCCGCGACGACGCCCGGCGACACCTCGATGGCGACCCGCAAGGAAGTCGAGAAGCAGATCTCCGGCGGTGGCGCGCGGGTGGTGAGGTAGAAATTGGTTCGATCAATCGCGACCCAGATGAAATACGTGACACTCCTTGTCTTTTCCTACAGCGTCCACATCCTTAGCGCAGTTAACCCCTCCACCTAAAAAAATATGCGAAAATTGTTACCCGTCCTGATCATGTTGCTCCCCGCTGTCGCGGATATCCAGGGAGCGACGGTATGTTTTGAAAAACACGTGGAAACCGCGAACGGTCCGAGAACCTGGTCGTATGAACTTGGCGTCGCAATGATCACTTCGAATGACATCGAGGACTTCGTGGGCTTCGGCGACTCCGTGAGCAGGGCTAGCGGGCCTGGTGGTGGCGAAATTTTCACGGTTACGGCCTCCCGGCGCCTCGGCCAGTTGGTTTGGAATGTGGGTGGGCACACGTTCACTCCGCAAATCGAACTGCCGTTCACCATGGAGGTGGTGAACGAAAATACTGGAAGTAACTTTCCGGCATTTGCCTGCTCCATTAATGTGAGGTGGATCGATTTCCCTTGGAACGACTACGTCAAAACCACCTTCTCAATGGGACTCGGCCTGAACTATTCCGAGCAGATCTACCAGATTGACGAGATTCGGCATCCCGGAGAGGACCGGTCCCATCTGAAGTTCAACTGGCCTATCCAGATGACATTTTCTCTACCCGATCGTCCCGATGACCAGTTGATGATTTACATCATCCACCACTCGGGTGGGGAGACCTTCGATCACGGAGGGATGAATGCCCTTGGTGTGGGCTATCGTCGCGATTTCTGATCGCTTGGCATTGGGGGCAATAGCGGTTAAGTATTCGGCGTGGAGGAAAGCGAAGCCGAGAAAACAATAGTCCCGACTCTTAGCCAGGATCTTACGGTTCTGATGAAGGTGCGGCTGAATTTCTTCGTCCTGGTGACGACGTTTTTCGGCTACCTGCTGGCGCGGAAGGGGATGTCGATGGAATGGGCGATACTGTTCCACACGTTGATTGGCACGGCGGCCGCGGCCTTCGGGTCGGCGGCGTTCAACCAACTGATGGAGATCGATCTCGATCTTATGATGAAACGGACGGCGGACAGGCCGTTGCCATCGCGGCGGATGAATCCGATCACGGCATTCGCTGTCGGTTGGGTGCTCTCGGCGATCGGGATCATCCACTTGGCGGTGATGGTGAATCCGTGGGCGGCTTATCTGACCGCCGCGACCGTTGCAATCTACGTTTTTGTTTACACTCCGATGAAGCGGATGAGCTCGATGAACACGCTCGTCGGTGCGATTCCGGGGGCGATCCCGCCGATGATAGGCTGGGTTGGCGGCGGCGGTGGCATACTCGATCCCGAGGTGTGGTTCCTTTTCGGAGTCCTGTTTTTCTGGCAACTCCCGCATTTCGTAGCGATCAACTGGCTGTGCCGCCAGGAATACGAGGACGCGGGCTACAAAATGTGGTCCAACGGCGATTTCAGCGGCAAGCGCAGCGGCCTCCTCTGCGCGATGTTCGCGCTTGTTCTCGCTGCGTTCTCGCTTCTTCCCGGGGTATGGGGATTCGCGAATACCTTGTGGCTGATCGGCGGGCCGATCTTCGGGCTTGCGATCATGGCGCTTTCGCTACGCTTTTTCAGGGATGGCGAAAGAACATCCTGCCGACAGCTGTTTTTTTCCACACTCATCTATCTTCCGGTTGCGCTTACCCTTCTGCTGATCGCGTGGAAGCGCTAGCTGTGAAATCCACCAAAAAAACCATGAAACCCGCAAAACGATTCATCGCCGCGCTCCTCTGTATCAGTCTCACGTCTGTATGCGCGGATGAGAAGAAAGATGCCGAAGGCTTCAAGCCTCTCTTCGACGGCAAGACGCTCGAAGGTTGGCACAATCCATACAAGTGGGGCAAGGCGGAGGTCGTGGACGGGGAGATCCACCTCACCGGCGACAACAAGTTCTTCGTTGTGACGGACAAGCAGTATGGTGATTTTATTTTCGAGGCTCAGATCCTTCTTCCTGAGGGCAAGGCGAACAGCGGCTTCATGTTCCGTGCGCATGAGGCGCCGGGGAAGGTTTTCGGTTACCAGTCGGAGGTGGACGGTGACGCGAACAGGAAATGGTCTGGGGGGCTGTACGACGAGGGGCGTAGAAAGTGGTTCATCAGCCCGATCAAGGGAAACAAGGATAGCGAAAAGGCATTCCGTGAACGCGCTGGAGATAGTTTTAAGCGTAACGATTGGAACACCTATCGAATCACCTGCAAGGGCAACAAAATTACGATAGCGGTGAACGGTGTTGTCACCACCGACGTGGAGGACGACAAGGACGCAAGCGGAGTGATCGGCATTCAGCATCACGGTGAGAACGGGCAGACCTACAAGTTCCGCAATCTCCGTATCAAGCAACTCGATTGAGCCGGTGAGCATGGGGGTTAGTGCGGATTTAATTAGAACCGGGAGGATACTGGCAGATGAGCTGCGCCCCCTGGAGTTTTCCGATCCGGTGAGCCATACCTATCTGACCGTCGATTACGCGCGGGAGGGATATGAGGGTTACCTGCGCAAATTCGGTAACTCGAAAAAGAAGGTGCTGATGCTCGGCATGAATCCCGGGCCGTTTGGAATGGCGCAGACGGGGGTTCCGTTCGGCGAGATTACGGCGGTTCGGGATTGGATGGGGCTCAACCCGGAAATCGGCAAGCCGGACGATGAACATCCGAAGCGGAAGATCGTGGGGATGGAATGTCTGAAATCCGAGGTCAGCGGGCGGAGGCTCTGGGGATTGTTTTCCGAACGGTTTCCGAAGGCTGAGGATTTTTTCAGGGATCACCTGGTGATCAATTTCTGCCCCTTGGTCTGGATGAAAGGCACCGGTGCAAACCTGACCCCCGACAAGATCAAGTCCTCCGAGATGAGCGCGGTGGACACGGCTTGCCATCGGCACCTAAGGCGTCTGATCGAGATTTTGGAACCCGAGCATCTGATCGGGGTCGGAGCCTATGCGGAGAAGAAGATGCTGGCCGCGAAGGACGAGCGCGGAGTGGATGCGAAGGTCGGGAAAATCCTCCATCCATCGCCCGCATCCCCTGCGGCGAACCGGGGATGGGCTGAGGCGGCCGAAAGGCAGCTCGGTGAACTGGGGATCTGGTAGGACGGGTCCGATGTCTCACCCCGCTCCGAATACTACTATTTCAATGGCAGACTGGAGGCGGTTCGATCGGGTGATTGGAAGCTGCGCACGTCTTCCGGCAAGCCGGAGCTGTTTCATCTCAAGACCGATGTCTCCGAGCGGATCGACCGTGCGGAAGAGATGCCGGTGAAAGTTTCCGAGTTGCGCATTCTGATGGAGAAGATGTCTGAGCAAACCGGCAGCGGGATCGCCGGAGGGTGATGGAGTTTTTCGAAAGACCTGCAAGTGGATCCGCGTAAATGACTGCGAAATGGAACAATCCGAAAATTCGCAACAGACCGACCGCCGCAGCTTCTTGAAAGCCGGAAGCCTAGCAACCGCAGCATCCCTTCTCCCTAGTATCGCCTCCGCACAGGACGGCGGTAAGGAAATTAAGGTCGCCCTGGTGGGCTGCGGAGGGCGGGGCACAGGTGCCGCCTCCCAATCGCTCAACGTCCCGGGAACCAAGCTCGTTGCGATGGCGGATGCCTTCGGGGATAAAATTGATCGGGCACACGAGACGCTGAAGAAGCAGTTCGGGGAGCGTGTTGATGTCCCCGAGGAACGTCGATTCCATGGCTTCGATGCGTTCAAGAAGGCGATTGACTGCGCCGATCTCGTGCTGCTCTGCACGCCTCCGGGTTTCCGTCCTCCGCATTTCGAATACGCGGTGGCCAGTGGAA
>Ga0206130_10000744_pt1 | contig 51601 bp, 59 predicted proteins | sample Helgoland_Spring_9_FD_148637 | JGI IMG/M metagenome (GOLD analysis project Ga0206130, IMG submission 148637) | Pelagic subsurface seawater microbial communities from Kabeltonne, Helgoland, North Sea - Helgoland_Spring_Bloom_20160512_1 | ecosystem: Environmental > Aquatic > Marine > Epipelagic ...
GTTTTATTACTATTTGAGTTTATTTTATTATTATTTGAGTTTATTTTATTATTATTTGAGTTTATTTTATTATTATTTGAGTTTATATTAGTTAATTTTTCTAATGGTTTTATTTTTTTTTTTTTTAACATATATTATATAATAATATATTTATTTGTTCCATAAAATTGTATTTATCTTTATTTATATTTTTATCAATAATACTTAAATTCCCATTCATTTGTTTAAATATTTCAAAATTATGTATCATATTATACTCGTGATCTTTATATGATAATATCGTCATATTATCAGCTATGTATATTTCATTATCTACAAGTTTAGATGTACATGAATTATCTATATGATAATTTAATTTAGTATTATATATTTTCCAATCAAATTTATTCAGAAATTTATTACTTAATAAACGCCCGCTTCCTGATATTTTTACATGATTACTTAATTTGTAGGTATAAATATTAGATTTATATATACAATCTATATAATTGACACCATATATTAATCTTCCTGGATTATCTTTGTATATATTATATATTTTTTCAACATATTGTGGTTCCATAAAATCATCTGAACCACATATTAATATATTTTCAAAATTTATATATTTTGCAACGTCAATTAAATATTGAAATTTATATCCAAGTGGGTTATTATTACATCTTACTTTTAACAATGAGTCATTGTTATATTTTTGTAAAAAAATGTCATCTTCGTCACTTGAGTATGCCAAAATAATTTTATTTTTTGGATTTGATAATAATATATTTAAATTTATATCAATTATTTTAACTCTATTATGGTAAGGAATAATTATGCATGGAAATTCATAGTCAATATTCTTATTATTCTGAATAAACTTATTAATATTTAATATATTATCTTGTATAGTAGTTAATTTAATATTATTAGTATTAGTTATTGTATTTTTCATCTTTTCTAATGGTTTTAATTTTTTCTTTTTTAACATATAATATAAAATAATATATTAATTATTGCAAATATTACATAATTTTATATATCCATTATCAAAACTATAGTTATTTCTCATATGATCTGCCAATAAACCTGTATTATTTCTTTCATCTATATATTTATTTTCTAGCGCATCTATAATTATTTTTTCTATTTCATTTGCATTTGCATTAAAATCAATATTTATCATTTTTCCACTTAATTCATTTGTATAGTTTGATGGTATATTTCCAATAATTGTGCTTCCACATAAAGGTATTTCAATATACTTTTTTACTAATATATCATATATACTTGAAGTTGATATACAGAAACGACTTTCATTTATTAATACTGCTAGATCATTGTCAATTGGTAATTTACAAATATTTTTATTATATGATTTATGTTCAATAATTTTAATATTATACTTATTATTTGATTGTAATTTTTTTAACACTTTATAAATTTTATTTCTCAATGGATAAACAGGTAAGAAATGTGCACCATAATATAGAATATCATATATTTTCTCAATATTATCTAATTTTTTAAATATATTTGTATCAATAAAATGACCAAATAAACAATAATTTATATTGTTATTGTTGAAAAAACGAATAATATTATTATTGTAAGTTGGTATTAAAACTTTTGAAAATTTATATTTATTATATAACATTTTAATCTCATTTGTATACAAACAATCCTCAAAAATCATATATTTTTTAATATTTATATTTTTAAAATTCTTAATATTTATATTTAACCATGTATTTGTCGCACTTAAAAAATAATACAATATAATATCAGGTTTCCAGTTATTTTTTATAATCCAATGATCAACGCTTATATCAGACGAATCCTCAATAACTTTAATATTATTTTTAGTATTTAAAAAATTTAAAAAATTTAATCTATTAGAGCTATTTTGACTTTCAAATAATGTTAATTTTGCAATAATTAAAATGTTATTATTATTAATGTTTGGGGTATTAATATGATTAAAATTTGAAATTACGATAGAAGATTTTAATTTTTCCAGTGGATTTTTATTACGTATATTATGTTTAATCATAATATATGTAAATACTTTATTTATTACGTACCATACTAATAAATTTGCCGAAGCCAACTAAAAGTAAAGGAATAGTTCCCATATTAATACTCATAGATTGCGTGGGATCCCCAAATAAAGTTAACTTTTGTCCCATTATTTCGTGGGTACCACTATCGGCGTCTAATAATCTTACGCCATCGTGTAGTAATAATGTAATCCATAAACTTAAATTCTTTTTAACTAAATGATTAATATAATCATACCCTGATAATTTTTGAATAAATTGTTCATAACATACTTCAGGGCCTAATAAATATTGTGCTTCTGGGCTATCCTTTGGATCGTCTGGTAATTTTGTATATTTTTTAGAGTCGGTGGTTGTTTTTGGACCAGTGTCTACATTTTTAGCAACTGTAGGCGCTATACCAGGTATTGGAGATTTAAACTGACACTGTTTTGTATCTTTATTATATCTTGCTTTACTTTCTATAGGAGTATCGCTTGATTTTAATGCATAATTACCTGTAAAATATTTTGATGCCTTAGGATTTTTAACATATACTTCTGTTTTATCATAAAAAGGATAAATAAATAAAGTACCAATAATAACAACTGGTATAACAAACGCCATTAACTGTCCAATAAATCCAGGTACAATAAACATTAAATATGCTCCTAATATCCAACACAATAATGATATAATAGAATATATTGCCCACATAAATGGACCTTGTTCCATAGACGCAGGCCACCATGTAAGCATTGACATAAAATTCCATTTCCATAACGCAAATGCAAAACTAGCTATACCACCTAAAAATAAACCACTTGTAATGGTTAATGGATAAATAGATTTACTTAATATAGCAAAAACAAATGCAATTATTAATTGATATCTTCTGATTCTCCTATCTTTTTCATTTATTTTATCTGGATCAGTTTCAGGTACTCTTGAAAATGGATTTTTGGTAGTTTTTTGCCAGTATTCAAATTCATTATTATCAAAATTTATGATTTTTAAAAATTTATTCATTATATTACGTGAAAATGCCATAGTTCCAATAATAATAAAAAATGTATATTTATATAAATTATACCATAGTCGTTGTCTATAAGATAATTGTCCTGACTTAAGATTTTCTGGATTGTTATTTGGGAAAATAAGACTAATAATTGCATCCATTATGCGTTTCATTAAATTCTTTGTAACATCGCTCCAAGAACCACCACTATTGTCATATGCCCCTGATTTTAAATTTTTAGGACTACAAAAAGTACTACTGGTATATAACCAATCGTGTAAACTATCACTTTTACTATTTGGAGTATATTTTTGAGTAGCAAGCGGTTTACCAAATTTATCTAGTTTTTTCTTACAATTATCGTCCCATAGACCATTTACAAATTTATCAGTACCGATAGTATCACTATATGATACATTAATTGCCTTTCGCTGTTCATCTACTTTATGTTTAGTAAATTTTTCATCAGAATAATCAATTGGAGTACTTACCTTTTTTTTATTAAAGTCAACAATATTTTGTTCATTAGGGAAATATGGAGGACCATACATATATGAACCAGATAAGACACTATATTCTTCACCGTTTCTTACGCCTTCATCAACTTTTTTAAATTTACGAGATTCATCATTTGATATATGCAACATATAAATGAATGAACTAGACCCATATGCCGCTAATACTACATATACCGTTGCCCATATCATATCGCTTACGAAATTGCCAGCTGGTTTTTTTTTATCTTCTATAGGGGTATCACTTTCACTATCTGTTGCCATAATAATACTTATATATATGAATATACTTTTTTATCATTATAAATTAATTATTAATTTTATAATTATAAAAATTCTAACTATATGTATATGAAATTAAATCGTTTCACATATTTTATCATTCTAGTAGTTTTAGCCATATTTTATTTTTCATGTTTACAGGGTAAAAAAGTATATGAAAATTTTACAAATACAAATAATAAAAATCTTGAAAATTCATGTTTAAGTTGTAAATCCGAATGTAGTCCTAATTATAGTGAATTATGTTTAAAAACAGTACAATCGTGTATAGATTGTAAAAATAGTAAAAAAGAAACACTTCCTAAATCATGGATAAGTATAGAACATAATAAAAAAAACAACAATGATATTTATGAATTATCAAAAAGAATGAATCCCGAAGTATTAGTAATTAATCAAATGATTAATAGTGATACAATACCAAACAGTGGTATTCAACCCCCTATGACAAACATTGAAGTAAGCGCGCATCCGAATTTTGATAATTTAGATTATATTCCTAGAAATTTAATTACAGGAATGTATACAAATACCGATCCCGTACCATCAAATAGTACCTTACAACGTAAAGATATTCCCTATCCTAAATACCAAAAACTTTAAATCCTTGGTTTAATTAGCGTAAACTAATCCACAATTACCTCCTAAGAAATATAATATATTATATCGTTCTTCTATAATGGTTAAGTCATAATTATATTCAAATATATTCCATGTAGGTTTATTAACACCAATAATCTCACCATTATCGTCACAAATTGTAAGTGTTTGCGCATTTTCATCTAACGGTGGTAACAATGTAGTAAATTCTACTTCTATTTTTTGAAATTTAGACATATCAACTGCACCAGATGGATGAGTATCAAATACATTTGTATTTAAACAAAAATTATAGCAATATAACCCAGTTTCGTCTCCGCCAGATGAATGTGCATATTTTTCTATGTATTGATAAGTCTGATATGAAAATTTGTCTTCTCTATAATTTCCATCAAATAATATGCCAAAATCTTTTAAAATATTAATTTCTGCGATAGGATTATAAGGACCCGTAATCATCCATGGTGTAGATTCAGTATTAGGATTTACACCTGCTCCAAATCCATTAGGTTGAGATAGTTCTAATGTGGATTTATTTAACGCATAATTAGTATATTTATAATTTCCATCTATTGGTGCATTAAATAGTACTCCAGGTGGTTGATTATTATATGGCCAGTTTGTGTAATTATTCCATTCATTTCTTTGTTTTACATCACTTCTTTGAAAATAGAAACTCCAACTAGAGACTAAATGGTTTGTATTTACTTGAACCTTTTTACTACCAGTTACATTATCAAATTTATATTCATATATTTGTTTAAATAAATACCTATGTTCGTTAGACGCAAATAATCTAGATTCTTCATCTGAAATAAAAGCATATGTAGACATTAAATGAATATCGGCATTCCATATACTGCGTAAATCATTATAATCTTCTTGTGCGATTTTTTCAGAAGGAGGAGCATGTAAAAATCTATACATTGCCATATGTTCATCATTAAAATTGGGTCTAACATATGGATATTGATTTTCTTTATCTTTAACATCGCGTATTTTAAATAAGTCATTGATTGATCTTAATGTAACATCAATATGTAAACTATTATATTGTAATGCAATTAAAGGAAACGCAAATTTATTTGATAACATAAACCAAGGATTTAAAGGTATATATAATTTATTTTCTCTAATAGATGGTAGCGCCCCAACTCCTTCTCCTAGAAAATAAGCATTAGGGTATGTATTAACATTACTAAATGTTGTACCGGGATCATTTAAATGATTAATATTGCCAGTCATATTATTATATTTATTTTTCTTTTCAATAGGATAATCCCGCGAAACAATTGAATGTAAATAATTTCCAGAAAATTGTTGTAATACTTGTCCTCCAACTCTAATTGTTATATTTTGAATTATCATATTGCCAATATCTTCTATCCATTTAAACTCATATGGTCTCCATTCATCTTCTGCTGTTTCTGGAGGATAGATAGGACTCCAAATATTAGGTAATGATATAACCAGGTATGTATCCATTAATAAATCAGCATATCTCGGTATTTTAAAAGTAAACTTACTTTCTTCGCATAATCTTAATGTTCTTAACCCATCATAATCTATGCGAAATTTTTGCATGCCAAAATTGGTGTATTTAGAATATGTAGTTTTAAAAAATGTCTTAGTAGGGTTTCCATTTAATATAGGATTACTGCTAGAACTCGCTATTAAATTCATTAAACCACCTCCCATATATTATGTATTCAAAACTTTTTAAATTAAAAAATATTTTTAATATTATTTAATTTAATGTTATTTTAATTCTATTTTTATTTTATGTTGACTTAATAAACATCAGTGCTAACCTCTGACGAGATGTCAGGTCTGTCCTGACTATTTGATCTTGGCGCTGGCGGCGGGGTATCATATGCTTCATGTAATACGTTCGGAATTTCAAGAGATAGTGATAATTTATTATTTTTTTTATAATTCAATGCATACAAAAGCATTGCTTCTGGCATGTTATTTACATATGAAATAACATGTGCTTTTTGAAGGGTATACTTATTGGGTCTTAGCTCGTGTAAATAATATTGATGCAAATTATAAATATGAGGTCTAAATTCCTTGGTTACGGTTGACATTTGTTTAATTTTAGTAATATGAGTTTCTACATAATTATTATATAGATCATTTGTGAAATCTCTGGTTTTATTCCAATACTCATCAAAATTTTCTTTATGTTCAGGATAATATTGTAAATATTTATTAATGGTTTTATTTTTCTTTAGTTCTAAATACCTAAAATCCAATTTAGGTTGGTTTCCTCTTAGATGTCTTACATATTCGTACCGTTCATTTCTAACTTTTGTTCTAATATCGCGAGATTTATCATATAGTATAATACCCATTACGTTATAATTAAATCCTCTCACAGCATTAGTTAATTTTTCATAATTATTATTATTTTCAGGTTTAAAAATATTATTTTTTAGATCTATTATATTTGTAAAATGATCTGGGTATTTAATCAAAGTCTTAGGAATTTCTGATTTAATAGAATTCAAATTAGTAAGGACTTGTACATCAAATGTACTGTCTTCATTATTAATAATTTTATAAACTTTTACTAGATGTAATTCAGGAATATCACATTTTGTAACAATTCTATTATCAGGATGATTCATTACAAATATGTAACACAATTCTTTGTTTAACGTGTTAATATCCAAGAAAGACATATTACACGCTTCATCAAACATATTTCTAAACGTCTTTTTAGATTTATTTTGGAAAAATGAAGTAGTCGCTCCAATATTACCTCGCGTGCTGGTTTCCCATGTATTTGTATCCAAGTTATGATAAAGCATAATCATTGTCCCCTCTACAAATAATTCAATTTCTAAATTTTCATCATGTTCAGGATAAGAAGTTTTAAATAATTCGTACGAAATGCTTTTAGGAGGAGCATATGCTAATAGTTTATCATTATAAAATATTAACGATCTATAATCAGTAATATCATCGGTAATAAACTCTTTATTGTATCCAAGTAATGTATAATTACCTGATTGTTTTTTATTTAAATTATGAATTTTATGTAATTGAGTAAATGAATTATATTCAAGAGTTTTAGATGAAAACAGCATATTATTTTGATTTGAAGCCTCGGACATTATAGTATTGATAGTATAATTATATCTATTTATTTAATTCAATTTTTTAATATATTTAATTCTTTATTTATAATTAATCGTTTATGGCAATAATATCTAGTATATGTATAGAGTAATGTCTATAGATTTTGAAAAAACTAAATTATTACTTGGAGATATTATTAAAATATACGCACCCACGAATAGTGAAATACATGAACAAGAATATTTAATAGAATACATTGATACGCAAAAGATAAAATTATTAGGCGAAAATGGAATTGATTTTATTACTTTAGATGAACGCGGATATTTGAATGATCAAAGTATAATAAAAATAGATATTTTATATAGAAATAGCGAAATAGGTTATGTAAAACAAAATAATTTAATAGTAGATCAATGGATAAATATATATATTGGAGGAGATTTACCACGAGTTATAGTTGGTAATATTGCGGACATTGACGAAGATATGATAAAATTAAGAACTTATCCAGAACAGGAGTATTTATATATTGATTTTGGATATCAAGGTATGCCCGAAGATTATAATATTGAAAAAATAGAAATACGTGATCCTCCGTCAATGGAAAAAAAGGAGGAAGATATTTTAGAAAAACAAGAAACAATATTACAAGATACTGATTTAGATGATGATGATCTACATGAAGATGAAAGAATGAAAATAAATGCAGCAAAACATGGAATAGAATTAGAAGAAGGTGAAATATATGAATCTTTATCGTTAGACCGCGATAGTCATGAAGATATATTAGAAGAAGAATTAAAAGAAGTTGAATCATTTAAGCTTGGTGAAAACTTGGGAAAAATTACACAATTTGAAAGATTAAGTGAAGATAAAAAAAAATATGGATTAGATATTCAAATAAATGATTTTGTTGAAAACATGATAAATAAAATACCATTTGATAAGCGAAATAATTATCAAGTAGAAAAGTTCAATAAAATGATTGAAAGATTTATTACATTAAGGTCTGATTTTTCAAATATGGATGAAAATAATAATCCTATTAGTGTTAAAAAAATTACAACAAACAAACCACTCGTAGATAAAATCATGTATAACAGTGAAAATTATTCTTGGATAAAGCCAGTTACAAAAGTAACAAAGAAGTTATATGATATAGATCAAGACGTAATAGATGCTGAGGATATTATGCAATTATCTTTATCAAGTACCCGAGATGAAGAATATCAAATACATGAAAATTATAACTCTTCATCAACTGATAATAAATATAAACATTTTATTAGAAAAATGGATAATTATACAATTCCGTTTAAATCTCCAATAGATACAGAGAATTTATATATTAAAAATGCAAACGGTAAAATAGAAGCATTGGTTGATAACTTTGGCGATTTTGAAACAACAGTATATAGTGAAGATACGAATTATAAATCAAAAGGTTTAAATTCCCGAAAATATTTTAGTCAACGGTATATTGATGGTTTAAAATATGCAAATATAAATATAAACAAGTTAAATGAATATAATAGTAAAATATTAAAATTAACGGAAGATGATGAATTATATATTTCTTCTTTTGTTGAATTACCTTTAAAATTCGGAGAATTAAATAGATCAATGTTTAAATCTACAAATATTTATAATAAATCTAAAAATGATATTTTAAATTATTCTTTGAATACATATTTAAATAATACCAAAATATTAAACGAAGATTCAGGTGATACATTTGAATGGAATTATAATAATACAACTCATTATAAATGGAATAAAACAAATGAAAAAACAGATAATTTTAAAAAATATTTGGAAACTATTATACCTGATACAATGGATATATACAATAATATTATAAATGATAATAATAGATTATCAATACAATATATTATAAATGAATTAATACCTTATGGTATAGAATATGATGATATTGAGTATGAAGAATATAAAAAATTAAAATTATCCATAAGTGACAGAATAGATATATATTTTGAAAACTTTAAAAAAAGACGAAGAGGATATAATTATTATAATAAATTAAATATTCATGACGATTTAAAAATTAATCCAGTTTTATTGTTAACACCAAATATAGATACCCAAATAATGAATGATGTATTAATTAAATATTCAATAAATAAAGATAAAGCAAATTATACAAATTTTGAATTAATAAATAGAATGACCCGATTAGATAATTCTAGATTTTTACAATTTATATTAAAAAAACAATTATCTTCATTAAAAAATCCAGATTATAAAGATATTGTAGAAAAATATGAAAAACAAGATATAAATATAGATGAAGAAAAGGAAATATGTAATCCTATTGTAATTTCTAAAAAATATTATAAAAAAAAGGATTTGGTAGATGACAATAATAAAACAATATATTATGATAAAAAATTGGATGATACGCAATACGATATAATTAAAGCATATGAAAGAGAAAAAAAGACAATGTCGTCTGATGAGTTTTATAAATATTTTGTTGAAAAATTACAAGATGTTAATGGATTATCTGAAGGCACCTCAAAACTTGTTGCAGTAGCAATGATTGAAGGTAAAAAACGTGTAAACGAAAATGATTATGCAATTTTATATAATTATGTAGAGGAGGACGATATTAATGATAATTTGGAATATTATAAACGTACAAGCTCTGTATCTGGAGAATCAGATAAAAATAAAGAAGAATGGATATTAGACGAGAAAGTAACAGCTGACAAAAGTAAAAAAATGGAATCAATTATTCAAAATACATGTGATACAGACATTTATTGTTATCCAGATTCAAGTATATTAGATCCGCAATGTATATCAAAAGAAAGTAAGATTGATTTGATTAGTGAAAAAATATTAAAAGAAATGGAGGTTGAATATTATAAAAAATATTATCAAATAATAGATGATGAATCTATATTTGAACAAAAATATGTAAATTTTCTAGGAAAGTTAAATAATTACAAAGAAAAAATATCAGAAAAATATAATAATTTTTATATACAAATATCAAAAGATGTTGAAGAACTTCCAGAAGTTAAATCACCATATAGTAAAAAATTAAATCAGATCTTTGGTATAGCCAGTATAAAAGAAAGATATGCATTATTAATTTTATTTCAACAAAAATACACACGCAGTGCGATTGAACAAGAAGATAAATATTATTATTACTGTAAAGAAAGTGGTTTACAATTATTACCAACATTTTATATAATTTTGGCAAATGCGTATCTAAATAAAACAAATTATAGAGATATACTTGAACAAATTTGTGATAAACAAGGCAAAGACGAAGACGGCGTTATAAGAGATAAGTTTACAGGATATCCGATTAAAGATAAAGAATTTGACGAAAGCGAAGGATATGATGATATGGGATTTAAAGTAGTAACAAAGGATGTAATAATAGACGATGGTGAAGATATAGGTGTAGATACATTAAATCAAGAAATAGATTTTATATTAAATGATATTATTAAAAACGAAGAAGAAGAAGAAGAAGAACCAATAGAACAAAGTGTAAAAAGTGATTCAGAAGAAATTGTATTTGTGAAAACAACTGTAGAGAGATTAGAAAAAATATTAAAGATTAATATGGGTTCATTAAAACAATTTATTCTATTAAAAGTAATAACTTTTAGTGATAAATATAAAAAGACAGGTAAGGAAAAGACAGATAATAAATCTAATTTTACATTATTTGTAATAACATTATCTATGTTTTTAGTATCTCTCCAGTTGTTATATCCAAACATTAATTTGAAAAGAACTATACCTAACTGTAACATATCTTTAATAGGATATCCAATTTTTAAAAATGATGATAATTCTAGTGTTGAATTTATTGCGTGTTTGGTAAAACAAAACGAGAAATCAATGACGTATAATACAAAAAAAATGAAAATGTCTGATTTGAGGGATAATATAAGAAAAATATTAGAGAAAATAGTGGTTCCTGAATTAAAAGACATTATTCATCGCAAACGGTTAAGTTTAAAAAAAATAGAAACAGATAATTCATTAGTAGCAAAAACATCAGATTATATATTGTTTCATCCTCCACTGTTAGATTTTAAAATGAAATCGCAAGTTAATGTTACAGAGGCTGTATTAGATAATGTTAAAGATAATAGTATAAATATGGTAGATACCTTAAATATTATTAAATCAAAAAATATGTCTCTCGCCTATGATGTAATATTTAATATCAATTCTATTGTTAAAAAGGAAGATCCGCTTTTAAAAAACGTATACGATGAACCATTTTTAGAAAATGCATGCTGTGTGGATGGAGGGATAGTTAACGCATTTCATTATTTTGAAAATAAAAATAAACATATACAAAATATACATAATTATATTAGAACCAACAATAAAGTAGTAATTAAAATTGAAAAATATATTAAACCTCATCAAATGTTTATAGATATTTATACACGACATGATCCTCCGATTGTATCTGAATCATTAGAACAAGTTACAATAGATACTATTTTAAGAAAAATTAGTCAACTAGAGAGTATAGATGATATAACCCGTATACATAAAAATAAATTAATAAAATATACATTACATGACGATAAGTATAATTCTATAGAACTGTTTAGAAATGAATTAAAAGATATTAAAACAATTTATGGAGGAGAGATTGATTCTAGTGAATTCTCTCTAGTTAAATTCAAAACCGATTTTTATAATTTGATAGATGTTTATAATATTAAACTTACTAAAAAAGAAGACGTAAAAGAAATAAAAAAGGATATATTGAAGATGAGAGAATATTTAAGTGATTATTTAGATATTTATAATACAAACTTAGAAAAAAAATTAAGATTAAAGATATCATCAGATGATAATAATAAATTACATACATTATTAAATGTATCATTAAAATTTGATAAGAATAAGTATAATATGCATCAATATATGAAATATATAATTAATATAATAGAAGAAATTGGAATAACGTTTCCATGTATGATTATTAATAATGTTTCATTTAAGGATAAAAAAATTCCAAATCATTGGAATTTAAATAAATTGCACATATTGGATATTAAAAAATATATAGAAATGTATTATTCATCTATTAGTCCATTCATTGATAATAAAGAAATAAAAGATATGTTATTAGAAATTAAACGAGAAACAGTAGAAATAGTAACATTTTTAAAGAAAGTTCCGTATTACGACACAAATGATGTTAAAAAATTAGAAACAATATTTAATACAAAATTAATAGAAGATACATTTTACTTTATGTTTATTTATGTATTAAATTTGTATTTGACCAAAAGTGATAATTCGGTTATTAAGAAAGTCTTATTAGCATATTTAGAAACAATTCATAAATCCTATACAAATACATATATAAATAAAGAGGATATAATGAAGAAAGTATTACGCGATAAAGAAAAAGAAAAAGATAAAATAACAAAACGCTTTAAAAAAGAAATGAATGATGAAGAAAAAGAAATTTCATTATTATTTAAGAGTAGTAAATTAGGAGAATGGGGAGTAGGATTGCAAAAAGGATTTGTGACATATGATAAAAATATGGATGAACAGAAAAGAGAAAAGGATCAACAAGAAACTGAAGATAATTATATTGGTCATATAACCGAAGATAATGATCAAGAAATAATTGGATATTAATTGGATATTAATTGGATATTAATTGGATATTAATTTATTTATTCCTGAAAAAATAAAAACCATATATATTAATGTTAACTGGATTTATTAGAAAAAATATAAATAATATATCTATATTCATATTTTTAATACTATATATTACAATTGTGGCAACAAAACCTGCATTTTTGTTTAATATGGATGGTAGTATTAAGCAGTTTGGGTATGGTTATAGAAATAAAACAATAATTCCATTCTGGTTATTATCATATTTGCTAGGAGTATTCTCATATTTAGGTGTATTATACTATATTACTTATCCAAAAATAATATATTAAATATATTTTCATATTATATTTAATATACAAATGAATTTTATAAAAGAAGAAACTTATGTTAAAAATATTTATAATATAGACGAGAATGTATTCAATATTTCAAAAATTATTGATAAAAAGGTAAAAATAAATAATACATGTAGTGTCATACTTATACCTGATAGAAATGAAATAGACAATGATTATATAAAATATGATATATGGTATTCTGTGCATGAATTACAATTAATACGCGACAGTCATTTATGCGAATTAACAGCAATAAGCAGAATTAATGGTATAAATATGAAGGATGCTTTAACTATTTGGAAAGAAAATAATTAATATTATTCATCAGATATATATGTTTTGCCTGGATCAGGTTCTGGTTCATTTACCTTATCATTATATTCTTGTTTTAATTGATCTTCGGTTACAGGTGGATCAATGTCTGATACTAATCTTTGTACATATGATGCAATAAAAGCGCCTGCTAGCACATACCATATATATTCTGCTATGTTTTCTTTTATGTTTATAAATTTTTCTAATGTACCTCTTGATTCTTCCCGTGGTTTATTATATGTCATTTTATAGTATTCTTCTGTTTTTAAAATTTTACCATCTTCCATTGTTTTCCAAAAATTATCAAAATTATCACTTGATATTTCATTTAGTATCATTGACGGATCTTGAATAATTGGCTTTACTGTTCTTATAGCTCTATTAAAATTGTCATCATCCGTGTCTGGTTCTAAACTATTTCCGACTTCATCATATGATATAATTAATTCAGTTGCTAATTTTTTAATTCCTAATAATTTAACAATTAAATATCCAAACGTATTTGCAAATGGTAGTTTCCATCCGGGAAATATTTTTAATAATGTTACTAAACTACCAAACATTACAATCCATGGAACAATCGTATATAATATAATTTGTGGAACTTTAGAAGATATATCAATATCATTGTTTCCTGTATATGTTATTGCATAATTTTTATAACCAAATATGCTAGCCATTATTTGAAAAATAAATAGTAAACAAATAAATACACCAAAAATAAATGTTTGAACAATATATTTAGAATATTTAATTTTTTTATTACCCTCTTCATCATATAGTGTTTCTCCTTGTTTATTAATTTCATAGACATTGCTATCAAATAGTGATTTACATATAATATAAATAAACGACCACGATGCTAAAAGTGCAATAGATAATATTCCAGTTTCCATATATTATTTTAGTATAATTATTTTTTTGTTTTTACTAACATAATATATGTTTAACTATGAGAAACCTATGTTAGTTGAAAATGGAACGCAATATTTTTTAAAAGAATTATTAAAACAATGCCATGGTGTAAGAATGAATTATTATAATCATATTTATAACATAGGGTTATTTATAATATTTATTTTCATACTATTTACATTTTTAATTTATAGATATAAAGGTAAACCGACCGCTGAAGAATTAGCAGATAAAGAACGAGAAAAAGAATTATATATTTTATCAAAAATTAAAAATTATCAAAGTGCTAAACAACGATTAAATAATGATACGATAACAGGATTACCTGAATGGGAAAATGAACAAGAATATGTATTTAGAAAAGTAGTAAATTCTTAATTTTTTATAATTTTAACATATAATTATATATATATGTTGAACTTAATATCAATTAAATTGTTCATACTTAGTTTTGCTATAGGGATGTTTTTTGTATACATAATGGGAGTTGAGCCTAAAATTATTCATATTTATCCGTCCCCCGAAACAATAAATAAATATATTTTACAAGATAAAGCAAATAATTGTTTTGTTTATGATAAAGAAGAAGTAGCATGTCCAGAAGATGATGACGATATTGAGCAAATTCCTTTACAGGAATAAAACAATTATATTTAGATATAATATATGAAGATTAAACAACTTATTAATTCAAAAGAAGGTAAATATATTATATCTGTTGTTTTAGGATTAGGATTGGCAACACTGTTTAGAGAAGTATGTAAAGATAAAACATGTATTGTATTTAAAGCAATTGGTGAAAAAGAGATAAAAGATAAAATATATAAACATGATAATAAATGCTATAAATACTCATTAAAATCATCTTCCTGTAATAATAATAAGCAGATAATATCTATTGCGTAATTAAGCCTTTAGAGCTTTCTTTATAGATAATAATGGATACAACAAGTATTAATGAATTGCCTAATGCTAATTCTGGTAATAATATTAATATGACACAGAATGAAAAGGAATCTCAGCCTGATATGCAAACTTATCAACCCATTCCATTTGTACCAGAGAATCAAGGACCAGGACCTGGACCTGGACCTGGATCGGGACCTGGATCAGGACCTGGAGCCATTCCAACACAAATGCATCAAACCGAAAATGCCGCTAATATTAATAGCCTTTTAGAACGCGCAAGAGATACAGGATCTTTATCATTGCCTTCTAGAGATATACCTATGGATGCTAGTCAAATACTTCAAGATAGTCAAGCATCGCCAGACTATATACCTAATAATAAAGCGGGAAATTACATAGAAGAATTGGTAGATATAGAAGAATTGCAAGAAAAACGAAGAAAAGAAAAAAACAATGGCGATAGTTTAGAAGAATTATATAAAGAATTACAAGTACCGATATTTATAGGAATATTATTCTTTATTTTTAATTTACCAATTACAACTAAATTATTTCATAAATATTTTACATTTGGACATACTGATATGGGATCATTAAATTTACAAGGATATTTAGTAAAAAGTTTCTTATTTGCTTCTATTTATTATATAGCGAATGTGTTTATGGTCAGATTAAGTAATATTTAATTCGTAAAAATATTTAAAATATAAACAATATTAATATTAGACATATGTCTGCAAATTATAAAATATTAAAAAAATATATACCGCAAAATAGCGAATATATTATAAATCGTGTGCTCCTATAGCTCAGTGGTAGAGCGTTTGCCTTGTAAGCAAAAGGTCCTGAGTTCAAGTCTCAGTGGGAGCTGTTAATAAATATATTTATTCGTGTTAATAAATATATTTAAAAGTATTATTAATTATTATAAATGAATCGTACTAATTTTATTGAATTATTAAAAGAAAATAGCGGGTTAATAATATTAAAATTTGGAGCCGATTGGTGTAATCCTTGTAAATTAATTGAAGATTATGTAGAAAAAAAATTTAAAGAAATGCCAACTGATGTTACGTGTATTAAAATAGACATTGATCAACATATGGATTTATATGCATTTTTAAAATCAAAAAAAATGATATCAGGTATACCTACTATATTATGTTACGAGAAAGGAAATGTTAGTTATATACCAGTAGATTCTGTACGAGGGACCGATAATAAAGAGCTGGATTTGTTTTTTGATAGATGTTTAACTATTTTGTCTGAATTGTAATATTATTATATAAATTTATGTTAAATGGATATAGACTTGAATATAGATAATTATAATTTGGATGATATATTAAAATTATTTCAAGTAACGCACGATTTTGATCAACAAGATTTGAAAGAAGCAAAAAAGAAAGTATTAAATTTACATCCCGATAAAAGTGATTTAAAAAAAGAATATTTTTTATTTTTTTCAAAAGCATATAAAATTTTATATCAAATGCATGAATTTAAACAAAAGACAAGAAAAACTCAAAGTGATGAATATAGTGATCACGTGGATGAGAGTAAACCAGTTGCTAATATGAATAGCATGTTTAAGAATGCTGGTGAATTTTCTGGATGGTTTAATAAAACATTTGAAGAATTGAAAATACAAGACGACAGACAAGATAGTGGATATAACGAATGGATGCAACAATCTGTAGTGGACGATAATACTAGTAATATTAAATCTACAAGTCATATGCACCAAGAAATAGAAAATAGAAAGAAAAAACTGAAAGAATTAATACCATATAAGGGTGTAGAAGATCTAACATTAAATTTATCTACAGGAGGTTCAGAATTAGATAGAACAAAACAAACTTATTATGGAAATAGTAATATATTTAGTAAATTGCCATATGAAGATTTAAAAACCGCCCACACAGAAACTTTAATTCCTGTAAATAATGACGACTATAACAATATACCAAAATTTACAAATGTTCAAGAATATAACAATCATAGAAAGCAGAATATACAAATGTTATCATCTGATAAATCCGATGAATTATTGGCACAAAAAAGACGAACAGAAGAAGAATCTGCGAACCGTATTGCATATCAATTATTAGAGAAACAAGAAAAAGCTGAAAAAAATAATGATATTTTTATGAGTAGATTACAAAGAATTTCATATAAATAATATTTAAGAATAAATAGTCAATGCTATACAAAAAATTATATCCTTCATATTATATATATGAAGGATATAATGAATTCAAATGTTATTAATGTTAGTCTAGCTCTATTATCAATATATGTAATTAGTTCATATTATAAACAATATCAAAAAACGGAAGCTACTGATGAATTAGAAAATAATAATTTAATGATAAATGAATATTTATTACAAGATATTAAAAGTAATAAATTAAAAAAACCAATATTATGGATTCATATTCCATATAAAAAAAATGCTAGAAAATGGGATTCATTTTATTCAAGAAGTAATGAAAATATAAATCAAGATTACATATATTTATGTGTTAAAAGTATAATTGATAAATGTGGACAATCATTTCATGTATGTGTTATAGATGATAATAGCTTTCAAAAAATGTTACCTAATTGGAATATTGACATGACAATAATTGATGAACCTATATTAGATTATATGAGAACATTAGGATTAATGAAATTAATGTATAATTACGGTGGCATGTTAGTACCCTATAGTTTTGTGTGTTATAGAGATTTAATTGACGTGTATAATAATAACAATAAAGCATTTTTTGGAGAATTTATAGACAATACAATTATATCAAAAAATAGTTTATTATATCCTAATTACAGATTTATGGGTTCATCAAAACTGAATCCAATAATAAACGATATTATTAAATCTATTGAAATAACCATTCATAACAATGCAACGGATGAAATAAAGTTTAATAATTCAATTAATAAATTAATATATGAAAAAATAAATAATAACGAAGCAACCCTTATTTTCGGTAAATACTTAGGCGTCAAAACATCAGATGATAAAATAGTATCATTAGAATTATTATTTAGTGAAAAACATATTACATTTGACAAAAATATAGTAGGTGTTTATATTCCATATGACAAAATACTTGAAAGATATAAATATAATTGGTTTTCTAAATTATCATACGATGAATGTATAAGTGGTGATTATAATATTTCTTTAATATTAAAAAAATCAGTTAACCAATATTTATAAAGGAGGATCAAAATATATAAAATAAATAATTTCATAGGTAGATTTCATATATTTAATTTCTGAACGAAATAAAATGTTATTATTTCTACATACCTGTCTTACAATAGTTAAGAATTTCTTATATGTTAATGCATTATCAAGATAATGTTTTTTTGATTCATGATAATGTGGTATTATTTTATCATAAAAATCATTAATACTATTGCTAAATATAGAACCCCTTTTAAAATTTTCTTTAGTTATCAAATAATACTTATTTTTTTTGTCGCTGATTGAATTTAATAATTCCCATAATATTTCATCTTTAAAATCAGTTTTAAATATCTGTGAAACCATATAATCTATTTATATAAAATATTTTTAAACGCGCATAATTTATATAAATAAACCTTTAATTTTATCATATAGTTCAATTGCAGTTAAGCATGCGATTTTAATATCATTTTTAATAAATGTATCATTTATATCATTTTCATATATGAGTCGTATAGTGCTGTAATTATCATGTGGATGTTTTTTAATAAACCCACAATAGCTTATTTTTTTATTTTTTGTATCTTCATAGAATTTACTATATAATATATATTCAATTACTTTACCTATTGTATAATCCTCGTTATAAAGTATAATATCATATGAATTGTCATTTGTATTTTCACTTTTATTTATTTCTAATTCATCATCATCTACCAATTTTATTAGTTTATTAAATTTTTTAATAAGTTCATCACATCCAATTTTTACTAATTGTTGATTTTTATATACACCTACACTTTCTATTGTAAAATCAAAACTATTTGGAATATAATGTTTTTTAGCATCCAATAGCATAAAATTATTATACAGTTTTTGAAGCTCGTCTTCAGATTTATCTTTAGAATATGTTTTTTCTAATTTATTCCACTCTAATTCCGCCTTAGATGAGTCAACAGTATTACCATATGCACATACTGATACATTATTAAACATATAATCATCTGAACCGGTAGCCTTTGATATACTACATTTCATACTTAAGGCTTCTCCTGGTATTTCATCAGAAATAGAAGGTCTTAATCTAGCAAAATCAATATACTGCTTGGTAGTAGTATCCGGCGGAAATATTTTGTGCTGTTCTTCTTTGGATAAATATTCATCATTTAATGTGTTTTTTATTTTAAAATCTTCAGTTGTAATATATTCTATTTTATTTGATTCATTCATTTTAATAATTTCAACTTCATATGTTTCATATGGAAATTTAGGATCAGTAATATGAATAGGAATACAACTGAGTCTTTGTTTTAATACTTCATTATTAAAACGCGTTGTGTTCTTTTCTATTACTGCTTTATTTTCTTCATGTGGTGACGTTCGTAATACATAAGCTGGTATATCAGATATAATAATTCTACGCAACGAATTAGCAATACTTACATTTATGCCACTTAATGTAAATTCAGCAGTTGAATTACCTTGAGAAATATTTTGCAATACGGGATCCATTATATATATATAGTTATTTACTTTTAAATTTATTATTCAATTTTATATTTATATTTTAGATATAAATACGTATATCTATAGACATTAATATAATTTAAATAATTATATGAATGTGTTATATTATAGCAATCATTGTCCTCATTCAAATAAAATAATTAATAAATTATCTAAATCTTTAATCAAGGATGAATTTAGTTATATATCTTTAGACACCAGAGTAATAAAGGAAAATAAAATTTTTGTAAAATTAAGAAATGGTGACGAATTTGAAATTCAAGAAAGTATAAATAAAGTACCTGCACTATCTTTAGAAAGTTATGGAAATAGAGTTTTATTTGGAAATGAAATATTAGATTTTATTAATATGAAAGAAAAAGAATCAGACAGTAATAATTTAGAACCATCTCCTTTTTCATTTTTTGGCGGATGTGATAATATTGTATCCGATTTTTATAGTTATGTAGATACCCCCATACAAGAATTTAATTCCTCTGAGGGAAATGCTGGTATGACACAAACATATAGTTATGCAACAATAGACTCTAATACATATATGAATACGCCGCCAGACACATATACTCCAGATAAAATAAGCACTGATGAAAATATATTAGAAAAATTAGTAGAAACTAGAAATAAAGACGTACCATTCCAGGTACCTCGTACTTAGTATAAATAAAATATATTAATAATTTATATGTCAACAGAATTACCGCTTGTTAGTTTATGTACCCCCACTTTTAATAGAAGAAGATATATACCTTTAGCCATAAGGTGTATAGAACTACAAACCTATCCAAAAGATAAAATGGAATGGATTATTGTAAATGATGGAGATGAAGAAATAGAAGATATATTAAATGACGCAATAAAAACGAAAGATTTACCAAAAATTAAATATTATAGATATAAAACACGTATGATATTAGGAGAAAAACGAAATTTATGTAATAAATATGCATCTGGTGATATTATTGTAAATATGGATGATGATGATTATTATCCGCCTCAACGAGTATCATTGGCTGTAAATACGTTATTAGAAAATCCAAAAGTATATTGTGCAGGAATTTCAAAATTATATACATATTTTAAAAATTATGATATATTTGGAGTAATAGGACCATCGTCTAATAATCATTTGTTTACAGGATCATTGGCGTTTAAAAAGGAACTATTAAAAATAACTTCGTATGATAATACATGCGAAAGTGTAGAAGAAACTGATTTTTTATTAAAATTAAATTTACCTGTAATTCAATTAGATCCTTTACATACAATAATTGCATTATCCCATGAAACAAATACATCTGATAGAGTTAGATTAGTAGAAGATAAAGATACATATATATTAGAAGAAAAAACTCCAAACGATTTTATACCTGATGATATTACACGCGATTTATTTATTCAATAATTTTTTAATACGGTTTTTTGATTGATATTTTTCATAATATAGAAATGTATAAGTTTGACTACTATAGCTTATATTATTTTGTGTATTTTCTTTTTTCATTTTACAATTTATTACTTATTTATCATTTAATATAAATCAATTTTAAAGTATATTAAAGATAATAATTAATATAGTACAAGTAATGCCGATTAATACAAGCGTATATATGAAAACATTTAATGATCAGTTTTTTCAATTTTGTGATGATATATATAAAGTATTTCCAGATGAAATTACTATTCCTCAAGCCAAAAATTTAGCAATGATGGTTAGAAAAGCAAACCCAAAATTGTTAATTTCTATATGGCATAGATATATATCAATGCCGTATGAGCAAATAATGTTACAAGATTCAATGGATGAATGTGAAGCATTTTTAATGTCTAAAGATTATAGTCACGATGTTAGAAATTTGGGAAAAAATGCAGATTTAACATTAAAAACTATAGATATGATGCGTGACAGAATTAAAAATATGAATAATGATGATAAAGCATTGTCTATGAAATATGTAACAAACTTAATTAAATTATCAAAATTATATTGGAATTCGGGATCTGGAGAAAATCATGTATATTATGGTTAACTAATTAAATTATATAATATGTTATATATATAATTTAAAAATATAAAATATATAAAACTATGTCTTTTGAAAAAGAATCAAGCGAAACCCAATCAAGCGAAACCCAATCAAGCGAACACCAATTACCCCAGGTAAATGAAGATTTACAAGAATCTTTATATTCTGTAGAATTTGAAAAAATTATAACAGATTTTGTAAATGATATTAAAGTTTCATTCACAGAATACGAGGATGTTATAGCCACTTACTATACATATGACGAAACCGAACCAAAATTAAATATAGATATGCTATTTAATCATGTAATGGAAGAATTTCCCAAAAAGTTTTTTGATATATTGTATCAGAATAATGAATTATTTGAAAAATCAGAAAATAATAAAAAAGAATTATTGCCGAATATAGATTTTGTTGAATTATGGAATTTAGACGGTATTAGTGATTCAATTAAAGAGAAAATTTGGAAATATTTACAATTAGTATTATTTTCTGTGGTATCCCATGTAAAATCAAATGAATCGTTTGGAGATACAGCAAAATTATTTGAATCAATAGATGAAAAAGAGTTTCGTGATAAATTAGAAAATACTATAGGTGATATGTCAAAAATATTTGAAACAATGGGACTAAATACGGATAATCAAGAAGACCTAGACGAAAATGATGATGAAAACGAGGATGATGACGGTAATGATACAAATGAATCAAAAAATAACGGGAATAATTTTTTTAAGAATAATATGTTTGATAAAAGTAATTTACCAGATCCTGAAGAACTTCATAATCATATTTCATCAATGATGGGTGGAAAATTAGGTAAATTAGCAAGTGAAATTGCAGAAGAAACTGCAAAAGAACTGGACATTGATGTAAATAATATTGAATCGGAAGAAGATGTATTTAAGAAATTATTTAAAAATCCAGCCAAATTAATGGGGTTAGTAAAAAAGGTAGGAGGAAAATTAGATAGTAAAATAAAATCAGGTGATATAAAGGAAAGTGAATTAATGGATGAAGCAAGTGAACTAATGAAAAAAATGAAAGATATGCCAGGTATGCCAGGTATGGGAAATATTCAAGATATATTAAAAAATATGAATATTCCAGGTATGGGAAAAAAAGCAAAATTTAATACAGCAGCATTTGAAAAAATGCAAAAACAACAGGAATATAAAGAAAAGATGACAGAACGAGCTAACAAGCGGGCAGAAGAAAAAAAATCAATGAATGATCAATTAAATGAATTAAAAAAACAATTTGAAAATATTACACCAGAAGAACAAGAAAAAAGAGATAGAGATTTAATGGAGCTGTTACAACATGAAGATGAAGATAAATTAAAAAAAGAAAAAGAAAAAACAACTAGTAAGAAAAAAAAGAAGAAGAAGGGGAAGAAATAATAAGAGAAAAAGAGGAAAAAATAAATATAAAGTAAAATATATATGACATCGGTATATTGGTTAGAAGATCCAAAAATTTTATTTGACAAAGAAAATATTACTGAATTATGGCCCAGCTCTGATATGACATACATTGAAAAAATGAATACGTTATGTAGATTAATTATATTACTAACAATATCTGGATTGATAATATTTAGAAGTTTAAGTATCTTAATTATCGGATTAAGTGTATTATGTATTTTAACGTATATCTATAACAAACAAATATTAAATGATACTACAAGTAAGATATATACTAACGAAAATTATAAGAATGATAAAACAAAAAAAGAAAACTTTGAAAATATGGCCCCATATGTAAACAATGAAGGGGAAGTTAAAAAAAATAGATATAAAACAAATATTAAAAATCCTTTAAATAATCATTTACTTACAGATAGTACTGGTGCTGAAAAAAAAGTAAGTAAAAATAATAGTCATATAAATGATAAACAATTATCAGAAGATGTTAGACATAATACTGATTTAATTAATAATATTAAAACTGACAAAGATTTAGACAGTAATTTTATGCTGGATAGAAATTTAAGAAATTTTTATAAAGTACCAGATTATGATAAATCAACTATACAATATTTAACAGGAAATTCAGCAACAGTTAAGGATAATATTTTTATAAATAAAAACGAACAATTTATACAATAAAATAAAAAATAAAATATATACGCACTATATATGTCTAGCACTCATGATTTTACATTTGACCGCATGTCTAGAATAGGAACCGACTTATGTAGTTTAAATCAAGGCGATATACAAAATGTTAAAAATACTAATTATATGTTAACGAATCATTTTGTTAAAGATTGTAATATGAAAAACCCTATAATGTTTGCAACACAACAACCAAATGTTAATTATTCTGGCTCACACAGTGTAGGTATAGGTGGATGTAATATAGATGAAAATTCATTTTTAACTATAGGAAAAATTCCAACTAATACTCCTTGTAAATTATCTTTATTGCAAAGACCTTATTTAACAGTACCTTATTTAGGAAAAGGTAACGTAGACATAAATCAAGAAACGTTTATTTTACAAGGAGAACAGCAAGTAAATAAAAAATCAATTAATCAACATTCTGAACAATCATACATGAAATATAGTAATATTCCAATGATACCTTCATTACAAAATAGTATTACAGATCCTTCGCATATTGTAGAAGATTCTGCATCTCAAGGATGGGTAAGAGGTGGAGTTGCATCTAGAGAACTTGAAAGAGATAAAAATGTTTAAAAGATTAAAAGATTAAAAACTAACTTAAAAATATATTTAAGTCAATACTATGATTAGTTTTGAATTAAATTTAAACTACAAACAAAGCGATGATGATGATGTATATCGTGAACAATTTTTAAAGTTTTTTATGATTAAAGAATACAATGAAGAAAAAATTAAAGATGTGCAAACATTTGTATATAATTCTTTAAAAAATAATATTAAATTTAAAGAAATTCTTGATATAGTTAAAGTTAAATATTCAGATTTTTCAGATGAACATTCATACATGATTTTATATTCTTTTGAAAATTTTGACTTATTTAGTGAAGTAATTAAAAAAGTGTATACAAATGAACTGACTGATGATGATTTTAAACGTTTAGAAGAAAATATATTAATAGAATAATTATTTTTTTAATAATAATATATTATGATAGATTAATGGCATCTACTAGAAATAAAAATACTAAAAATGAATACGATATTCAACAAAGACAATTTCAAAATAATATGATATATAATACATTCACACACTCGCAATGGGGTGAATCATATACGAATTATTTACCTACCTATGGATTAAATCCTCCTAAAATCCCAAGAGATAAATTGTCTAATAATTCTATAGAAACCGAATCATATTTATTTGGAATTAATTCAACTAATTTAGTGAAACCTATAGGACCTGTTACTCCGCAAATAAATCATTTAGACACTGTTACATTCTTTGAAAAAAAACAAACCCTAATACCAGAACCATTAGTTGTTAAAAAAGATCAAAGACCTAATTGGTAAATCATAAAATATATTCAATAATTTATTTTATCATTTAATAATAATAATGTCATTTACTAGATTTCATGATGATGAATGTAGAATTCAAAAACAGATGCAAGAACAAACATATACTGGTCGTTACATGTTAAACGTGCCAGGTAATGGTACTAATATGGCTTTTGCCGAAGATCCCCATACTAGATTGCAAAAATGGGGAGCTAATTGGAATCAACATGGAATTTTAATAGATAATGATTTAAGAGGATTAACCAATAAATTAAGCAGAGATTGTTTTACACATAATAAAGAATGGGATATTTATACTAAAGAAAAGACAACCTATCCTACATATCAACAAACAGTTCAACAATCTAGAGTAACAAATCCAGCATGGGAATTGAGAGATAAACAACAATATAAAGAAAATATATTATTTTTAGATCCACAAGAAAATATTTGTATTCCGTTTCATAATAATTTGAACACCAGAACACTTGAAAAAGATTACTATAATAAAAATAACAAGTATTAAGAAGTAGTGGTATATTTCTTTTTCTTTTTAATTATATAAAATTTTATTTTATTCCCTATAAATGATGATGATTTAGTATATGTTTCAGAGTAATTACTATTATCTAAAATAGATTCTAATTGATCTATTTGTATATCTAATTTTTGTTTAGACTTAGGGCTAATAGGTGGATCTGTTTTTGCAGGAAAAAGTAACATTTCTACTACTTCTAATGTCTCCTTCATTAATTCATCATTCTTATTTTTAATTTTTGGTATTTTTTGTGAAAAATCAAAAATATTATTTTTAATACATTTTTCTATTTCTGCTACAGGATAACATAATATCCATAATTCTCCTTTTTCTGATAATATATCTAAAAATTGTTGTACTTTATTTTCAATTGTAAAATCAATATTAAATATAATAATTAAATCATAATAATCAAATGAATTCAATATACAATCATTTGATATTTTCAAATTATTTTTATGATATTTGCAATTTTCAAAACAACACAATAATTTATTATGGTATGGTTCGCTAATTGGATTGTAAATATAAATTTTCTCCTTGTCTTTTTTTCTATTAAGAGGCATTTTAATTAAAAAATTTAGTATATACTTTTGAATTTCACTATTCATATATATATTTGTAATATTATTTATAATTATTATAATTATTATATATAATATTATATAATGGAATTAGCAATACCGTTAATAGCCCTTGGAGGATTATATGTAATATCAAATAATACAAGTCCAAATAATGATGAAAATATAGTTGAAGCGATGCAAAATAGATCTCAAATAGATAATAAAAATAATATTTCAGTGATTAATAATTTGCAAAATAATCAAGTAAATACACAGGTTACAGATGAACAAAATAATTACTTAAATATAGATAATCGTGAATACAAAGAAAAATTACACCAAAAATATAACGGCATACAAACTACAGACGATTTTTTTGATTCTACAAAATTATTAGAGCCATTACAAATAGATAGTAGAAAATCAAATCATGTTACTAATAATAGCTTAACAGGTAATCAAATTGATTTGAATGATTTTAGTCATAACAATATGCAACCGTTTTATAGAAGTAAAATGTTACAAAGCCATGACGAAGATAAGTATGATTCATTATTAGATAATAAAGTTGGAACTGGTAATTTAAAAAGTCAAAAACAATCAAGTGGGCCTTTATTTGAACCTTCCGAAAATTTACATTATGCAAATGGTATGCCTAATATGAATGATTTTATGCAATCGCGTGTTGTACCTGGAAGTAAAATATCAAATGTATTACCATTTGATAAAAAAATGGTGGCACCTGGATTAAATCAAGGTTATGGGACTGAAGGCAATAATGGATTTAATTCAGGTATGGTTTCTCGTGATAAATGGATGCCTAAAACAGTAGATGATATGAGAGTAGATACTAATCCTAAACTTACATATTCATTGGACGGACATCAAGGTCCTGCTAGTTCTCATATTAAAAATAGAGGACATCAAGCAGCTGTTGAAAAAAACAGACCAGATAGACATCATGAAACAAGTGGTACATCTAATTGGTTTACTACAGTCGGTGGTGAAAAAGCTCAAACAGCTAGAAGTATTGCAAATGTTCATAGCGATATTAGAGAAAATACAGCTAGTTCATATGAAGGTATAGCACGTGGACCAAATATGACTAATTTAGGAGAATCTAAATATCAAGAAAGTCACCGAACAGAAAACGGTCCTGAAAATTTTGCGATTGCTAATGCAGGAGGTCATCAACCTGCAAATCCTAATAATTTTTCAGTAGATTCATATAAAACGTATGAAAATAATAGAACTTCTAATTCTCAGAAAGGCGTCTTTGGAGGAGTAGGTGGAGCACTAGGTGCAGCAGTTGCGCCTATTATGGATATGTTAAGACCGTCAAGAAAAGAAAACGTTGTAGGAAACGTTAGATTATATGGCGATATACGGAGCGAAGTTCCTCAATCATATGTTAATAATCCAAATGAAGCTTTAAAAACTACAAATAGACAAATGGGGAAAAATCAAGATATGTATTGGAATGTTCAAGCGAACGGTGGTGGTAATTATACAACTAATTCTCAATCATTAAATGGAAATCAAAGGGATACTACACAAAAGTATTATGTAGGTAACGCTGGCGGAGACGGCGTAAGTAATAATATGACTACATATGATGGCGCATATAAACAAACAAATAATGAATCCAAACAAGAGTTGATACAAAATAGACAAAACCATGGCGGTACTCAAGTATTTAATCAAACTGAAAATGTTTTAATTAGCAAAAAAGAATCAGATAGAGAAAATAATAGAATGTGGATGCCTACAAGTGCGAATGTTATACCTCCATCTGGACAAACTTATGGTAAATTAGATCAACCGTATGCTCAATTAGAAGAAAAAACAAATTATGATAGAATTAATCCAAATTTATTAAACGCGTTTAAAGAAAATCCATACACGCACTCGTTAAATAATACTGTATGAGTTTAAATGATATAAATATATTATATATTTATATCAATTGACATGTCACGAAATATATATCATAGTTCAATTTATGATACATTAGATCATTTTATAGATAATAAAATTGTACCTCATTTATTATTTTACGGTGAGAATGGTAGTGGTAAAAAAAATATAGTTAATGATTTTATTAAAAAAAATTATGAGAATATTAATAATTATAAAGAGTATGTTATGTATGTTGAATGTGCTCATAGTAAAGGTATTAAATTTGTACGCGACGATATAAAATTTTTCGCAAAAAAAAATATTTCTTTACAAAATGGTTTATTTAAAACTATTATTTTAAATAATGCAGATAAATTAACAATTGATGCGCAATCTGCACTAAGAAGATGTATAGAACAATTTAGTCATTCAACGCGATTTATTATTATAGTTGAAGATAAATTAAGAATACTTAAACCAATATTATCTAGATTTTGTGAAATTTATGTATATTTACCAAATATAAATAACAATGAACAGAATTTTTATAACTATAACAATGAAAATATATATATAAAAAATATAAAACCATTAGTTGATATATTAACTAAAATTAATACTGATAATAATAATATAATAGAAATTTGCGAAAAGATTTATAAAAAGGGATATAACGGTATTGATATTTTAAATGCAATAAGTGATACTAAATTTAAATTAAATAATAAGTATGAATTATTAACATCATTAAATAAAGAACGATTAGAATACTATAATGAAAAAATGTTTATATTGGTGTTAATTAATACTATTCGTAGTAACTTTATTAAATAAATATTGTAAATTTACAAAATGGACGATTTTACATTATCTACGTTAAATGAATCTAGAAATGAATGGTGTGCAAGATTAGTTAGTATTTTAACACCGTTAATTATTGAAGGTTATAATTCAATGTTTGACGAATCCTGGAATATGTGTAAAGACAATGATGAACAAGAAAAATATTTAATGACTTTTCAAAACTTAATTGCGCGTGTTCCAAAATGGAATCAAGAAATTATTCAAACCGAATGTAAAAGAATTATTGATAAAAGTAATTGCAATTATTTAGAAGAATTAATATCATGTGTTCATATTATTCAATTGAAGTTATTAACATGCATTAGAGTTGGTAAAACACAGAAAAAAATAGATATTTCTATACCCGTGTTACATGAATTTATTCATAAAACATATATATTTACCGCACGTAAATTATATGCAAATATATATTTGTATGAATCTACTATTCCTCCTTTACAAAAACAAAAAAATTTAAGAGAATTAGAATTAATTGTTCAAGATGCTGTTTTACTTTCAATTCGTGATAGCATGCCAATTGAAAATATTTTAAAAGCATATATGGATGAAACAGTTGAATATGATGTATCAAAAGAAGTAATTGAAGAAAAAATTGAGATTGAACCTGAACCTGATCAGGAAGAAGATGCATCTACACAAAAAACTATTATAAATTCCGATAATTTAGAAGATAAAATTAAAGATCAAGAACAAACTATTAAACAACTGGCAGAAAAGAATACATTAACATTTAACGATGTTGATAAAACTTTAAATGAACACAATGAAGAAGTTGAAATATCTGCGCCAAAAAATATAGAGCGTTTAGAAGAAATAAGCGAATTAAGAAATAAACAACGAAGAGAAGAAGAAGAAGAAGAAGATGATGATGAAATATTTAATAGTAAAATAAAAATAAATGATACCCCTGTAAATTTAACAGAATTAGATATTCATGATTTATCCGTTAAACCGAAAATTAATTTAGAAATATCGGATCCAATTTTAGATGATGTTGAAGTATTAATATAAGTGCGTTATTATAATATTAAATTAATAATATAATAAATCATTAATGGAGAATCCATTTATTTTAGCTGCGTTAGTATCATTCTGTTATTTAATTATTAAATTTAGTGAAATGAGAATAATTGAAAAAGAAAATAAACCATTAAAAGTAATTATTAAAGATATGTTTTTAGTATATTTTTCATGTGTTGTTGGTATATTTTTGGTTCAACAAATAAGTGAAAATCCAATTTCTATATTTGGAAATGACGCGAAAGCATCTACTGTTGTTTTTACGAATAGTCCTGATTTTTAATTGGTGCTTTATTATTTTATGTCATTGAAATCGGTATTACTTCAACAATTGTTTATGGGTTTTCATCATCGCCACTTTCATCACAACCATCTCCGCAAAGATATTGTCCACAACCTTTCATTTGAACTATATCTTCAGTTTTTCCACATAAATCACACTCAGCTTCTTGATTATTTGGCTCTTCTTGTACGAATAAAATATCCCCCATTCCATCGTCATTATAATATCCATCACATAGGCAACATTTTTTCCACTGATCCTCTTGATAAGTCTCTTCTGTATCTTCTTCAAAATCCCAGTCAGGTGGATATCTTTCACAATCCATATTTTCACACAATATAATTGGTTTTTCATCTTTTCCATTTTCTATATTTTCTATATTTTCTACATCTTCCATATCTTCTAATATTAATTCATTATAATCTTTAGTTAACAACGATTGACATACTCGTAGCGTACATGAAGCGCTACACCCACTATGACCATCATCCGCTAATTCAGTTTGTAATATAGATATATTACTATGACTTGACATTATAAATCCATTCGGTTCATCAAATTCACGTATCCATTTTTCCATATTATGCTTTTTAATAGCAACCATTGCATTAATTACCATTTTATCATTATGATTATCAATCATTAGATTGTATTTATTAGCGATCTGTTCTCGGTTCATATTATAAGTTACATAATATAAATGTAACTTATAATTTCAATTTTTTAATTATGCAGCATCAATATTTGATTTAATGGTATAGGACATTTTAAATAACTAAACGTTAACCCAATTAGTCCTCCTATAAAAAAAACATTATTGTAAATTAAATTATTATCATCATTTGAATAATATTTCTCGTATTTATTTCTAAAAACGTGATTGTGAAAATAATTAATTACACCACCTCCTACTGCATAGGTAGATACCAATAATACATTATTTAATATTTTATTAGACATTATATAATATATACTGTGTTTTTAAATATTTAATATATCAATATTCATTAATTCATCTTTATTTATTTTATTTTCGTTTACGGCATATTTTTTAAATTCATTACTTTTTAATACATCTTTTGGTACATAGTTTGATACTGTACGCGATATCATTTTATATAATTTAAATTCTGGATAGCGTTCATCTCCGTTTTTTTTATATAATATATTACGTCCTTTACTGTCAATACACCATCCGCATATCATTTTTGCCATTTCATTTTTTAAATACACATCTTCTTGGTCATCCAATTCTTCTATAAAATAATCAAATAAGCTACATCCCAATCTGCATAAATCAAAACTCATATTTGGCTCCAATCTTGGTTTATTTTCATCAAAAAATGGCTCTGTGTTATATTGTGTGTCAGCATCTTCGCCTTTATTAAAACTATCACTACAAAATACAGCATTTTTATATTTATAAATAGAACGACCAAAATCAATTATTTTATATATTTTTCCATAGGTTGGAACTTTATAATAAATATTATTAAATTTATAATATAAATATTTTTCAGATGTTTCAATATACATAATATTATTAGTATGTAAGTCATTGTGAGTAAAATTAAATATTTTTTGATACGTTGATAACGTTATTATTAATTGAAACATAATAGATCTCCATTCTTCGCATTTTATGTCTTTTATACTCATATAATTATCTAATGTATCTTTACATTTTTCCATACATATTACTTGAACTGGGTAATTATATATAACTGCCATTAAATCATTTTCGGATGTACAATCGTCGTCGTCGTCTTCATCGTCTTCGTCGTCGTCATCGTCGTCATCGTCTTCATCATCTTCGTCGTTATCTGTATCAGAACTTCGCGATGAACAATCACTATTTTCTGATATAATTGACATTGTTTCGTCTTCATCTGTTGCTTTTATGTTCCATTCTACTAATTCTTCATCATTTAATTCATTTATATTTTTTTGAATTGTATTTTCAAATACATTTTTAGTTAATTCATTTTTAGTTAATTCATTTATATCAGATAGTACAATATTTTCACCAGACAATACCTCTAATGATTTTTTATTTTTGCAACTATGATGTAATACATCATCTTCATATCCTGGATTTTCTATTTTATATAATTTATTTAAATTATTATAAAAATAACTAGAATTAGATATATATTCTAAATCATCGCTAACATTATAATAATAATTTTGTTTATTTCCTAAAAATGATCCATAATATTCAATTCCGTGTTTAAAATTTACATTTAGTAATTTACTTGAAAAAAATGTAAATAATCCATCTATATATGCACAATTATTTTCATTAAGTAATTTTTCATGTACACCATCGTTGGAATGATAACTTGGCATAATATTTATATTATTATTTTCATATTTACCCATCATATATTTTACAGGATCTATAAGTGGTGAAAATTTACAAAACATCTTTACTTTTTCTTTATTTTCATTTTTATCCATAATATTTACTAAATAAGTATTCGTTTCTAAATTTTCTTTTTTTATAAATTTTGATAAATAATAATTTTGTTCAAACATTATATTGTTATAATTTGTACTATTCAATTCAAAAAAACGACTGTATATTGGTATATACCGTTGAACATTTAAAATGTCGGTAAAGTCGGGGGATTCTAATTCTGTTAGAATATCTACATTCTTGTTTTTTGCATAAGAAATATTTAACATTGTTCTATGAATTAAATAAAAATAATATATTAAGCTTTTTAACTTAATATATTCGTTTTTAACTTTTTTAAATTTTCCAAATACTTTATATTATGAATCTAGAATTAGGAAAATTTGATATGAAGCAAGTAAGTTTTAAACCGAATGAAAATAAAGGCCCCGTGGTTGTATTAATTGGACGTCGTGACACCGGTAAAAGTTTTTTAGTACGTGATCTATTATATCATCATCAAGATATTCCAATTGGTACTGTTATATCAGGAACAGAAGAAGGAAATGGGTTTTATGGAACAATGATACCAAAATTATTTATACACGATGAATATAATACAGCAATCATAGAAAATGTATTAAAACGACAAAGAGGAGTATTAAAACAAATGAAAAAAGAAATAGAATCCTATAGAAAATCAACAATTGATCCAAGAACTTTCTTAATATTAGATGATTGCTTATACGATGCTTCTTGGGCCAAGGATAAAATGATGCGATTATTATTTATGAATGGAAGACATTGGAAAATTATGTGCATTATTACAATGCAATATCCGTTAGGTATACCGCCTAACTTAAGAACAAATATAGACTATGTATTTATATTAAGAGAACCATACATTACAAATCGTAGACGAATTTATGAAAACTATGCGGGCATGTTTCCTACATTTGAATCTTTTTGTCAAGTTATGGACCAATGTACCGAAAATTTTGAATGTTTAGTAATTAATAATAATGCAAAATCTAATAGATTACAAGATCAAATTTTTTGGTATAAAGCAGAAGCCCATAATGAATTTAGATTAGGTTCAAAAGAATATTGGGATATTTCCAAAGGAATTGGATCAGACGACGAAGAAGAACAATATGATCCAAAATCAGCTAGAAAAAAAAGTAACGGTCCATTAATAAATGTTAAAAAATCTAAATGGTAAATAAATATTATTCTTTAATCAATATAAATATTATTGATTATATAATAATAATGTCTATTACATCAATATTGTGTAAAGAAAATGAAAATGACAATATTAATGCATACGGATGGGTACGAACAGTAAGAAGTTCAGGAACAACTTTAGGATTTTGTAATATAAACGATGGTTCAAATGTAAATGGTTTACAAATTATTATTAGTGAAGACTTTATTGATATATCTGAGATTGAGTCTTTCTTTAAAAATGTATATACAGGAACCTATTTGAATTGTTCTGGAAAATTAGTAAAATCTCCAGCAGAAGGCCAAGAATATGAATTATTACTTTCTAGTTATAAAATTACCGGTTCTATTGATCCTACACAATATCCGCTAGTAAAAGGCAGAATGAATTTAGATACATTACGAAATTATATACATTTAAGACCTAGAACTAGTGTATTTGGTAGCGTATTTCGTATTCGTTCATCACTTATGAAAATACTTCATGACTTTTATCATTCAAAGGGATATTTACATCTAGATCCAAATATTATTACAACAAACGAATGCGAAGGAGGTGCTGGCGTATTTCAAATTACTGAAAAAGATATTACAAATATTGATAAATTAGAAAAAACAAAAGATGGAAAGTATGAGTGGTCTAGTGATCATTTTAATTGTCCTACATTTTTAACAGTATCTTCGCAATTGCAATTAGAAGCGATGGCTTGTTCCTTAGGAAATGTGTATACTGTAAATAAAAGTTTTAGAAGCGAACATTCACTTACGAGTAAGCATGTATCCGAATTTACTCATTTAGAAATAGAAATAATTAATAATACATTAGATGATTTAATGAATGTAGGCGAAGAAATGATAAAATATTCAATATGTGAAATATTTAAAAGAAATAATGACGATATTGAGAATCTAAATAAATTTATAAGTAAAGATATTGTTGAAAAATTAATACATCTTGAAACATGTGACTATAAACGATTAAAATATAATGACGTAATTAATATTATTAATGATGATATACAAACTAAAAAGTTAGACTTAGATCGTATAAAATATGGAGATGATTTAGGTTCTAAGCATGAGAATTATATTACAGAAAAATATAACGCCCCAGTATTTGTTACTCATTGGCCTATGGATATTAAAAGTTTTTATATGAAACAATGCGATGATGGTACATGTGAATGTTTTGATTTATTAATGCCATATGGTATAGGAGAATTAATTGGAGCTTCACAAAGAGAAGATAACTATGATAAATTAAAATATATGATGAAACACAAAAACGTAGATGATAAAAATATGGAATTTTATTTAGATTTACGAAAATATGGATCATGTCCACACGGTGGTTTTGGTCTAGGATTTGATAGATTATTAATGTTAATTACTGGTATTTCTAATATTAAAGACGTTATACCTTTCCCTGTATCCTATAAATCATGCAAATATTAATCAATAAAATTCATACATTTTTTACAGCTATCTAATGCGCCATTTACCCAACTTTGATTTAAACTATAATTCTCTCCACAAATATAAATATTAGGTATAGGATTTAATAAGAAATCGGATACTTTAGTACTGTCTATATTTTTATTCCAATAAGATACACCACAATCCCAATAACATACATAGACTTTAATAGGTTCATTTATGTTAATGTCGTATGTATTTTTAACAAGCGATACAATTGATTTCTTTAATTTTGTTTGATTATTTTGTATTTTTTTCCAATAATTCGTATAAATATCATCGGTATATGAAATCATTATTAATTGATTCTCTCCACCCATTGGTATTATATATCTTAATGGATTATTGGTTACTATTTTATTTTTTATATCTTGATACCAAATATCTTCTTTTTTGAAAATTGCATAAGTTCTACATAGTGATTTACATGATACCGATTTTTCTAGTAGACAATGAATTGGTTTTAATATATTTATTTTTAATAATGCTGGTTTTGGAATACAAAATATAATTTTCTCTCCACGTATTGTTTTATTATTATATTGAAGTTTATACAAACTTGTATTTTTATCAAATACAATGGTTTTCACTTCTGTATTCAAATACATATTTGCATTGTTATTTTTTAGTTCTTTTACCATTTTTTCTATTAATATATTAAATTTACCATTATAATAAGTTAAATCAGGTCTTATATCATATGAAAACAAATGTATAGCATCATATGCGTTCATTTTTTTTAATTGACCACTATATCCACACGCTACTAACATATATTCTAATTCTTCGTTCGTTAAAAAAAAGGATGCCAATTGTTTAAATGTAATAGAACGAAGTTCTGATTCACTATATTCTTTAGATTTACTAATTACTTTGTCTATAAAATGAAATCCATTATACCTCTGGAGAGATTCGGAAAATTTATGTTTTGTGTCTATAAATTTAATATTTGCACCTATTGGTTTATCTTTTCTAAAATCTAACAATTCAAAACTGTTTAACAATTCAATTACGTGTTTATGATTTACATTAAATCGTGCAGCACCTGCTGGAAACGAAAAATGTTGCGAATCTATTTTATCATTTACTTGAAAAATACGCCCACCATAATAATCATTTTTTTCTAATAATATTACTTTTTTATTCTTTTTTAGTAATTGTAAATAATTATATAATCCAGATATTCCTCCACCAATAATTATAATGTCATATGTCATATATATTTAAAATAATATAAATTTATAGTTTTATATTATTTTTTAAATCCATACCACATATATATATATATATATATTAATTATATTTATTCAATATATATGTCAAATAAATATGAATATTGGTATGATCCAAATCATACAGGTGCTTTAAGAATTATTGATCACAAAAATAAAATAATATATGGAAGCGATCCTAATGAAAAAAAATGGATAGCCTATTTTGAACAAATTAGCAATGATCAATTAAGAGTTGATTTTACGCCAAAAAAAACACACAAAAGACCTGATAAAATAATATATGCTACATATCTTAATAGAAAACAACATTTAGTTTGGTCAGTAAATAAAGATGATAACGAATTTGAAAATGTTTGGCAAAGAATACGTGTCCCATTAGAAAACGTATTAGATCAACTTTAATTTTTTTTTAAACTTTGTAGATTAATTTGTTTATTCATATAAGGTAAAATTTCCTTATCATGTGTAATTACAATCAACGTTTTATTTTTACACTCTGTTACTATTAATTTTATAATTTTTTGTCTGGTTTGTTGGTCTAAACCAGAAAGAGGTTCATCCATAATAATAATTTTGGAATCATTTATTATTGAACGTAATATAATAGTAGTTTTTTGCATACCTATAGAAAGATTATTACCATTTACACCACATGATGATTGTAATCCGTTTTGTAGTTCTTTATAGATTGTTTGAAGATCATATTTTTGAATTAATTTTAATATTTTGTCATCACTTATTATTTCATTGCCATATTTAATATTATACATAACACTTTTATCAAATAATAATGTTCTTTGATTTACATACATTACTTTGCCTCGTAAATATTCATTATCTATATTCTTAACATTTATATTATCTATATAAATACTTCCCTTTTGTGGTCTATGTAAATCCACTATCATTTTCATTAATGTAGTTTTTCCTGATCCAGAGCGTCCTAGTATTGCTACTTTATCATTTGAATTAATTGTAAATGAAAAATCTTTAAATAAATAATTACTATCAGTTTTATTATACTTAAAACAAATATTATCAAATACAATTTTACCATTTTTAATATTATTTTTTACATAATTATTATTTTCATGTAATAATATATTACTTATAGAATCACTATAAAAACTTATAGTACTTATAAACCAAAAAATAACTGACTCAACCTTCCATATAATATCTAATTGATTATATAAAACCCCCTGTAAAATAATAAAAGAGGATATTACAAATGATACACTTTGTTTTTTTATCTTTAATAAATGAAATAATCTTAAATATACCGCTATATACATTATTAATACAACTAACTGAATTAAATGAGATGTTAAATTTTCATAATTTTTTAAATCAGTGTTTATATTAATTTCAGTTTCGTTTAATTCTATAAATTTATTTTTTTCTTCATCCACTGTATTATTTATATAAATATTCATCAAATTATTAATATCATCGCCTAGTTTATTCCATATTTTTTTGACTTCTCGTTCTCTATTTGAGTTTTTGATATTATATATATCATACGCTAATACATACCCTATAAATGATAATATTAATGAAACAAATAAATATACAAATATTTGTACATCATAAAATAAAAAGTAAAAACAAACTACCAACATACTTAACATTTGGGGTAAATATTCTTGGGTAAAAAATGTCCATGCATATATAGTTAATCTATTTATACTATGAAGTAATGTAGTAATATTACCTATTTTTATATCTTTATAGTCATTTTTATATCTATCAATTATTTTATTATGAATTACAGTTCGTGTAAACCCGTGTATTTTTGGACTAAGATATAAATCAATTGCATTTTTTAAAGTATGGGCACCTATGATAACTATCCATATTATTACATATACATATAAAAAATATACAGATGTTTTATCTTTAAATATGGATGTAAAATCAAATAAATCCGTTTTATTTGTTATTTTTGATAAATTGTCAAATATTGCTGTTAATATTATGGGCTGAATTAACTGTATAGCTGGAAATAAAATTATATTTACAAGTATTAATGCTACTATTATTTTCCAATATATTTTAATAAAATCAAAATATAATACATCAACTGTATTATAAATTTGACTATGTTTATCCATAATATTTATTAATATATTAATATAATAAATATTAATCATTTTTTGAATTTAATTCTAAATTAGCCTTTTCAAATAATTCTTGTTTTAAATTTAATGATTCTACTCTTTTTTGAGTTTCTTCCTTATTTGAGCTTGTAATAGCAATCTCATCAGGCATGGCGTCATAATCTACTTCGCGCACATTGACAAGTTCGTTATTTTCATTTAAAACCTGGGTTAAAACATTGTTATTTTCTTCTGCCAACTTTTTATTTTCTTCCATCGCTTTCTCTTTTGTTTCTTGTATTCTTTTTTCAAATTGTTGTTTTGCATTCGTTTCATTATCAATCTTATTATGCATTAAATTATTTAATTCTTCTTCTAAATATTCAACACGTCCTGTTTTATATGCATCAGGATCCCATGGCATCCATAACCCAACCGGTCCAACAAATACATCATGATTAGGATCCACTTCACGTAACATTTTACATCTAGCTTCGGCTTCTTCCTGTGTACTATACACTCCTCGTATTTTTAACCCACGTGTACTTGTTTGAAATTTATTATTAATATTAAATTTATTAACAAGGGTTTCTTCATTTTGATCTAAGAAATTTTTATAATCATCTTCAATTGTTGTATTTAATAAATTCTCTTTTTGGTCCTTTATAAATTCTTGAAATTCTTCGTTTAGTGTTCCCAACTCTAAATTATATTTAATAGACAAAAAACTAAAAAAATGTTGGTATTTTTCAAGCGATTTAGAAAAATCCCAAGTTTTTATAAATTCGTTAAACAAAAATAAATCTTTACCTTTTAAAATTTTTTCAGGAGAAAGAAACGATACACATCCGAATTTTTGACCAGATATAGGCTTATCTTCATCTAATACATCTACATATGTGGGTGATTTTGTTTCTTTAGATAAACTCATTATAACAATAATATATTAATTTATTTAAGTGATTTTATATCTTACAATATTTTTTTCTATATTATTAATATATATGTTAAACTCAATCGATTTAGGAGAATTATTGAAACGTGCTATCAAATACTTAGTTGAAGGTTTAATGGTTGCTATTGCAGCTTTTGCTATTCCAAAACAAAAAATGAGCATTGACGAAGTTGCACTAATCGCATTAACTGCCGCTGCAACATTTAGTATATTAGATACATATATTCCTAGTATGGCTGTATCTGCCAGATCAGGTGCTGGATTTGGTATCGGTGCAAATCTAGTAGGATTTCCTAGAATAGGAATGTAATAAAATAATTACTTTATTTATATATTAATGTTATATTAATACATGACATTAAAATATATTATTAATAAGTCTACAACTAGATGTTTATATAATGTCAATATATTTAAAAATAATTTATTATTTGGTAATGTAAATTTTCAAATATACAATACTACTGCGTATTTAAATAATATAGAAGTGAAAGAAAAGAAACGAGGTTACGGTAGTTATATTTTAACTAATTTTGAAAATTATGTTAAATATAATTATAATATAAATAAAATAGATTTATTAGCTTGGCAACCAAGCAATGATAATAACGTTTTAAACTTCTTTGAAATGCACGGATATTATCATTTAAATCCCAACGAAAATCCAGAAATATATGACGATTCTATTATCATATATGATTTATATAAATTAACCAAAAAAATTGAATTAAAGTAATTTTTGGATAATATCAATAAAAAATGACATCCATATCTAAATCAAATAATTCCGACGATACATCAATGATCAGCTCTCACAATGACATCAATACCCATATTTATGAGGGGGGGGGGAAATGTTAGTCACATATTGAATGTTAAGATTATTGAACCGACTACGAATGCGAATGAAATTCGACAACATGTGTTTACTAAAATTAATAACGTTCCCATTACATTTAACGTTAATAAATTAGATGTTGTTATCACTTGGAGGAGTAATGATAATTTAGATTATTATCATGCAGATGTTATGGGAATCTATGGAGACGTTGCGGTTAAATTACATACTCAAATGTTATTGAAACAATTTAATGAATTTAGTGAATATGAATTTGGTGAACACTGTGATGAAGATCGCGTTAGTAAGATAAAACTGGGGTTTATTGTTACTAAACCGTTGGTTCGCACTATTCCCATTTGAAGTTAAAAAAAATATTAATATTTCAAAAATATTTTCTACATAAATGTTTTATTTTTGGATTTTCTTTTGGATTTTCTTTTGGATTTTCTTTTGGATTTTCTTTTGGATTTTCTTTTGGATTTTCTTTTGGATTTTCTTGATTTATTTCTTCCTCCTCCTGCTCCTGCTGGAACTGCATTAAACAAAAAACTAGGAATAGGCGAGGTGTTTATACATTCTAAAAAACCACATTTTTCTTGACATTGATTCATTGTATAAGTTAATCTTTCATTATCTATTGTAACTCTTATATTACTTTCGCCAGCACATTTGTCCAAGTCTGTTCCTCCTGTTCCAACTATATACTGTTGTATCTCCATTTTTGGTATTTTATCTATTTTTATAACGATATTACCTTCTTGATATAGATGTACATCGGCACATAAGTAAAAATAATTTACTCTATTCTCTAATCTAGAATAAATTTCTTTCAATACAATATCAAACGGTATTATATCGTTGATACGGGCATCATTTCCATTTTTTTGTTTTAATCCTATAATTGGATGATGTCCAATGATTATTAAATTTTTAATCTCTCCATCATTATATTTTGTTAATGTTTTCATAATCAAATCAAATTGATATGCTCTTAGTTCTTCTGTTGTAGTAAATGTTCTCTCCAAAAAATAATTATAACAAGGTAAATACTCCCCTACGTCTACTGAATACATACTTGTGTCTATCATTAGTATGAGTGTTCCATTTTCTAACATAAATTCCTTAAATAAATTATATTCAATATTTCCATTCTTATTTTTTGATATTTTTTCATATTTTATTATAGAACAATCATCTTTTTCTTCTACAGGGGGTTCAATACCTTTTGTTTCTAAATCATGGTTACCTACTATCATATATATAGGTATTTCTGGCGGTAAAGATTTGAAACCTTTTTCTAATAAACTTGGAATTATTATTTTTTTCTTTTTGCCGTCAACCTCTTTTTTTTTTGGATAATAATTATCTCCTGCGATTGTTAAAAAATCTATTTTCGGTTTAGCAGCGTTTTGTAATCTCTTTTCTAATAAATCCATTACATTTTTCAGACAACCTTTATTTAGATTATTCCAACATCCAAAATGTATAAAATTAGTCATACTCATAGTTTCGTTAATATATATATATTTAAAAAATTGAATTTATTTAATACTTATTTATTAAATGAATACAAATAATAACAATGAAAGTAACAAATACCGATTTACTCAATAATAGATATAAATATTCTATTGATGTTCTGGAGGAGAATATTGTGAAAAATCATCTTGATGAAAAAATACTATTAGCAACACAAACACTTACACCCGAGTTTTGTGTCAAATACATATTAGATTTAGATATTGAAGGAGGCGGAGAAGAGTCTTATATTTTTGATATATGCTATATTTTATCATTTCAAAAACATATTACAGAAAAAGAATTAATGGATTTAATATCTACTTCACCTTTGGACATTTAAAAATTATATATATACAAATGAATGTAAACAATTTATATGATTAAATTAGATAAAACCCAACACGGCACAACAATATTTTTTATATTATTATTATATAACAATGAATTCCGAATTTTTAGGACAATTGGGTTTATTATCAAAAACAATTGCTATTTTAGTAATTTTATTTTTAGATTTAACAAAAAAAATACACTTACCAGTGTTTGTTATTTTGGCTTTTGCATTTAGTGGATTAATTTTAGGATTTATTCATCAATTACATGAAAAAAAAGAAGAACCAATATACGATTATCACTATCATAATTTAATAATAGGCGTATTTAGTGTTTTTGTATTATCAAAAAGATTAATATAGAATCTTATGTTTACATTTCTTTACATTTTTTTAGCGCCAAAGTCGGTGGTTTAAATGTTCAAATGTGTAAAAAATAATTTTTTATATATTACAAATTAATTTAAAATTGAAAATAACAATATTTACATTAATATGTATTAATGAAATATGTTGTTAAATGCAGGACAGCTTTTTAGAGGACGTATATTAAAACGCCCATCTATAAGATGTAAGACACCTTACGTAGCAGATGTATTATTGGATGATGGAAGTTTAACTTTGGCACATAGTGCTTCGTTGGGGTGTTGTGGATTATGCGATAAAGATGCATATGTATATATGATTAAAGTAGATAATCCTAAAAATATTTGCAAATATAAAATAATTATTGCAAATAATATTGAACGTAATATCTCTCAATTAATTGGAGTGGATCCTAAGTTTGCAGAGAACGTAGTAAACAGTTCTTTACAACAACATACGTTATCTTGGTTAAATAATGTAAAAGAGTTCCAGAGAGAAAAGACATATTTAAATTCAAGATTTGATTTTTGTGGAATTGATAAAAATGGACAAGAATTTATTTTAGAAGTTAAAAATGTTCCACTTGCAGATTATGTAGATATGTTAGATAAAGATAAAAAGAAGTTAGATTTATCTGACTATGAATTCAATAATAAAATAGCATATTTTCCAGATGGTTACCGTAAAAAGGTAAAAGACACTATTAGTCCAAGAGCATTAAAACATATTCAGGAATTACAAATAATTAAAAAAGAAAGAAATATTCGCACTATTTTATGCTTTGTTATTCAACGAGAAGATGTTACTTCATTCCAACCCTCCAATATTGACCCAATATATAAAACCGCAGTAACTGAAGCATATCACGATGGTGTAGAAATAAAAGCTATACAAGTGAATTGGAAAATAGATGGTAGCGTAACTATAATTAATGATAATTTACAAATAAATATATAAATAAAAATCTCCTATTTAATATATTATGAATAATCATAATATATTAACTTATTTTTTTAAGAAAATAAATAAAAAGGCACTGGGATTTAAAAAAGATAACAAATGGTATTGGTTATCAAATGAACATATTATTAAAAATGTAAATGCAGCTAAAAATGTATTAAGTAATTTATCAATAACTAAGGGCGATAGAGTTGCATATCAAGGAAAAAATTCACCCGAATGGTTATATTGGAACATGGCAGTTCAATCAAAAGGTGCTATTTGGACGCCTATGCTTGACAATCAATCGCGCGAATACGGTCAATATATAGTTAATAATTGTAATCCTAAAATAACTATTACAAATGACATAGATTATATAAATACGATAAATATTAGAAATTATATCAATTCTGATAACAGTGTAAATGGTAAAACAATTAATATTGAAAATACAGATAAAGATGATATATCAACACTTATTTATACATCGGGTACTACATGTAATCCAAAAGGAGTAATGCTTACACATAATAATTTAATTTCAAATATTAAATCATTTGAATAACGATTTTCAGATATTACGCATAAAACTACTAGTCTAAGTATTTTACCATGGACACATAATTATAGCTTAACCACAGACCTATATTATAATTTATATAAAAATAATTCAATAGTTTTATCTAGTGATAAAACAGCATTTATACAGGAATGTGGTGAAATTTCACCAAATATTTTATATGCTTCATCCCAAATATTAGATTTAATAAAATCTAAGTTTGATAAATACAATGTTCCACTATTTAAACACGTCATTCCTCAATTATTACGAAATATATTAGGTAATAATATAATACATATATTTATTATTGATACCACATTAACTGATTCTACTAAATTTTTTTTTATAAATAATGGAATTAAAATATGTGAAGGGTATGGTATAGCCGAAATATCATCAATTATATCTATAAATCATCATATCTATCCAAGAATAAATCATAGCATGGGTAAAATATTAGATGATATATTAGTTGATATAGTAGATAATGAGATACAAGTAAGTGGTCCAAATATAATGGAAGGATATTGGAATGAACCCATCCAACTATCAGAAGTATTAATTAATAGAAATAATAAATTATGGTATAAAACAGGAGATAGTGGATATATTAAAAATGATTTCTTATATTATACGGGTCGCATAAATAAAAAATAAAAATGATTTAAAATTATAACTAATGGTATATATATATATGGGGCAAATATGTAAAACCATACAAAATAAAATAAATAATGATACCGATATTGATATAGATGAATGTATTAAATTTGATTTTATACAATTTTCGGCTATTAAATCAAATCATACAAATAAAAAAAAATATAAAGTATTGGAAATTACTGACGATCTAATAGTAAAAGTGGTGGTTTATTTAAACAATCAATATCATCTTATAAATTTATCATTTCATGGTATTGTTTTTCCTTTAAATACTGTATCTGATGAAGATGAAATACAGGCATGTTTAAAATCGCAAGATTTAATTGATCAAATATTATTTGAAAGATATATTAATTTTGATATAATGTCATATTGTAAAGAAACAAATACAATTAATGCTATGATTTATTTGGATGGTGAAAATATAAATATCTGGACAATTCAAGAAAATATTGGAATATCTAAATCAAAAATAAAACATTCCCGACCTAATTCATGGTTACAGCACCAACAGAGTCAAAAGTTTGAAGGTGTGTATTAAATATAAAATTGATTTTATTTTATTGTTATTTTTCAATTAAATAAAATGAATAACCAAGACGAAACCAACTACTCTGGAAATCTATATACATGGTATTGTGTTCCATGTATATATTCTATTAGAATATGTAAACAAAGTTTATATGCATGTTGTTTGTGTCTATGTTGCATAACTGGTAGTTCACAAGAAATAATAAAAATAGGAGATTTTAAAGAAGAAACCAAGGAAGAAGACCATCCATATCCATATCCAGAAATTTAAATAGTAGATATAAATTCCCAATCTAATTCGTCACATATTTTCTTCCATATTACATCTTGCTCTATTCTTTTTTCACGATCTTTTAACATCGGAAAATATGGTAAAAATTGCCCTTGATCTAGCAACTCGCATAATTTATAAACAGTATAATAATAATTTAAAAAATTAACACGATCATCGGGACAAAACTTGGCATACGGTGCTTGTATTTCTATAAAAAGATTACATAATGTATCTTCTAATTCTGGTGTCATAACAGGAGGTTTAATACCAATCATATCTTTAATAAACGGTATATGCTCATAATATTTATTATATCCTAATTTTTTTAATATTTCTTTGGCTTTATTATTTGTGATTTGATTTAATTCAATGCGTTCTTTTTTTATTTGAAGTTTTATATCCTCAATTACTTTATCTGGTATTTGTGTACTTTCTTTGGCTTGAAATTGTGCTAATATTTCTCTAAAATGATTAATACGTTTATATGCATAGAAACATACTTCCTTTGGAGGTTCTTTATAGGATGGTTTTTCATTTTCAATTAGATAAGGTATTTGTCTATAACACTTATTACATACTAATAAGCCTTCATCGTCTATTGGTATTAATTCACCAACACTACAAAATTTACATAATTCATCATTCGTTGTATAATTCCCTAAATCTATAAAACTATCATCAATATTAGATAAATATGAATTAACTATATTAACCTGTTTTTCATCTTCATCTTTATTTTTATTTATATTGAAGAATGAATCAAGATTTTTCGTTTTGGTAGTTCCTTTATTTATGTCTTTCTTATCTTCAAAATAATCAAATATATATTTTGAATTGTCTAAATAATATTGTTTTTTATCATATTTTAGTGTTTTTATTTGATTTTTTATTTTCAATATTTCATCTTTTAATTCCATTTTTTCCTCAATTGAAGTTTTCTTTTTATTTAAATTAACTATTAATTCTTTCTTTTTTTCTTCTAATTTAGGAATTTCACTTACTTCATTGTTGTAAAAACTATCACAATATTCTTTATGTTTTTTATCAAGAGTTATAATTGATTTTGAATTTACTGTTATTTTTTTGGTAACTTTTGGTTTAAAGCTTGGCATATTTAATATTTTTTAAAATGTATTTTTATATCATTACAACATTAATAGTTTAAAAAAATTATTATTTTTATATAACTAATATAATGGACGAATTAAATAATAAAGAAATTTCTAAAATAAAATTCATTTATAGCGCTATAGAGGATGGATGGTGTGTAAATAAAAAGGATAAATTTTATATTTTTAAAAAAAAACATGAAAATAAAAAAAAATACATATCTGAAGATTTTTTAAAGAAATTTATATTAAAATATAATAAATAATTAAAAATAAATAATTAATTGTTTATTTATTTTTAAGATTGTATATGATGTATATTAAAATACAAAATAAATAATTATGCTGTTAAACTATTTAAATGAATTAAAATAAAAATCAAAAAATTTTTATCTTTAGCAATATTATAAATGGGAGGCGGACTTATGCAACTCGTAGCTTATGGAGCTCAAGACGTTTATTTAACTGGTAATCCTCAAATTACCTTCTGGAAAGTAACATATAGAAGATACACAAATTTTGCAATGGAATCTATTGAACAAACATTCAACGGTCAAGCCGATTTTGGCCGACGTGTAACATGCACAATCAGCCGTAATGGTGATCTTGCATACAGAACATACTTACAAGTAACACTCCCCGAAATTAACCAATCTATGGGTAAAGACGATAAATGTTACGCCCGTTGGTTAGATTTCCCCGGACATCAACTTATCTCACAAGTTGAAGTAGAAATTGGTGGCCAACGCATTGACCGTCAATACGGTGACTGGATGCAAATCTGGAACCAACTTACTGCCGAAGGCAACCAAGACCGTGGATACGCAAAAATGGTTGGTAACACCACCGAACTTACATACATTACTGATCCTACATTCGCCGATGTTAACGGACCCTGTGGTGGCGATGCACCTGTTAATGTATGTGCCCCTCGTAACGCACTTCCTGAAACAACTCTTTACATTCCTCTTCAATTCTGGTATTGCCGTAACCCCGGACTTGCCCTTCCTCTTATTGCTCTTCAATATCACGAAGTAAAAATCAACCTTGATCTTCGTCCTATTGATGAATGCTTATGGGCAATGAATGACCTCGTTGGTACTGCAGGAAATCAACAATCCGCCACCGCATACCATCAATCATTGGTCGCCGCATCTTTATACGTTGATTATATCTTTTTAGATACTGATGAACGTCGTAGAATGGCACAAAATCCTCATGAATACCTAATTGAACAACTTCAATTCACTGGTGATGAATCTGTTGGTTCATCCTCCAACAAAATTAAACTTAATTTCAATCACCCTTGTAAAGAACTTATCTGGGTTGTACAACCTGATTCTAATGTAGATTACTGTGCATCATACACAGGTGGTGAACTTCTATACAAAGTCCTCGGTGCTCAACCTTTCAACTACACTGACGCAGTTGATGCTCTTCCTAACGCAGTCCATGCATTCGGTGGTGAAAAAGCAACAGCAGGACAAAACGGTGTTATTGAGTTCGTTAACAATGCATCTGGTGTATTCCAAGACGCAAAAGCCGATGATATCTTAGGTGCTGATGATGTTGTAGAAGACTCTGGTGTATCTGATGCTGGTACTTTCGTCCTTGCTGAAACTGCTCTTAATATGCATTGTTGGGGACTTAACCCTGTCGTTGTTGCTAAATTACAACTTAATGGCCAAGATCGTTTTTCTGAACGTGAAGGTACATACTTTGACCAAGTACAACCATGGCAACATCATACCCGTGCTCCCGACACAGGTATTAACGTTTACTCTTTCGCTATGCGCCCCGAAGAACATCAACCATCTGGAAGTTGCAATTTCTCACGTATTGATAACGCAACTTTACAATTGGTTCTTTCTAACGCAACTGTCGCAGGTACAGCAACAGCCAAAGTACGCGTATACGCCACAAATTACAATGTCCTTCGTGTCATGAGTGGTATGGGTGGTTTAGCTTACTCCAATTAAGCAAATTATTTATATATATTTTATTTTTAATGTAAAATTATTGTTTTAATACATAATAATAACACCATTTATTATGTATTATTTTCTAATTATATAGTATTATGGATTTAAATGATGAAGAAGAAGATTCTACTATTAATAAAAATACAGACATAATTTCTAGAATATATAGGAATTTGTCAAAATACGATATGACATGGTGTACATTTTTAAATATTAGAAATCCATACGATAATCCAAATAATGTATTATTTAATAAACATGTTCCTATTTATGATAGTGTTGCCGCAAAACGCAATCCTGAATATGAATATGTTTATGATAAATTATGGATAGCGAATAATCAAGGATTAAAATCAGGAACATTGGAAGAGTTATTAAAGAAAAAAAATGCTTCTGAATTTCCTATTTTTATTAAACCAAGGTGGGGTACAAAAACAGCAAGAAGTGTTGGATGCTACAAAATTAACTCTTATGATGAATTAAATATTCATAAAGGAAAAAAGGAAATTATGTGGTCTGAATTTATTGACGGGGTAGAACAAATGACTGATTTTATTTTATGGAATGGTAAAATTATGTACCAAATTACCTATGTATATTCCAAAACACAAATAGAATTTGTAGAAATTTGGAAATATATTGATAATAAAACAAAACCTCCTCAAACTGTAGAAAAATGGGTATTAACATATATGAAAAATTATTCAGGTATTGTAAATATCCAATATAGAAACAATATTATTATTGAAGTAAGTCTTCGTCCTGCACGAGGCGGTTCATATTTAAAATGCACTAAAAATGAAAATATTATTAATTCTATTAATCATTTATATGAAAAAAATGAGTGGTTAATGATACCAAAAGATGACATGAACTTTAAACCGTTTTATTCTTTAAAATGTCATACTTATTTACCTATATTATACATTCCGCCATTTTTTGTATTTAATACTCTATGTGATAGTTATAATACATATGACTTTAATGAGTATTATTTTGAAAAAGCTGGAAAAAAAGGATGCGTATTTTATCAATTTTACCACGATGACTACGATAAAGGTTTAAAATGTAAAAACACAATAGAATCTATATTTAATTTGTGTCAATTAATAATGTATTTCTTGATATTTTTCTTGATATTTTCACTTTATTATAAAAAGAATTATTTTATAATTTTACTTTCTGTATTTATTTTACTCTACTTAACACGATATATTAATCCTTTTCACTCTAACTATGCGCTATGGAAAACGTTCATGAATAGTTAATATAATTAAAATTTAGGAATTAGAGGGAATACGAATAAATTCGCTCCCTCTCTATATATAAAATTGAATTAATATATTACTTCAACTTTATATATCAAATGAAAAATGGACACTTGTTTAACTGATGAAATGTGTGTTGGAAAAAAATATAAATATTACCAACAATGGTGTATATATCATATGGATAATTATAATTATTCACCAAATTATACTATAAGTTGTCACCCAGAAAGAATAAATATAACATATCCTTCTTGTTCTAATTGTTGGAAATGGACGGATTGTTGTGCTGATTCACCACAAGATTGTTGTATTAAAGAATTCTATACTTATCAACCCACTAATAGTCCTACATTACACCCTTGTTCAACTGGATGTGATAAACAGTATTATTTTGAAAAATGTAATACTTTTGAAAAGATTAATACAAAAATTACATGTGAATTGGGTGACAATATACAATGTTGTTCAGATAAACGAACTGATTGTTGTATTTTTAGAACAACAGAGGTATTTGGTTCTATGGGTTTAATTATAATTATATTATTTCTTACAATTTATATGATGATATATGATAAATACAAAATAAATCCTGAAATAAAAATCAATACAAATATAAAGGTTTAACCAACTTTAAATATTCAACTGGTTATATATGGAATTATAATAATTGATATATTTTTTTAATATAAAAATATATTAATATATAAAATCATATGGTTGACGGAGCTTACATTTTGTATTATAATAAAAGTAGAAAACCATTATTAAATAA
>Ga0206130_10000752_pt1 | contig 51312 bp, 45 predicted proteins | sample Helgoland_Spring_9_FD_148637 | JGI IMG/M metagenome (GOLD analysis project Ga0206130, IMG submission 148637) | Pelagic subsurface seawater microbial communities from Kabeltonne, Helgoland, North Sea - Helgoland_Spring_Bloom_20160512_1 | ecosystem: Environmental > Aquatic > Marine > Epipelagic ...
CGCTTGCCCGTCAGCGAACATTCGAGATGGGTGACGAAGGTCGGGCGATCGGTGGTGAGATTGGGGTTCATGTCGTTGATCCGATTCATCGCGCGAAAACCCAGACCGCGGCTGCTACCAATGCTGCGGTCAACGCCATCCAGAAGATGACCCCCCGCCACGTTTCCCCACCACTGGGGAACGCGCCGGAGGCTGCCTCGGCAAAAGCGACAATCACATCACCGAGGCCGCTCACGCCTATGCGGGCTTCTTCGCGACCCCGACCATCGCGGGGCGGAGCAGGCGGTCCTTGATCATGTAGCCGACCTGCATTTCCTGGACGATCGTGCCGGGTTCGGCGTCGCTCGGCACCTCGATCATCGCCTGATGCTTGTTGGGGTCGAGCGTCATGCCCATCGCCTCGATCTTGGTGATGCCGTGGCGGGCGAAGACGCTCTCGATCTCGCGGCCCGTCGCCTCGAGCCCGGCCACCAGGCCCTTCATCTTGTCGTCGGCGCGCAGGTCGGCGGGGATCACCGACAGCGCGCGCGACAGATTGTCGCTGACCGACAGGATATCGCGCGCGAAATTGGTGCTGGCATAGGCACGGGCGTCCTGCGCCTCCTTTTCGGCGCGGCGGCGGACGTTCTGGACCTCGGCCTGCGCATAGAGGACGTTCTGCTTGGCCTCCGCCAGCTGGTTTTCCAGTTCGCCGATCCGGTCGTGCGCGGCCAGTTCGGGCGCGGCATCGGCGGTTTCTTCGCGCAGGTCAGCGGCCTGCGTCTGGTCATGGTCGGTCATCTATTTCCCTGTCTTCAACCCATTAATCGGGCTAGCGTTGCTGCCGTAAAATCAACCATGGGCACGACGCGCGCATAGTTCAACCGTGTCGGCCCGATGACACCGACCACGCCGACCACGCGCCCGCCCGGCCCGCGGAACGGGCGCGCGATCACCGACGAGCCGCTGAGCGCGAACAGCTTGTTTTCCGCGCCGATGAAGATGCGGGTGGCGTCGCCCGCGCGCGCGCTGTCGAGCAGGCTGGCGATTTCCTGTTTCCCCTCCAGATCGTCGAGCAGGTCGCGGACCCGGTCGAGATCGGCGGCGGCGGCGGCGTCGATCAACCGCCCCTGCCCGCGCACGATCAGCACCGGGCGGCGATTGCCGTCCTCGCTCCACACCGCCAACCCGCGGTCGACCAGCGTGCGCGCCGCGGTGTCGAGCGCCTGCTGCCCCGCGGTCAGATCGCGGTCGATCCGGCGGCGCGCCTCCGCCAGCGTCAGCCCGCCGAGCGTCGCGGTCATGTAATTGCCCGCCTCGACCAGCGCGCCGGGGTTCATGCCCACAGGCAGGTCGATCACGCGATTTTCGACCGACCCGTCCTCGCTGACCAGCACCGCCATCGCCTGGTCGCGCGACAGGGGCACGAAGCCGATCGAGCGTAGCGTCAGTTCGCGCTTGGGCACCATCACCAGCCCCGCGCACGCCGACAGGCCCGACAGCGCCGCGGTGGTCGCGGCCAGCGCCTCCTCGACCGGGCCGCCGCCGCCGACCCGCGCTTCGATCGCGGCGCGTTCGTCCTCGCTCGGCTCCAGCGCCTGCATCATCCCATCGACGAACAGGCGGAGGCCGCGTTCGGTCGGGATCCGGCCCGCGCTGGTGTGCGGGCTGGCGAGCAAACCCAGTTCCTCCAGTTCCTGCATCACCCCGCGGATCGATGCGGGCGAGAGGTTGAGCCCCGATGCCAGCGCGATCGTCTTCGACCCCATCGGCATCCCGTTTTCGACATAGCCGTCGACGACCGCGCGAAAAATGTCGCGCGCGCGATCGGTCAGTTCGGTGACGGGGGGCAGGGCCATGGGGGATATCTAGGCTGGCGAGCCCCGATGCGAAAGGCTAGGCGATGCGCCGAACCCATGTGAAGGATTTTCCATGCGCCCCAGCGGCCGTGCGCCAGACCAGATGCGCGCCATCACCATCGAGCCCCGTTTCACCCGCCATGCGGAGGGATCGGTCCTGATCGGTTTCGGCGATACCAAGGTGCTCGTCACCGCCAGCGTCGAGGAACGCCTGCCGCCATGGCTGCGCGGCAAGGGCGAAGGCTGGGTCACCGCCGAATATGGCATGCTGCCCCGCGCGACGCATACCCGCGGCAATCGCGAGGCGGCCAAGGGCAAGCAATCGGGGCGGACGCAGGAAATCCAGCGGCTGATCGGGCGATCCTTGCGCGCGGTGACCGACCTCAAGGCGCTGGGCGAGCGCCAGATCACGCTCGATTGCGACGTGATCCAGGCCGATGGCGGCACCCGCACCGCCGCGATCAGCGGCGCGTGGGTCGCGCTGCGGCTCGCGATCGACGGGTTGATGGCGGACGGCAAGCTGACCACCGACCCGCTGACGCAGAAGGTCGCGGCGGTCAGCTGCGGCATCTATCAGGGCAATCCCGTCCTCGACCTCGATTACGACGAGGATTCGAATGCCGATGCGGACGCCAATTTCGTCCTGCTCGAAAACGGCAACATCGCCGAGGCGCAGGCGACCGCGGAGGGCGCGACCTATGACGAGGAAGCGCTGCTCCGCCTGCTCCGCCTCGCGCGGATGGGGTGCCAGGATATTTTCCGCGCGCAGGGCGAGGCGGTAAAATGAGCGGCGAAGGTCGCGACCCGCAGGCGATCCGCCGCCTCGAGCCCGGCAAGCTCGTCATCGCGAGCCATAATCCGGGCAAGGTGCGCGAAATCGCCGAACTGCTCCAGGGCCGCGGGCTGGAGGTCGTCTCCGCCGCCGATCTCGACCTGCCCGAACCCGAAGAGACGGGCACGACCTTCGTCGCCAATGCGGAATTGAAGGCGTTGCAGGCCGCCGACCTGTCCGGCCTGCCCGCGCTCGCCGACGACAGCGGCCTGTGCGTCGATGCGCTGGGCGGCGATCCCGGCATTTTTTCGGCGCGCTGGGCGGGCGAGGCGAAGGATTTCGATCTGGCGATGCGGCTGGTCGAGGATCGGTTGCAGGAGGAGCCCGACGCGCCGCGCGATGCGCATTTCGTCTGCGCGCTGGCGCTCGCCTGGCCCGACGGGCATGTCGAATGGTTCGAAGGGCGGGTCGAGGGCACGCTTGTCTGGCCGCCGCGCGGGCCGAACGGGTTCGGGTATGACGCGATGTTCCTGCCCGACGGCCATGACCGGACGTTCGGCGAGATGGACTTCGCGCAGAAACACAGCATCGGCCACCGCGCCGATGCGTTTCGGCAGCTGGTCGCGGCGGTCTTCTAACGCGCCACACCGGCGGACGGCGGGTCGACCGCGGGAATCGACGACCGCTGGTCGGCCAGCCAGCGTTCCGCTTCGTCGATCGCGCGGAACACGCGCAGCCGGGGGTGGAGCAAGGTGCGTTCGGCCTGCGCCTTGTTCAGCTGGCTGCCGACGACCACCGCGACATGGCCCCTGACCAGCGGCATCGTGTCCGCCATGACCCCGGCGAGCAGATCGGCGACATCCTGCGCCTGCACCGGAAAATCGAGCGATTCGACGATCGAATCGAAATCGGGGCAGGCCGCGCGCGCCTCGGCACCCTTCGCGTGGAGCGCCGCGCCCAGCGCGGGCACCATCGCGGGCGTCCAGAAGCCCGCGACGCTGATCCTGAGACAGGTGCTGGCATGATCGTAGCGGACGGTGAACATCGCGACATTTCCCGGATCGACCGTCCTATCGACGCCCGGGCAGGACGATAGTCAATAATCGTTAACGCTCGGCTGCCGGGCCGCGCCCTCACCCCGCGCCGGTCATCCCGCCGCTGTTACCCCGCCCCCTTACCCCGCCGACGCCACGCGCTGGCCGACGACGTTCCCCGCGGGCAGATAGCGGCACACCAGATAATCGTCGGTCGCGCCGCTCGCCATCGCGCAGCCCATCGTCCGCGTCGCGCGCCAGATGATCTGGGTATAATGGCCGACATCCTCGAAATTCCCGGTGCGGCTGGAATCGGGGACGGGGCGGTCGACGAAGTTCGCGCGCTCGGCGACCCAATGGCCGACCATTTCGCGATAGGCATAGGCGTCGCGCGTCCCCTTCCACAGGTTTTCGCCCTCGTCGCCGACCATCTGCGGGCGCTTGGCATGTTCGAAACGCCCCGTCCGCGCCATCTGCCGCGCATAGGCGAGCGCGTCGGCGGCGAGATTGTCGTCCCAGATCAGCGGCGCCGCCCCGACCGCGGCGCGCGCGGCATTCTGGCCATCGAGCATCGCCGATTGCAACAGCGCCGCGCCGCGCGGGGCGGGCGCATCGCTGACGCGGCGTTCGACGACGCGCGCGGGTTGCGGGGCGCAGGCGGCGAACAGCAGCGGCGCGAGGAAGGCAAGGTGGCGTTTACGCATCGTTGCCGCCATATCGGCGCGATCATGAACCCCGACAAGACGCACCCCGACCCCGCCCCGCTGGCGCTGTACGTCCATTGGCCGTTCTGCGTGTCGAAATGCCCCTATTGCGATTTCAACAGCCATGTCCGCGACGCGGTCGACCAGGACGCGTGGCGCGACGCGCTGCTCGCCGATCTGGCGCATGAGGCGCGGGTGTTGCCCGACCGGCGGCTGGCATCGATCTTCTTCGGGGGCGGCACCCCGTCGCTGATGCCGCCCGCGACGGTCGCCGCGATCCTCGACGCCGCCGAGCGCCATTGGGGCTTTTCGCCCGATATCGAGATCACGCTGGAGGCGAATCCGTCGTCGGTCGAGGCGGCGCGCTTCGCCGATCTGGCGACGGCGGGGGTCAATCGCGTCTCGCTGGGGTTGCAGGCGCTGGATGACGCGGCGCTCGCGTTCCTGGGCCGCGCGCATGACGTCGAGGAGGGGCTGGCCGCGCTCGGCATCGCGCAATCGATGTTCCCGCGGGTCAGCGTCGACCTGATCTATGCGCGCCCCGACCAGCGGCTGGCCGCGTGGGAGGCCGAACTGACCCGCGCGCTGGCGTTCGGGACCGAACATCTGTCGCTGTATCAGCTGACGATCGAACCGGGGACGCGGTTCGCGACCGAGGAGGCCAAGGGGCGGTTGACGATTCCCGACGGCGACAGCGCCGCCGACCTGTTCGAACTGACCCGCGCGATGACCGCGGCGGCGGGGCTGCCCGCCTATGAGACGTCGAACCATGCCCGTGTGGGGGCGGAGAGCCGCCACAACCTGATCTATTGGCGATATGGCGATTATGTCGGGGTCGGCCCCGGGGCGCATGGTCGCCGCGCGCGAACCGCCACGGTGCGGCACAAGAAACCCGAAAACTGGATCGGCGCGGTCGCGCGCAACGGCCATGGCTTGCAGATCGAGGACGCGCTGACCCCGCACGACAGCGCGACCGAGGCGCTGCTGATGGGGCTGCGGCTGCGCGAAGGGGTCGATCTCGACCGGATCGCGGGGCTGGCGCGGGGCCCGGCGCCGATCGACCGGGCCGCGGCGCTGCGGCTACAGGATCAGGGGTTCCTGACGCTGACGCGCGACCGGCTGACGATCACCGAGGCGGGCGCGATCCTGCTCGATGCGATCCTGCCCGCGATCGTGCTCGACCCCGTGGGGGTCTAGCCTAACGCCTGAAATCGGTCGGGGCGGGCGAGACGACGCTGGTCGTGCCGCCGCGGATTTCCTGCACCTGCAACGCGCGTTCGGCGATACCGTCGCTGCCGAAGCGGAACGCCCCGTCGATCCCGGCGAACCCGTCCTTGTCGCGCAAGCGCTGTTCGGGGAACGGGCGCCCGACGGGCCAGTCGCGGCTGATCCGGACGGTCAGCAAGACCGCATCATAGCCCAGGCTCGACAGGCGATAGGGGGAGGCGCCGAACCGCGCGCGATATTTGACCGCGAACTGGCGATACAGCGCATCGGGCACGCTGGCGAACCAGGCGCCGTCCAGCGCGGTGCGCGATCCGATCGCGCTTTCGGTGTTCCACAATTCGGTGCCGAGCAGGTGGACCCCCGGGCTGGCGCGCTTGACCAGCGGGGCCGCCGCCGCCGCCGCCGCGCCCGCATCGGCGAGCAGCACCGCGCCATAGGGCGCCTTGTCGTTCAGCCGCGCCGTCGCGGGCGCGATCCCCGCCGCGCCGCGGACATAGGTTTGCAGCGAGACGACCTGCCCGCCCGCATCCTCGACCGCGCGCAGGAAGGCGGTCGACGACCGCTGGCCGTACAGCCCGTTGGGGACCAGCCCCGCGAACGTCGTCACCCCGCGCGATCGCGCATAATCGACGACCCGCCCGATCGACTGCGCCGGGGCATAGCCGAGCAGATAGGTGCCATCGCCAGCCACCCCGACATCGTTCGAAAAGGCGATGACGGGAACGTTCGCCGCGCGCGCGATCGGCGCGACCGCGCGGACGTCGTCGGCGAGCAACGGCCCGAGAATCAGCTGCGCACCCTCCGCGATCGCGCGTCGGGCCGCCGCGGCGGCGCCGGTGGCGGTGTCGTAATTGGTGATGCGGACCTTTTCGGTCTTGGTATCGAGCACCGCCAGCATCGTCGCATTGGCGATCGATCGCCCAATGCCCGCGTTCGATCCCGACATCGGCACCAGCAGCGCGACGCGGTTGCGTTCGACATCGCGCGGGATGCCCCGGTCGATCCCGGCGTCGCTTTGCGTGGGCGCGGTGGCGATCGGGCGGTCGGGCACCGCGACCGGGCCGCGCGGCACGATCGTCGAACACGCCCCCAGCAGGCACGCCGCCGCCAGCGTGATCCAGCGCGTCAGCCCGCCCCCCGGTTGCCGAACCGTCATTGCCTCTGCCATGGTACGCCCCCTGATGAACTCTCTCCACCCCGGCCTCTACATCGTCGCGACACCGATCGGCAATCTCGGTGATCTAAGTCCCCGCGCCGCCGACATTTTGACGCGCGCGGACGTGATCGCGGTGGAGGACAGCCGCGTCACCGCCGGACTGCTCCGCCACATCGGCATCAAGCGCCCGATGACGCCGTATCACGACCATAATGCGGAAGGGGTGCGTCCCGGGCTGATCGCGCGGATGGGCAGCGACATCGTCGCGCTGGTGTCCGATGCGGGCACCCCGTTGATTTCCGATCCAGGGTATAAGCTGGTCCGCGACGCGCGGGCGGCGGGGCATCTGGTCGTGACCGTGCCGGGCCCGTGCGCCGCGGTCGCCGCGCTGACGCTGGCAGGATTGCCGACCGACCGGTTTTTCTTCCTGGGGTTCCTGCCGCCCAAGGACAAGGCGCGCGCCGATGCGATCCGGGAGGTGGCGGGCGTGCGCGCGACGTTGGTGCTGTACGAATCGGGGCCGCGACTGGCGGCGTGCCTCACGACGCTGGCCGCCGAACTGGGGGATCGCGACGCCGCGGTCGCGCGGGAGATCACGAAACGGTTCGAAGAGGCGGTGACGGGGACGCTGTCGGCGCTCGCCGCGCGCTATGCCGAGGCGCCGCCGCGGGGCGAGATCGTGATCGTGATCGCACCCCCGGGCGAGGCACCCCCCGCCAGGATCGAGGATGCCGACGCGCTGCTGGTCGAGGCGCTGACCCGCCTGCCCGCGTCGAAGGCGGCAGGCGAGGTGTCGCGCGCGCTGGGGCTCGACCGGCGAGCGCTGTACGCGCGGGCGCTGGCGATGAAGGGGTGAGAAGCCGGACGACGGGGGCGCGCCGGGCCGCGGAGGCGACCGGTCGTCGCGGCGAACGCATCGCGGGCTGGTGGCTGCGGCTGAAGGGATGGCGGATCCTCGACCGGCGCGTCCGCACCCCCGCAGGCGAGGTCGACCTGATCGTGCGGCGCGGGACGCTGGTCGCGTTCGTCGAGGTCAAGACCCGCGCGACCGCCGCCGACCTGGACCATGCGATCGACGAACGGCGGCTGGCGCGGGTCGCCGCGGCGGCGGAATATCTGATGCCGCGCTATGCCGCGCCGGGCGACGACATCCGCATCGACGTGATGCTGATCGCGCCGCACGAGCGGCCCCGCCATATCGAGAACGCGTGGCAACCGTGACGGCGCGTCCGATGCCCCCGCCCAATGGCGCCCCCGATGTCGGCGCCCCGTGACAAAGGCGGCCCGCGCTCCTACCTCGCGTCCAACTGCTAGGATTTGCGCATGACCCTGACCGTCGCCGTCCAGATGGACCCGCTGTCCACCATCAACATCGCGGGCGATTCCAGCTTCGCGCTGATGATGACGGCGCAGGAGCGTGGCCACCGGCTGTTCCATTACGATGCCGAGGCGCTCAACTATCGCGACGGGCGGGTATGGGCGCGCGCGGAGCCGGTCACCGTCCGCCGCGTCGTCGGCGATCATTTCAGCGTCGGCGACGCGGTCGACCTCGACCTGGGGGAGGAAGCCGATGTCGTGCTGATGCGGCAGGACCCGCCGTTCGACCTGGGCTATATCACCGCGACGCATCTGCTCGACCGGATTTCGGACCGGACGCTGGTGGTCAACGATCCCGCCAGCGTCCGCAACGCACCCGAAAAGGTCTTCGTCCTCGATTATCCGCAGTTCATGCCGCCGACGCTGGTGACGCGCAGCCTGGCGGAGGCGCGCAAGTTCCTCGACGAACATGGGGCGATCGTCATCAAGCCGCTCCACGGCAACGGCGGCAAGGCGATCTTCAAGGTCGAGCGCGACGGGGCGAACCTGTCGGCGCTGATCGAGGTGTTCAACATGACCTGGCGCGAACCGCATATGATCCAGGCGTTCCTGCCCGCGGTGGCGCAGGGCGACAAGCGGATCGTGCTGGTCGACGGGGAGGTCGCGGGCGCGATCAACCGCCTGCCGGGCGAGGGCGAAATCCGCAGCAACCTGGCGGTCGGCGGGTCGGCGGAAAAGACCGAGCTGACGCCGCGCGAACGCGACATCTGTGCGGTGCTGGGGCCGGAGCTGAAGCGGCGCGGGCTGATCTTCGTCGGGATCGACGTGATCGGCGGCGAATGGCTGACCGAAATCAACGTCACCTCCCCCACCGGGATCGTCGCGATCGACCGGTTCAACGGCACCGATGTCGCGGGGATGATCTGGGATGCGATCGAACGCCGGGTCGCCGCGCGGGGCTAATGTCAGGCGCGCGGATGGGCGTGGCGATACACGTCCATCAGCTGCGCCGCATCGACCGCGGTATAGATTTGCGTCGAGCTGAGGCTGGCATGACCCAGTAGCTCCTGGAGCGCGCGCAGGTCCGCCCCGCGCCCCAGCAGGTGAGTCGCGAAACTGTGCCGCAGCGCATGCGGCGTCGTCCGCGCATCCAGCCCCAGCCGCCCGCGCGCGCCCTGCACCGACTGGCGCACGACCCCCGGCGATAGCGGCCCGCCCTTCGCCCCGCGGAACAGCGGGTCGATGCGCGCGATCGGCCAGGGATTGATCGCGACATAGGCCTCGATCGCCGCGCGGACCTGCGGCAGCACGGGCACGATCCGCGTCTTGTCGCGCTTGCCGGTCACCGCCATCGTCTCCCCCAGCGGCAGGATCGTGCCCGTCAGCGCCAGCGCCTCCCCGATCCGCAGCCCCGCGCCGTAGAGCAGCATCAGCACCGCCCAGTCGCGCGCCGCGATCCATGGTTCGGCGGCATCGTCCGCCACCTCCTCCGCGAGCGCCATCACGTCGTCGGGGGCGATCGGGCGCGGCAGCCCCTTCTTGACGCGCGGGCCCTTGAGTCGCGGCCCGGCGGCATCCGGGTTGGCCCAGGCGAGAAACCCGCGCACCGCCGACAGTTCGCGCGCCGCCGACGCATTGCCCACCCCGTCGCCACGCCGATACGCCAGGAACGCGCGCAGGTCCGCCGCCCCGATCCGCGCCAGCGCCGCGCGATCGACCGCAGCCCCCCAATGGCCCGCCAGGAACATCGTCAGCCGGGCCGCGACCGCGCGATACGCGCGCACCGTGTGCACCGACCGCCGCCGATCGCGCGCCAGATGGTCGGCATAGTCGCGGGCAAGCGGATGGATCATCGTGACCGACCCTAATGATCGTCTGGCCATATTGGACAAGAAAATTAAGCGTTAAGCCGCTATCGTCGGCGCATGTCCCCACCCGAGCAGCCCATCGTCGACCAGCATCCCGACCGGGAAGCCCGCCGACTCGCCGCGCTGCGGTCGATCGCGATGCTCGATACGGTGCCGGAGGCGGATTATGATTCGATCACCGCGCTGGCGGCGCGGATGCTCGACATGCCGCATGCGTTCATCGCGCTGATGGACAGCGACCGGTTATGGTACAAATCGCGGTACCACCTGCCGATGGCGGAGATGCCGCGCGGCCTGACCTTCTGCAACACCACGATCGCCGACGATGCGGAAACGATCATCGACGACCTGACGCTCGATCACCGGCTCAAGGACCAGCCGATGGTGGCGAACGATCCGCGCGTCCGCTTCTACGCCGGGTCGCCGATCCGGTTGACGAGCGACGACGGCGAGGCGTGGCCGATCGGGACACTGTGCGTGCTCGATACCCGGCCCCGGACCCTCAGCGAGGAGGATCGCGCCGCGTTGCGTCATCTGGCCGATCTGGCGCAGGCGCTGGTCGCCGCCCGCGCGACGGCGCGGCGCGCGACGGCGGTGGCGAAGCTGGCGGAAGAACAATCGGCATCGCTGCGGCGGCACGACATCATCTTTCGCGAAGCCGAACGCATGGCGGCGATCGGGTCATGGCGGCTCGACCCGCATACCGATCATCTCGACTGGTCGGATGGCGTCTATCGCATTCATGAATTGCCCGTCGGCGACATTCCGCCCCTGGCCGCGGCGCTCGATTATTATCCCGTCGAGGCCCGCGCGCAGGTGAGCGCCGCGCTTGCCGACACGCTCGCGACCGGGACCCCGTTCGACGTCGAAGCCGATTTCATCACCGCCAAGGGCAACCGCCGCCGGGTGCGATCGCGCGGCGAACTCGAATCGGTCGACGGCGTCCCCGTCGCGATCATCGGCGTGTTCCAGGACGTGACCGATCATCACGCGCTGGCGATGCAGCTGCGCCGATCCGCCGATATCGACGAACTGACGGGCATCGCCAATCGCGCCGCGTTCAACCGGACGCTGGCCGCCGCGATCAATACCGCGCGGGTCACCCACACCCCGCTGTTGCTGGCGCTGATCGATCTCGACGGGTTCAAGGCGATCAACGATACGCTCGGCCATCTGGCGGGCGACGACGTGCTGCGCGCCACCGGGCGACGGCTGCAGGAACCATGGCTGGGCCGCCATTATGCGGCGCGGCTGGGGGGTGACGAATTCGCGGTCATCATCGACGATCCCGCGCTGGCGCGCGATCCCGTCGGCTGTGCCGACCGGTTGCAGGCCGCGCTGTGCCAGCCGGTCAGCGCCGGCGGGCTGACGATCGCGACCGCCGGGACGGTCGGCACCGCGCTGCTGGGCCGTCACGACAGCCTGCGCGATTTCGTCCACGCCGCCGACACCGACCTGTACGCCGCCAAGCGGTGCCGGATCGGCGGGCGCGGCAATCCCGACCGGCTCGACGCCGCCTGACGCGAGCCTGAGCCTTAGCGCGCACGCAGGCGGTTCACGCGCCGCCCGTTCGCCCCCATATGAGCCGGGCCATGTCCCGCGCCCGTGTCCTCCTGCTCAACGCCGCCCTGGGGCCGCTCGACTATCGCGTGCCCGATGGCGTGGCGGTGGTGCCCGGATCGATCGTCATCGCGCCGCTTGGGCCCCGCCAGTTGATCGGCGTGGTGTGGGAGGCCGAGCGGATGCCGTCGGATGCGGAGGTCGGCGACAACCGGCTGCGCAACCTGATCGGGGTGGTCGACGCCCCGCCGCTGGGCGATCCGCTGCGGCGGCTGATCGAATGGACCGCGGGCTATTATCTCGCCTCGCCCGCCGCGGTGACGCGGATGGCGCTCGCCTCGACCAGCGCGCTGGAGGGGGCGCGCACCGCGATCGAATATCGCGCGACCGGCGTGATCCCCGACCGGCTGACCCCGCAACGCGACCAGGCGCTGGCCCGGATCGGGGATCGGCAGGGATTGATCCGCGAACTGGCGAGCGCCGCCGACGTATCCGACGGCGTCATCCGCGGGCTGGTCAAGACCGGCGCGATCGCGGCGATCGAGGTCGCGATCGACACCGCCCATCCCCTGCCCGACCCCGATTTCGCCCCGCCGACGCTGTCCCCCGACCAACGCATGGTCGCCGACACGCTGGTCGCGGCGGTGACCGCGCGCGCGTTTCGCCCGACGTTGCTCGACGGGGTCACCGGATCGGGCAAGACCGAGGTGTATTTCGAAGCGGTGGCGCAAGCGATCCGCGAGGGCCGCCAGACGCTGGTCCTGCTGCCCGAGATCGCGCTGACCGAACCCTTTCTGCGGCGGTTCCACGACCGGTTCGGCTGCGATCCGGTCGCGTGGCATTCGGGGCTGCGGTCGTCGCAACGGCGCCGCGCCTGGCGCGGGATCGCGAGCGGGGACGCGCTGGTCACCGTCGGCGCGCGATCGGCGCTGTTCCTCCCCTATCGCAACCTGGGGCTGATCGTCGTCGACGAGGCGCATGAGACGAGCTTCAAACAGGAAGAGGGCGTCAATTATCACGCGCGCGACGTCGCGGTGATGCGGGGCAAGTTCGAAGGCTGCCCGGTGATCCTCGCCAGCGCCACCCCCGCGATCGAGACGCGCCAGCAAGTCGCGCTGGGGCGGTATGACGAGCTCCAGCTCCCGTCCCGCTTCGGTGCGGCGGAGATGCCGACGATCGAGGCGATCGACCTGATCGCGCACCCCCCCGATCGCGGGCGCTGGCTGGCGCTCAAACTCGTCGCGGGGATCGAGGCGACGCTCGCGCGCGGCGAGCAGGCGTTGTTGTTCCTCAACCGGCGCGGCTATGCGCCGCTGACGTTGTGCCGGACGTGCGGCCACCGGTTCCAATGCCCCAATTGCACCGCGTGGATGGTCGAACACCGGCTGACCCGCCGCCTCGCCTGCCACCATTGCGGGCATATCGAACCCGTCCCGCGCGCCTGCCCCGAATGCAAGGAGGAGGATACGCTCGTCGCCTGCGGCCCCGGGGTCGAACGCATCGCGGACGAGGTGACCGCGCTGTTCCCCGACGCCAAGACCGCGGTCGTCACCTCCGACACGATCTGGTCCCCCGCCAAGGCCGCCGAATTCGTCGCGCGGATGGAGGCGGGCGATATCGACATCATCGTGGGCACGCAGCTCGTGACCAAGGGCTATCACTTCCCCAATCTGACGCTCGTCGGGGTGGTCGATGCCGATCTGGGGCTGGAGGGCGGCGACCTGCGCGCGGCGGAGCGGACGTTCCAGCAGATCCGCCAGGTATCGGGCCGGGCGGGGCGCGGCGAGAAGCCGGGGCATGTCTATATCCAGACGCACAGCCCCGGCGCGCAGGTGATGCAGGCGCTGATCACGGGCGATGCCGATGCCTTCTACGCGGCGGAGACCGACGCCCGCCGCGATGCGGGGGCGCCCCCCTTCGGGCGCTATGCCGCGATCGTCGTGTCGTCTGAGGACCAGGCCGCCGCGCACGCAATCGCGGTATCGATCGGGCGCACCGCGCCGCCGGTCGACGGCATGGCGGTCTACGGCCCCGCCCCCGCCCCGCTCGCGATGCTGCGCGGGCGGCACCGTTATCGATTGCTGGTGCATGCGAGACGCGCACTCGACGTGCAGGACGTGATCCGCGACTGGCTGGGCGGGGTCGAGTGGCCGAGCAAGGTTCGGGTGACGGTGGATATCGATCCGTACAATTTCCTGTGAACCACTCATAATTCGCGCTCGGAAGCGTCTTGGAACAATTTGACTTGCCGGTATCTTGAGCGACTACTTCTCTCTTGCTATTCGTGACCGAGATCAGGAGAGAGTGAATGCGTTGGAAGTTCGTTTCCGCTACGGTCGCGGGCTTGATTGCGGCATCGAGCGCTCAGGCGGACTGGCACCGGGCGACGTCAGAGCATTTTATGGTCTACGCCGACGATTCTGACGCGAACGTGCGAGACTTTACCACACGCCTCGAACAATTCGATCAAGCTATCCGCGCTTGGCACGTCGCACCCCAGGAAAAGCGCGGGGCCTCAGCACGGGTTACGATCTTCGTGCTCGACAACACCGGTGAGATCGGCCGCCTAGCAGGTAACAATTCGGTCGCCGGTTTCTATCGCGCATCGGCGGGCAATTCGGTCGCTTTCACTCCGCGCAGCGGCAATGGCGATTTAGGCGCTCGCGCGATCCTGTTCCACGAATATACCCATCATTGGATGCTGACGAATTGGACCGATGCGGCGCTCCCCCCGTGGTTCGTCGAAGGATTTGCCGAGCTCCACGCAACCGCGCTGTTCCGAGACAATCAAATCATTTTCGGCGCGGTGCCAGCGTATCGCAAATATACGATCGGCCAGATGAATGCACTGCCGATGGCTCGCTTGCTCAAATTCGATCCGGGTCAGTTAAGCGGCAGGGAACGCGACGCACTATACAGCCACGGCTGGGCGCTGACACATTATCTGACATTTGATCCCAATGGGCGTCAGCGGCTGGCGGCTTACATCGGTGCGTTGAACAGCGGCAAGGCCTCCGATCCCAGCGCTCTGATTGGCGACGGCGCTAACATGGATTTGCGGATCGACCAGTACGTACGCCGTCCTCGGCTACCCTCAGCGGCGTTCGATCTGGACAAATTGCCGATCGGCAAGATTGACGTAGCCGTACTGACCGATGCCCAATCTGCGATGATGCCCGCGTTCATCGCCAGTCAGCGAGGCGTCAACGTCAAAAACGCAGAAACAGTTGCCGCCCTCGCGCGACGCTTGGCCGCGTCCTATCCTGCCGATCCCTTCGCACAAAACGAGCTTGCAGAGGCTGAATACGACGCGTGTTCGGTGGATCCGAAAGCACCCGTTGAATGTTACGCGCGAGCGTCAGCGGCGGCCGACCGCGCGTTCGCTGCGGACCCGACATCGGTTCATGCGCTTATCTACCGCGGGATGGCTGACGTTGCGGCACTGCGGAACGGCAAGATCAAGGATGCCGCGCGGTGGACGGCGGCGCGGCAGTGGTTCCTGCGCGCCAACCGGATCGCCACCGAAATGCCCCAGCCGCTCATCGAATATTATCGCAGCTTCCGCGAACAAGGGCAGGTTCCCACCGCGAACGCCCAGGCTGGGTTGCTCTATGCCTATGCGCTGGCACCCTACGACGGCGACCTCAGGGTCATGGCGACGCGCGTCTTGCTGACTCAGAACAAGCTGGCCGAAGCACGGATCGCGATTTCCCCTGTTGCCTACAATATCGAAGATCGCACGCGCGCCACATACGCCAAGAAGATTCTCGCCGCGATCGATGACAAGGGCGCAGAGGCCGCGATCAAGGAGATCGACGCTACGCCGACGCCCAAAGAAGAGGAGTAACGGACTCGATCGCTTACTTGCGAAACATTGCAACCCCACGATAACAAAAAGCGCGAACCCGGTTTTTCGGGTCCGCGCTCCTGTTAGTCGCAACCTATGGTGTAGGACAGGTCAGCCGACGTGTTCGGCGAGGATCGTCAGCCCCTTGTCGTTGACCTCCGCGAAGCCGCCCTGGATGTGGAGCAGTTCGGGTTCGCCCTTGTCGGTCTTGTAGATCGATACCGCGCCGTCGCGGATCGTCGACATGACCGGGGCATGGCCTTCGAGCACGCCGAAATCGCCCTCGGCGCCGGGGACGGTGACCATATGGACCTCTTCCGACCGGACGAGCTTTTCAGGCGTGACGAGTTCGAAATGCAGCATCGATATTCTCCCCCCTCCGCGTCTGGGGAGGGGCCGGGGGTGGTGGAGCGAGGCGAGCACGGTCTTCGCGCTACTGCCCCGCCCCAACCCCTCCCCTGAAGGGGAGGGGCTTAACTGAACTTACGCTTCCTGCGCCAGCTTTTCGGCCTTGGCGATGACTTCGTCGATGCCGCCGACCATGTAGAAGGCGCTTTCGGGCAGGTGGTCATATTCGCCGTCGACGACCGCCTTGAACGATTTCACCGTGTCCTCGACGCTGACGAACTTGCCGCTGATGCCGGTGAAGACCTCGGCGACGTGGAACGGCTGGCTGAGGAACTTCTGGATCTTGCGCGCGCGGGTCACGGTCAGCTTATCTTCTTCCGACAGCTCGTCCATGCCCAGGATCGCGATGATGTCCTGGAGCGACTTGTAGCGCTGGAGCAGCGACTGGACCGCACGCGCGGTGTCGTAATGTTCCTGGCCGACGACGCGGGGTTCGAGCACGCGGCTGGTCGAATCGAGCGGATCGACTGCGGGATAGATGCCGAGTTCGGAGATCGCGCGGTTGAGCACGGTCGTCGCGTCCAAGTGGGCGAACGACGTTGCCGGGGCCGGATCGGTCAAATCGTCGGCGGGGACGTAGACGGCCTGGACCGAGGTGATCGACCCCTTGTTGGTCGAGGTGATGCGTTCCTGCAGCGCGCCCATGTCGGTCGACAGCGTCGGCTGATAGCCCACCGCCGACGGAATGCGGCCGAGCAGTGCCGACACTTCCGCGCCCGCCTGGGTAAAGCGGAAGATGTTGTCGACGAAGAACAGCACGTCCTGCCCTTCGACGTCGCGGAAATATTCGGCGATCGTCAGGCCCGACAGCGCGACGCGCGCACGCGCCCCGGGAGGCTCGTTCATCTGGCCGAAGACCAGCGCGACCTTCGACCCCTCGCTCGTCGGATTGCCGTCGGCATCCTTGGCGATGACGCCCGCGTCGAGGAATTCGTGGTAGAGATCGTTGCCTTCGCGGGTCCGCTCACCGACGCCCGCGAACACCGACGTGCCGCCATGGCCCTTGGCGATGTTGTTGATCAGTTCCTGGATCAGCACGGTCTTGCCGACGCCGGCGCCGCCGAACAGCCCGATCTTGCCGCCCTTCGCATAAGGCGCGAGCAGGTCGATGACCTTGATGCCGGTGACGAGGATGCTCGATTCGGTCGACTGGTCGACGAACAGCGGTGCGTCGGCGTGGATCGGCGAGGTCGTCTCCGCATTCACCGGGCCACGTTCGTCGATCGGCTCACCGATCACGTTGAGGATGCGCCCGAGCGTCTTGGGGCCGACGGGGACGCGGATCTGCGACCCGGTGTCGGTGACGTTCTGGCCGCGGGTCAGCCCCTCGGTCGCGTCCATCGCGATCGTGCGAACCGTGTTCTCGCCCAGATGCTGCGCCACTTCGAGCACCAGCCGCTGGCCGTTGTTATCGGTTTCCAGCGCCGACAGAATCGCGGGCAGATTGTCGGGGAAATGCACGTCGACGACCGCGCCGATGACCTGGGCGATCGTGCCGACGTTGTTCGTGGTTGCCTTCGGGGCGAGGGTGTCTGCGGCGGTTGCCATGCTGGTGCTTCCTTGCTTCGACTGTCTTAGAGCGCTTCGGCGCCCGAGATGATTTCCACCAGTTCGGTCGTGATCGCGGCCTGGCGGGTGCGGTTATATTCGATCGAGAGGCGATTGATCATGTCGCCCGCGTTGCGCGTCGCATTGTCCATCGCGTTCATCCGGCTGCCCTGTTCGGACGCCGCATTTTCCAGCATCGCGCGGAAGATCTGGATCGCGACGTTGCGCGGCAACAGGTCGGCGAGGATCGTTTCCTCATCGGGTTCATATTCGACCGCGGCGACATTGCCGCCCGCGGGCGCGGTGCCCTCGGGGATCGAGACGGGGATGATCTGCATCCCCGTCGGGATCTGGACCAGCGCCGACTGGAACTTCGCGTAGAAGAGATGCGCGACGTCGAATTCGCCCGCGTCGAAGCGCGCGATCAGATCGGTCGCCAGCCCCTGCGCATCGCTGAACTTGACGTTCTTGATCGCGCCCAGTTCGTAATCGGCGGCGATCTGGTTCGGGTAGAAGCGCTTGAGGACGCGCCCCTTCTTGCCCGCGAGATAGAAGTTCACGGTCTTGCCGCTCCGCTCCAGCTCCTCGGCCTTCTTGCGCGCGGCGCGGACGATGTTGGTGTTGAACGCACCCGCAAGGCCACGTTCGGAGGTCGCGACGACGATCAGATGGACCTGATCCTTCCCCGTCCCCGCCAGCAGCCTGGGGCTCGATTCGGACACGACCACCTTCGACGCCAGGCTGGCCATCACCGCCTCGAGCCGTTCCGCATAGGGACGCCCGGCGACCGCCGCTTCCTGCGCGCGGCGCAGCTTCGCGGCGGCGACCATCTTCATCGCCTTGGTGATCTTCTGCGTCGACTTCACCGAGCCGATGCGGATCTTGAGGGCCTTGAGTGACGCCATATTACACCAATTCGTCCGCAAGTTCGGTCATCTGGACCGGCCGTGACAGCCACTCCTCGTAACGCTTGAATACCGCACGCGTATAGTCCTGCGCATGGTGATGGTCGAACGCCGCACGATCGGCCCAGCGTTCGTAGATGTACAAGGTCGGCGACCCATCCGCGGCGGGGTGCGGGTCGAACCGTTCGCATCCCGCTTCCGCCCGCGTCGTCGCCACGATCGCCCGCACCGCCCGACACGCGTCGTCGAAGCAGTCGGGCTTGAGGCCGATCGTCGCGAGATAGGTCAGCGCCATTTACGCGAAGGTCTTCGCGAAGGCGCCCAGCGCGTCCTTGAGGGCCTCGGTCGTTTCCTTCGACAGGTCGCGCTTGTCGCGAATGTCGGTCAGGATCGCGGCGTGGTTGGCACGCATGTCGGCGAGCATCGCGGCTTCGTAGCGGACGACCGCATCGACCGGCACCGTATCGAGGAACCCGTTGGTCCCGGCGAAGATCGACACGGTCTGCTCCTCGAACGGCATCGGCGAGAATTGCGCCTGCTTGAGCAATTCGGTCAGCCGCGCGCCGCGGTTGAGCAGCTTCTGCGTCGAGGCATCGAGATCCGACCCGAACTGCGCGAACGCCGCCATTTCGCGATATTGCGCGAGTTCGAGCTTGATCGAGCCCGACACCTTCTTCATCGCCTTCGTCTGCGCGGCCGACCCGACGCGGCTGACCGACAGGCCGACGTTGATCGCGGGACGGATCCCGGCGAAGAACAGATCGGTTTCGAGGAAGATCTGGCCGTCGGTGATCGAGATCACGTTGGTCGGGATGTACGCCGACACGTCGCCCGCCTGCGTCTCGATGATCGGCAGCGCGGTGAGCGAACCGCCCCCGTTCGCGTCCGACATCTTGGCGGCGCGTTCGAGCAGGCGGCTGTGGAGATAGAAGACGTCGCCGGGATAGGCTTCGCGGCCCGGCGGGCGGCGCAGCAGCAGCGACATCTGGCGATAGGCGACCGCCTGCTTCGACAGATCGTCATAGACGATCAGCGCGTGCATGCCGCGGTCACGGAAATATTCGCCCATCGCGACGCCGGTGTAGGGCGCGAGATACTGGAGCGGCGCCGGTTCCGACGCGGTCGCGGCGACGACGATCGAATATTCCATCGCGCCGTTTTCTTCGAGCGTCTTGACGATCTGCGCGACGGTCGAACGCTTCTGGCCGACCGCGACGTAGATGCAATACAGCTTCTTCGATTCATCATCGCCCGCGTTGGCGGTCTTCTGGTTGATGAACGTGTCGATCGCAACGGCGGACTTGCCGGTCTGGCGATCGCCGATGATCAGTTCGCGCTGGCCACGCCCGACGGGGACGAGCGCGTCGATCGCCTTCAGCCCCGACTGCATCGGTTCGCTGACCGACTGGCGCGGGATGATGCCGGGCGCCTTGACCTCGACGCGGCTGCGCGTGTCGCTGACGATCGGGCCCTTGCCGTCGATCGGATTGCCGAGGCCGTCGACGACGCGCCCGAGCAGGCCCTTGCCGGTCGGGACATCGACGATCTTGCCGGTCCGCTTGACGACGTCGCCTTCCTTGATCTCCGAGTCCGACCCGAAGATCACGACGCCGACGTTATCGGCCTCCAGGTTCAGCGCCATGCCCTGCACGCCGTTGGCGAATTCGACCATCTCGCCCGCCTGGACGTTGTCGAGGCCATAGATGCGGGCGATGCCGTCACCGACCGAGAGCACCTGACCGGTTTCGGAGACCTCTGCCTCCGACCCGAAATTGGCGATCTGATCCTTGATGACCTTCGAGATTTCTGCGGCGCGGATATCCATCAACTCAGCCTTTCATCGCGCTGGCGAGCGCATTCAAACGGGTGCGGATCGACGAATCGATCATTTGTGAACCGATGCGGACGACGAGTCCGCCGAGCAGGTCGGGATCGACCTGCAGATCGACCGACACGTCGCTGCCGACGCGGGTGCGCAGCTGTTGCTTCAGCGCGGCGACCTGATCGTCGTCGAGGGGGTGGGCCGAGGTGACTTCGGCGGCGACTTCGCCGCGGTGGCTGGCGGCGAGCTGGCGGAACGCGCGCATGATCTGCGGCAATTGCGCGAGGCGGCGGTTTTCGGCGAGCACGCCGAGGAAATTGCGGGCCGTGTCGTCGATGCCCAGCGATTGCGCGGTCGCCGACATCGCCTTGGCCGCATTGCCGCGCGACACCAGCGGGCTGGTGGTCAGCGTCGCGAAATCCTCCGACTGCGCCAGCGCGTCGCGCACCGTGGCCAGACTGCGTTCGACGGTGTCGATGGTCTTCGCCTCACGCGCCAGGTCGAACAGCGCCAGCGCATAACGCCCGCCCAGACTGGCCTGAATAGCGCCGCCAGTTGCACCGGGGCCAGATGTCTCCACGGGACCGAATTCCTCGTTATCAACGGGTTATCCCCATGCGGACGGATGCGCAGCGACCTGCGCGTCCGACGGGTTGGCGGGCGGTTAGCATCGGGGCCGGGTGGATGCAAGCCGTGCGCAAGCCCATGATACTGCACAGGGGACGCCATCAGCGGCGACATTGGCCGCAACCGGCGGGATGCCGCACGGGGCGCGATGAGGCAGGAACGGGGAACCGTCAGGAGACACCGCCATGCCCAATACCGCTCACCGCGCCGATCACGCCGGGCTTGCGTCGATCGCCCCATCGTCGGAGACCGCCCCCATCGTGAGCCCGCCCGACGCCCCTGCCCCCGCGACCGCAACCGCAACCGCCGCATCGTCGCGCGACGACGAACGCTGGCGCAGCGTCGTCGCGCGGGATCGCGCGCAGGACGGCGCCTTCGTCACCTGCGTCCGCACGACGGGCATCTATTGCCGCCCGTCCTGCCCGGCGCGCACCCCGCACCGGGCGAATGTGGAATTCCGGGACACGCCCGCAGCGGCAGAGGCGGCGGGCTATCGCGCCTGCCTGCGCTGCCGCCCCGAGACGCAATCGCGCGAGGAGACCGCGGTCGCCGCGGCGATCGAGGCGATCCGGGCGGCGGAGACCCCGCCGTCGCTCGATCGGCTGGCGGCGACCACGGGCTATTCGCCCGCGCATCTCCAGCGATTGTTCACCCGCGCGGTCGGGCTGTCGCCGGCGGCCTATGCCCGCGCGCGGCGGCTGGACCGCGCGACCGATTCGCTGAGCGCGGAGGCGAGCGTCACGGACGCGATCTATGCCGCGGGCTTTAACGCACCGTCACGCTTCTATGCGGCGAGCGAGGGGCGGTTGGGGATGGCGCCATCGGCCTGGGCGAACGGTGGGGCAGGCGTCGCGATCCATTGGGCGGTGATCGCGACGACGCTTGGCCCGATGCTGGTCGCCGCGACCGACAGGGGCGTGTGCCGCCTTTCGTTCGACGAGGACGACGCCGCGCTGCGCACCCGCTTTCCGCGCGCGACGCTGGTTGAGGGGGGCGCCGACTTCGCCGAGCTGTTCGCGCGGGTCGTCGCGGCGGTCGAGACGCCGGGCGTTGGCCGCGACATCCCGATCGACGTGCGCGGCACCGCGTTTCAGGAGGCGGTGTGGGCGGCGCTGCGCGACATCCCGCCCGGCGAAACCCGCAGCTATGCGCAGATCGCCGCCGCGGTGGGCCGCCCGAAGGCGGTGCGCGCCGCGGGATCGGCGAATGGCGCGAACAACGTCGCGGTCCTGATCCCCTGCCACCGGATCGTGCGGAGCGACGGGGCGGTCGGTGGCTATGCCTATGGCCCCGAGCGCAAGCGCGACCTGATCGCCCGCGAACGCCGCGCCCATCCGCATCCTGACGCCCCCCAGCACCCTGACACACCGGGGCGTCAGGGGGCGGGCGTGCAGGAATAGACGAGCTTTTCGTTCGGCAACGGCGGCAAGGCGGCGCGGATCGCCGCGTCGCGTTCGGCGAGCGCTGCAATCGCCTTCGGATTCGCGGGGCAGCTGTTCGGCGCGGCCTTGCCGCGCAGCCCCCGCATCATGTCCATCGCCGATGCCGACAACAGGTAACGCGTGTCGCTATAGGTGCGGGTCGCCGGGTCGAACGAACGGAGCGATACCGCCTGATCGTCGTCGAGCACGACCGCGCGTTCCCACCGGCTGCCGTTGGCCACAAACTGGCGGCGCCCGTCGACACAGCCGCCTGGCGTCCAGCGCAGCGGCATCGCCGCGGTCGACGATACGGTGATCCGGCTGCGATCGGGCTGGAGCGTGCAGACGAGCTTGGCCGCGCCGAGCGTCGCCAGCGGGGCCGCGGCGGTCGGCAGCGTCGCGGGCAACGCGGGGTCGCCAGCGGGGCGCAGGACGAAGAGCGCGATCGCCGCGACGACCACCGCGCCGCCGCCGATCCCCGTGCGGACCGCCGCGCGCCGCCGGTCCTGCGTGAAAAACAGCCCCGCCGCGCCCAGCCCCAGCGCGCCGATCACGAGCAGCAACCCCGCCCCCCCCATCACGTTTTCGCGGGTTCGTTCGGCGGCGACGCGCGCGGTCGCCAACGCCATGTCGTGCTGGATCGCGGCGCGCGCGGCGGCATCGCGGGTCGCGGCGGCGGCGTCGGTGCGGGCGCGCGCATCCGCCTCGCCATCGTCGCGCAGCCGTTCGGCGATCGAGGTGCAGGGTACAGCGACCGTGGCGAACGGCTGTTTCGCCTCACGCAGGAACGCTGCGACCTCGCTGTCCGCGATCGCGAAGCCGAAGGTCGAATCGCCCTCGTCCGCGCGAGTGATCGCCGAATTGATCCCGATCACCCGCCCGCACGCGTCGAGCAGCGGCCCGCCCGAATTGCCGCGCGCGATGCTGGCGGTGTGGAGCAGCACCTGCGTATCCGTGAGCGTACGGCGGCCCGAAAACACGCCCTCCGACCGGACGGGACTTTGCGGGCGGATATAGTCGGCGGCGGAGCGCGCGGTCGCCAGATCGACATTGCCCGGATAGCCCAGCGCGACGACCGCATCGCCTTCGTCGATCCCGCCGGTGAAGAAGGTCGCGCGCGGCAGCGCCCGCCCGGTGAATTCGATCAGCGCCAGATCGCGCTGCGAATCATAGGCGACGACGCGGCCCTGATAGGATTTGGCGCCCTCCGACGGGACGACCCCGATCACGACGTTGTCGGGATAGCGATCGGCCAGTTCCATCACATGCGCGTTGGTGACGATCCGGTTGGGGGCGACCGCGACGCCGCTGCCATGGCCGAAGCCGACGACCTGGCCGTCGACGACCGCGATCGTGACGACGCGGACCACCCCGCGCCCCGCCGCGCCGATATCGTCGGCGAAGACGGGCCCCGCCCATAAGAGGGCGAGGAGCGAAAGGATCAGGCGGCGCATGACGCTCCCGAACGCGACTGCCCCCGCGCTGTCAACCGCGCGCGCAGCCCTCGCGTGGCCCCCGGGGCCGCCACGTGCCGGGTTTGGTTAGTAAAATGTCAAACCTTCGTGCCTACGCCTCCCCATCGACACTGAGGGAATTGGCATGAGCGCGTTCGGACGTCGAAACGGGATTGGGGGCGGACAGCCGGCGCGGCCGGCCTTCGGCGTCGCCCGCCCGATGCAGGGCAGCGGCCCCGCGCGCCCCGACGCTGAGACGTTGCCGGGATCGCAATTTCCCCCGATCGATTCGCTGCCCATGCCGGGCGAAACCGAGGCGCCGCTGACCGGGAACATGCCCGGCCAACAGGTCGATGCGATGCAGCGGCTGGCCGATCGCCAGGCGTTGAGCGGCGATGCGGGCAACAGCCGCACCGAGGGATTCGAAAGTTCGATCCACAAGATCAAGGAACAGGTGCTCCCGCGCCTGCTCGAACGCGTCGACCCCGAAGCCGCGGCGACGCTGGGCAAGGACGAACTGGCGGAGGAATTCCGCCCGATCATCGGCGAGGTGCTCGCCGAACTGAAGCTGACGCTGAACCGGCGCGAACAATTCGCGCTCGAAAAGGTGCTCGTCGACGAACTGCTCGGGCTGGGGCCACTCGAGGAACTGCTCGCCGATCCCGCGATCAGCGACATCATGGTGAACGGTCCCGAACAGACCTATGTCGAACGCAAGGGCAAGCTGGAACTCGCGCCGATCCAGTTCCGCGACGAGGAGCATCTGTTCCAGATCGCGCAGCGCATCTGCAATTCGGTCGGGCGGCGCGTCGACCAGACCACGCCGCTGGCCGACGCGCGGCTGAAGGATGGCAGTCGCGTCAACGTGATCGTGCCGCCGCTGAGCCTGCGCGGCACCGCGATCTCGATCCGTAAATTCTCGGCCAAGCCGATCACGCTCGACATGATGGCGGGCGGCGGATCGATGAGCACCAAGATGGCGACCGCGCTGAAGATCGCGGGCGCGAGCCGCCTCAACATCGTCATTTCGGGCGGTACGGGGTCGGGCAAGACGACGATGCTCAACGCCTTGTCGAAGATGATCGACCCGGGCGAACGCGTGCTGACGATCGAGGACGCCGCCGAATTGCGGCTGCAACAGCCGCACTGGCTGCCGCTGGAAACGCGCCCCGCGAACCTGGAGGGTCAGGGCGAAATCTCGATCCGCGATCTGGTCAAGAACGCGCTGCGCATGCGCCCCGACCGGATCATCCTGGGCGAAATTCGCGGGGCCGAATGTTTCGACATGCTCGCCGCGATGAACACCGGCCATGACGGATCGATGTGTACGCTCCACGCCAACTCCCCGCGCGAGGCGCTCGCCCGGATGGAGAATATGGTGATGATGTCGGACATCAAGGTGCCCAAGGAGGCGATCAGCCGCCAGATCGCCGATTCGGTCGAACTGATCATCCAGGTCAAACGGCTGCGCGACGGGTCGCGCCGCGTCACCAACGTGACCGAGGTGATCGGGATGGAAGGCGCCGTCATCGTGACGCAGGAACTCTTCAAGTTCGAATATCTCGACGAAAGCGCGGACGGGAAGATCATCGGCGAATATCGATCGATGGGCCTGCGCCCCTATACGCTCGACAAGGCCAAGCAATATGGCTTCGACAGCGCGTATCTGGAAGCCTGTTTGTAATCGTGGCGACGGTGGTCGACGCGACGCTGGCACGGCACGACGTCGTGTCGCGACCGGAGAAGATCATGCCCCGGTCATGGCTGGCGATCCGCGGGCGCGTGAATGGGGAAAACATGCTGGCCAGGCCCTTGCCCTGGCTGTTGCTGCTGGGCGTCGCGCTTCGGCTGTGGGCGGCACTGACCCCCGGATTCCATCACCCTGATGCGATCTATCAATATCTGGAGCCCGCCCACCGCCTGTTGACCGGTGAGGGTGTCGTGACCTGGGAATGGCGCGACGGTATCCGCAGCTGGCTGATCCCGACGTTGCTGGCCGTCCCGCTCGGGCTTGGCGAGGCGCTGGACCCGAACGGGCCGCTGCCCATGATCCTGCCCCGGCTGGCGACGGGAATCGCGTCGCTGGGGATCATCTGGGCCGGATGGGATATCGGTCGGCGCCACAGCCCGACGACCGGCATCCTGACCGGCCTCGTCGCGGCGACATGGTTCGAATGCGTGTTTTTCGCCGCGGAAACGCTCGCGGAACCGCTGGCGGTCGCCGCGATCATCCCGGCGGCGGCGCTGGTGACATCGCCGCGACGGACACGGACGCGGCTGGTGCTGGCGGGCGCGCTGCTCGGCTTCGCGGCGCTGGCCAGGCCGCATTACGGACCCGCCGCCGCGGTGCTGGTGCTGGTGTCGTGGTGGCCGTCGATGACCCGGGCCCGGGTCGACCTGCGCCCGTGGATCGCCTTGCTCGGCGGCGCGGTGGCGGTCGCGGCGATCAGCGCGTCGATCGATGCCGGGCATGGCCTGACGCCCTTTGCGTGGATCATCGAGAACGTCCGGCAGAATGTCGTCCACAACGTGTCCGCCCGCTATGGCGTGTTCCCGCCACTGACCTACGTCGCCTGGTTCGTCGAACTATGGAGTTGGTGGCTGATTCCGGCGACGGTCGGCGTGCTGTACGGCTGGCGGCTGGCCCCCGGGTTGTTCGCCGCCGCGGTGGTGACGGTGATCGTCCACAGCCTGATTCCGCATAAGGAATATCGGTTCGTCTATCTGTCCTTCGCGATTCTGGCGCTGCTGGCGGCGATGGGCTGGGGCGTGCTGATCGCCGCCGTCCGGCAGCGTCACGGCACGACGATCGCGCGTATCGCAACGATCGCGGTCGTGCTGATGTGGAGCGTCGCCTCGATCACGCTGGCGCGGGGGTATCTGGCCCCCACCAGTCTGGAACCACATGCTGACGGGGCACGGATTTTCGCGACGCTGCGCCGCGATCCGGCGGTCTGCGGCGTCGCGCTTGTCCATCCTGCCAGCTTCGCCGACGTGCCGGGGGCGGTGGCGCTGCGCCGCGGCACGCCGGTCAGCATGTTCTGGGCCGACGATCCGGCATCGGGACGCGGCGGGCCGTGGGCCGCCGCCGCGCGCCAGGCACCGGACTTCAACCGCATCGTCACCGCATCGGCGGGGCCGATCACGGTGCCCGCGGGCTATCATGTCAGCCACTGCGAACGACGCGGGTCGGCGCGGATGTGCATCCTGTCGCGCCCCGGCCCCTGCCGATCGAGCGGCCGATCACCGTTTCTGATCAATCGTGCGATGGCACGGATGGGTTTCTAGCCGTTCGGGGCAACACCCGTTACGGTGGGGCCATGCCCTTCTTTCTCCTGCTGTTATCGGTGCTGGCGCCGACGTCGCCCGTCACGCCCGCGTCCGACGGCGCGATCACGCTGGCGGCCGATGCGGATGCGCGCTGGGTCGATTTCGACCTGACCCCGGGCAACCAGATCCGGTTCCGGATGACCGTCGACGACAAGCCCGTGACCGCGATCCTCGATACCGGCGTCAGCTATTCGGTGCTCGCGCGGCGATCGGCGGCGGCGGACCCGGCGCGGATCCGGACGAACGGCACCGCGACCGCGATCGGCGGGGACGTCGCGGTCGGGTGGCTGGCGACGCGGACGCTGCGCATCGGCGGCTTGTCGCGCGCCGGCGGCGGGTTCAGCGTCGCCGACCTGCCCCCGCTGGCGACGGGTAGCGCGACCGCGGTCGACCTGCTCGTCGGGCGCGACCTGACCGGCGGGCAGGCGCTCGACATCGATTATGCGAACAAGCGGTTCCGGCTGTTGCCGTCGGGGCGCATGCCGTTCCGCGGCGCGGTCGCCCCGCTGACGATTTCGCCCGGTCGGCGCCTATACGAAACATCGATCACGCTGGGCGGACGGCGGCTGTCGCCGATCGTGATCGATACGGGCGACGGATCGGCGATCACGCTGGCGGCGAGCGCGTGGCGCGCCGCCGCGCCCAAGGGGATCGGGACGACGACGGCGGTCTCCTATGGGCTGGCCGGGCCGATCGTGAACACGCTGGCGATCGCCCCCGATGTCCGCATCGGCGCGAATGCGACGCGCGAGGCCGAGGTGCGGATCGAACCGCAGGGTGGCTTTTCGGACACGATCGGGGTGGCCGGACGGATCGGATCGGGGTTCCTGCAACGCTATCGCGTGCTGCTGGATCCGGGCGCCGGGCATATGATCCTGAACCCGGGCAAGGATGCCGACGACCCGCCGCTGCGATCGACCAGCGGGCTGCTCGTCGGAATCGAACCGGGGGGCACGACGCCGCCTGCGACCGCGCGGCTCAAGGTGCTGCACGTGATGCAGGGCAGCCCCGCCAGCACCACGGGCTGGCGCGATGGCGACGAGATCTGCGCGGTCGACGGCCAGCCGATCGCGCCCGATTATGCCGCCAGCCCGCTCGCCCGCTGGTCGGTCGGCGAACCGGGGCGGACGGTAAAGCTGGGGCTGTGTACGGGCAATGTTCGCGCGCTGACGCTGCGCCGCTTCTACTGACCATGGCGGCCCCGACGGCGACGCGCTGGCGGCGGGCGGGCTGGTCGTGGAACCGCTGGGCGGGCGTCGCGGTGATCATGCTCGCGACGATCGTGCTGCGGGGCTGGGACGTCGGTAATCCGGTGATCCATGTCGACGAGCAATATTATCTGCTGGTCGGCGACCGGTTGCTGCACGGCGCGGTGCCCTATGTCGACATCTGGGACCGCAAGCCGGTTGGGCTGTTCCTGCTCTTCGCCGCGATCCGGCTGCTGCCGGGTGATGGCATCGTCGCCTATCAGCTGGTCGCGATGGTCGTCGCCGCGGCGAGCGCGGTCGCGGTCGCGGCCGGCGGGCGGATGCTGGGGGCGTCGCGGCGGGGCGCACTGGCGGCGGGCATCGCCTATCTCGTCCTGCTCGAACTGCTCGGCGGGCGCGGCGGGCAGGCCCCGGTCTTCTACAACCTGCCCATGCTGATCGCCGCGCTGCTGACGATCGGGCTGCCCGAGCTGGCGGCGCGCGGCGCGACCCGCCGGATCGTCGCGAGCGGGGCGATCGCGTGCCTGGCGGCGGGCATCGCGATCCAGATCAAATATACCGCCGCGGTGGAGGGCGCGTTCTTCGGCGCGGCGCACCTGTGGTTCCTCCACCGGGCAGGCGCGCGCTGGCCCGTCGTGGCGGGCGCCGGAATCCTGCTCGCGAGCATCGGGATCGCCCCGACCGCGATCGTCATCGCGTGCTATGCCGCGCAGGACGCGCTGCCCGCCTTCTGGTTCGCCAACATCGAATCGATCGGGTTGCGCGCGGGCTATCCGGCGGGTCAGCTGGCGATGCGGCTGCTGGGGATCGCGGCACAGCTGTCGCCGCTGATCGTCGGCGCCATCCTGGGCCAGGCGCGCGCGCCGATGCCTGCGCGCCAGCGGGTCGCGATCGGGTGGCTGATCGCGGCGCTGGCCGGGTTCGCGGCGATCGGGACGTTCTTCGATCATTATGCGCTGCCGCTCGTCGCGCCGCTGGCGATCCTGTCGGCGGTGGCGCTGGGGCGGTCGACGCGGCTGCTGATCGCGACGCTGACGCTGGGGATCGGGCTGTGGGGAATCGAGCTGATCGTCCGCCCCGACGATGGTCCGGGCGCGCGCCGGGTCGCGGCGATGGTGGCGGCGAACGATCGCGGACAATGCCCCTATGTCTTCATCGGCGACACGATCACCTATCGTCTTGCCGATGCCTGCCTGCCGACCGCCTATGCCTTTCCCAACCTGCTCGCCTATACGACCGAACAGGGCGCGACCGGGATCGACGAGGCGCAGGAGGTCGCGCGCATCCTGGCGCAGCATCCCCCGGTGATCGTGACGTCGGACCGGCGGCTCGCGATCTGGAACCGGGGCAGCGTCGCCGCCGTCACCCGCGCGATCCGGCGCGAGTACCGGCTGGTGGCGCGCGAACGCCGCAGCGGCTGGCACAGCCTGGTCTATCTGCGCCGCGACCTGCCGCTCAGGCGCTGATAGCCCGGGCTGAGAGTCCTGACGGGCCCGGTGTCAGGGGTTGAGCGCGACCGCGCCCAGCATCGCCGCGACGATCAAGCACAATACCTGCACCGTCCGCCAGTCGAGCACCCCGATCCGGTCGAGGTCCGCCCGGCGGCTGCGGCGCCAATCGGCGATGCCCGCCGCGATCGCGAGGACGACCGCCACCGCCACCGCGATCCACCAGGGGCGGGCGGCGGCATCGATCCCGATCATGCGGTCAGTCGCCGATCTGTTCGATCTTGTCGTTCAGCCGCTTCAGTTCGGCGCGCAGCGCGGCGATTTCGTCATCCTTGCCAGCCGCGGTCGTCGCCGCCGGCACGGCATCGCTCGCGGTGCCGCCGCCGGTCCCGACATGGCCGGGCTTGAACGCCTGTGAAGCGGCTTCGAACATGGCGAGGTTGCGCTTGGCCAGATCGGCGAAGGGGGAATGGGCGAACGCGCCCTCGACCGCCGATTTGAATTGTTCCTGGTTGCGGCGAAAACTGTCCATCGATGCTTCGAGATAGCCGGGCACGACTTTCTGCATCGAATCGCCGTACATCGAGATCAGCTGGCGCAGGAAGTTGACGGGCAACATGGTTTCGCCACGGCTTTCCTCTTCCATGATGATCTGCGTCAGGACATTGTGCGTGATGTCGGCATCGCTCTTGGCGTCGAGCACCTTGAACTCGCGCCCTTCGCGCGTCATCGTGGCGAGATGCTCGAGCGTGATGTACGACGAAGTCTCGGTATTATAGAGTCGACGGTTGGCGTATTTCTTGATGATGACGACACCGTCGCCCGCGCCCTGCTTTTTCATACGGTTCCCCATCCGTGATCTTTCATACTCTTAGACCGGACGATACCGCACCGCAACACGGCCCGCGTCCCCTGCCGTTGTTTCTGGATATGCTGCGCAGCGAAACCGCGGACGACCCCGCGCTCCGCGCCGCCGCATTGAAAGGGCTGGCCGCGTATCAACAGGCCGATCGCCCCCCGGCGCGGGCGGCGCTGCCTGTCCATCGCCAGGCCGGGCGCGCGATGCTGCGCGATGCCGGGGGCACCGGGCGACCGGTCGTGTTCGTGCCGTCGCTGATCAACCCGCCCGACATCCTCGACCTCGACGCGGCATCGCTGGTCGGGTGGATCGCGATGCAGGGGTGTCGCGCATTGCTGGTCGATTGGGGTACGCCGACGCCTGCGGATCGCGACATCGACATCGCCGCGCACGTCACCGACCTGCTCGTCCCGCTGATCAAATCGCTCGACGAACCCCCCGTGCTGGTCGGTTACTGCCTGGGTGGGACGATCGCGACCGCGGCGGCGGCGCTGACCCCCGTCGCCGGGCTGGCGACGATCGCGGCGCCATGGCGATTTGCGGGCTATGGCGCGGCCCGCGCGGCGATGGCGGCGATGTGGCAGGCGGCCGAGCCCGCGTGCGCGGCGTTGGGCCTCGTCCCGATGGAGGTGTTGCAGGCGGGCTTCTGGCGGCTCGACCCCGCGCGCACCGTCGCCAAATACGCGCGCTTCGCCGATCTCGATCCGGCGAGCGACCGGGCCGCGGCGTTCGTGCGGCTGGAGGATTGGGCCAATGCGGGCGCGCCGTTGACCCATGCGGTGGGGCGCGACCTGTTCGACCGCTTCGTCCGCGACGACGATCCGGGCGCCGGGCGCTGGCGGGTCGGCGGGGTCGCGATCGATCCGTCTGCGCTGCGCTGTCCGACGATCGACTTCGTGTCCACGACCGACCGGATCGTTCCCGCCGCCACCGCCGCGGGGCGGCGCGATCGCCGCGACCTGACGATCGGCCATGTCGGCATGATCGTCGGATCGCGCGCGCGCGCCGACCTGTGGGCGCCGTTAGCGGACTGGATTGCGACCCTCCATCCGTCTAGACCGCGCCACAAAGGAGTCTGACCCATGACCGATATCGTGATCACCGCCGCCAAGCGTACCCCCGTCGGCAGCTTTCTTGGCGCGTTCGCGGGCACGCCCGCGCATGAGCTGGGGCGGATCGCGATCGAGGCCGCGCTCGACCAGGCGGGCGTCAAGGGCGAGGATGTGTCCGAGGTCATCCTGGGCCAGGTGCTGACCGCGGGCCAGGGGCAGAACCCCGCGCGCCAGGCGTCGATGGCGGCGGGCATCCCCAAGGAAGTACCCGCCTGGGGCGTCAACCAGGTCTGCGGATCGGGCCTGCGCGCGGTCGCGCTCGCGGCGCAGGCGGTCGCGTGCGGCGATGCCACGATCGTCGTCGCGGGCGGGCAGGAATCGATGTCGCTGTCGGCGCATGCCCAGAATTTGCGCGGCGGCACCAAGATGGGCGACGTCACGCTGGTCGACACGATGGTGAAGGATGGCCTGACCGACGTCTTCAACGGCTATCACATGGGGATCACCGCCGAAAACCTCGCCGAACACTATCAGGTGACCCGCGCCGAACAGGACGACTTCTCGGTCGCGAGCCAGAACAAGGCGGAGGCCGCGCGCGGATCGGGCCGGTTCAAGGATGAGATCGCGCCCGTCACGATCAAGGGGCGCAAGGGCGACACGATCGTCGCCGACGACGAATATATCCGCAGCGGCGTGACGATCGACAGCGTGTCGGGGGTGCGCCCGGCGTTCAAGAAGGACGGCACCGTCACCGCCGCCAACGCCAGCGGCCTCAACGACGGCGCCGCCGCGCTCGTCATCATGTCGCGCGCCGAGGCGGAGAAGCGCGGATCGCCGATCCTCGCGACGATCAAGAGCTGGGCGAGCGCCGGGGTCGACCCGTCGATCATGGGGATCGGCCCCGTCCCCGCCAGCCGCCGCGCGCTCGACAAGGCGGGCTGGACGATTGCCGACCTCGACCTGATCGAGGCGAACGAAGCCTTTGCCGCGCAGGCGCTGTCGGTCGGCAAGGAACTCGGCTGGGACGCGGCCAAGGTCAACGTCAACGGCGGCGCGATCGCGATCGGCCACCCCATCGGCGCCAGCGGCGCACGCGTCCTGACGACGCTGATCTACGAAATGCAGAAGCGCGATGCGAAAAAGGGGCTGGCGACGCTGTGCATCGGCGGCGGCATGGGGATCGCGATGTGCGTCGAGCGGTGAGGGGGTTGCACAAAAAAAAGCGCCCCGCGATGGGGCGCCGAAACATGAAGGGGTGCTACCGATGGTAGCACCCCCTTTTTTTGGCGATCAATAGTTGATGCGAACGCTTGCAACATACCGACGGCCAAGCAGGTCGACATTGTTGGTGCCGGCCGGGACGTACCCTCCAAAATAGGGGAACGCCTGCTTGTTGCCGATATTCGTGACGGACAGTGTCAGGCGGAATTCTTTCTGGATGTTAAAGAATACCGATCCGTTGACCGTCGCGTAGGAAGGGTATTTGTTGAATTCACGCAAGTCGGGCGACAGGCCGGTGCGCGTTGCCAACTGCTGGCCAACGAAGTTGACCGACGAGCTGATGCCGAAGTCGTCATTGGCATAGCGCAAATTGGCCTGGGCCTGGAACTTCGGATCGCCGATGGTACCGTCGGTACGCACGGGCGCAACGCCCGTGATATCGACAATGCGGCGACGGACGAACAGGACCGTCGTGTTGGCGGAAAACGCCCCTGGCAACCCAAGCCCATTCAGCCGCGTCGTATAATTCACGGTTCCCTGGATGCCCGAGAAGAAAATACGATTGCCGTTCACAAAGCCGCTGGTCACGCCTGGCGCAGCCGGGTTGTTAACCACCTGCCCCGCGGCACTGCCACCATTGGCCGCGGTCTGCGTCGTTCCGGCGGGATAACGCTGAAGACGCGAACAGAAGGCATTGCCATTGGCGGGATCCGCCGTGTTGAAATCGGTGTTGTCGAAGCAGGCCGATGCGATCTGCGCAACGGTCAGATTGGCGATCGGGTTGGAAATATCGATATCGAGATAATCGGCGGTGACCGACAATCCGGGGATGAACCGGGGTTCCAGAATGACCCCGAACGTGTAGCTGTTCGACACTTCGTTTTGGAGGTTTGGATTACCGCCACTGAGCGATGGCACCGTCGCCGATGCCGCGTCGAGCGGCGTGGCGTTGGGGAACGCGGCCAGGAACGCCGTACAATTCGCCTTGCGCGTTGCCGGTGCCGCGCCACCATTGATGTTGCCTGGCGAGCAGAGATCCGAAACCGAATTGAAGGCTGGCGAAATAGGCAGGAACAGCTCCGTGATCGCCGGAGCACGGAAGGATTTGGTGTAATTCCCGCGGAAGGTGATGTCCCGGATAGGCGAGATCCGTCCGCCAGCGGCCCATGAGAAGAACCCGCCGTTCACGGTATTATCGACATAGCGCCCACGCCCGAAGATTTCGAGGCGGTTGAGGAAAGACAGGTTGTTGAGCGGCGAAACCAGCGTGAACAATGCTTCGCCGAAGACTTCGTCGACATTATATTTGCCGCTCAATGGCGCCACGGGCGACGACCGGCCGAGCCCGAGTTGCTGGAAGCTGTTGGGCGTGAACGAACCCTCTTCTTCCCGGTGCTCGTAGCCGACGTTAAACGCTTGCGCGTTGCCGAACAGGTCGAACGGCGAACCACCCAAGTTCGCGTTGAACACCTTCTGCGTCAGCTTGCTGACCGTATCGTTCTGCGCGATCACATAGGCGCGCGCCGCCGCAGTCGACTGGTTGAACCCGAGGAGATTGAGAGGGACGCAGTTTGGATCGGCGATCGGTGTGCCGCCCGGCGCGGCCTGAACCGCAGGCGTTGCGGTGCAGACGATCTGCCCGGCCGCGTTTGTCGTCACGTTCACCGCGTTGATGAATTTCTGGCGATCCACGTCCTGGCTGGTGTCGCGAATGATGTTGCGACCATAATTCGCCGTCGCTTCATAGTTGAAGTTACGTCCGCCGATCTGGAAATCGCCACGTGCACCGATGACCGCGCGACCCAGATTGGTCGTCGAGAAGCCGGTCAGGTCGGCAAGATCAGCCGACGCACGCGACACCTGGAAACGCGTAATGCCCAGCGCGGTCAGCTGCGCGCGCGCCTGCGCCGTCAGGAACGGGCTGTTCGCGGCGAAGGTCAGCGGTCCGCTCGAACCCGAAAACAGATTGCTGTTAAACGTCGGCTGCTGGACGAGTTCGTCGCCGCGCGAGTGAAAATATTCACCCTCGAAAAAGAATTTAAGCCCGTCGGAAACGTCGAAATGCGCGAAGGCGTTCAGCGTGTCCCGCTTCACCTGGCTCGTGATCTGCGAATAATCGTTGAACTTGAACCCATCACCGCCGCTGGCGTTGATGCCGACGAACTTGATACCCTGGTCATAGGGGACGAGATTGCCGCTGGTATCAAACTGATAGTTGTAGGCCGCCGCGCCGTTGCCGGTCGCGGCGGTGATCAGGCCGCCCTGATTGAGATAATAGATCGTGCCGTTGCGGATCGCCACCGTTCCAGGAAAGCCGTCGGTCGCCGTATCGTTGAAACCAATGGTGGGATTCAAACGCCCGTCGTTCGCGAACGAAACACCTGCTGGGCGCCCTAGCCCGGCCGCTTGTGCGGTCGACGGGTTGGTGACGTTGATGTAGTTCGCGCGCAGATAATCGCGTGAATTGTACAGGACCCCTTCCTGTACGTCGCGCGAATAGCTGACGGTGATGTTGGCGCGACCATTGAGATAGTCGTGACCCAACAGGATGCTGCCGTTGTAACGGAAGCCATCGCCCTTTTCGGTGACACCGCTGAGCGCCGTGGCTTCCAAACCGCTGAACCGGTCGCGCAACAGAACGTTCACCACGCCCGAGATCGCGTCCGAACCATAGGTTGGCGCGCCACCGATATCGACGGTGTCGATGCGATCGACCAGAATGGTGGGAATGACGTTGAGATCGACCTGTGACCCGGCGGAACCCTGGTTGAACAGCGTCGTCACGTTCGACGTGACGAACCGGCGACCGTTGACGAGCGTCAGCGTGCGGTTGGACCCGAGACCGAAATTGTTGACGAAGTTGACGCCCTGGCCATACGACCCCTGCGCACCATTAGGCGTCACGCTGCCACGGAAGGTTGGGGTTTCATTCAGCGCATCGGCAACGTTCGTAAGGTTGCGATCCTGAAAATATTCGCGCGAAACGGTGAGCGTCGGCTCGAGCGACTGCAGGTTCGGGAGGCGAATGCGCGATCCCGTCACCACGATCTCGTTGCGCGTGGTTCCAGGGGCAGGCGTGCCGCAATCCGGAAGCACATTGTCCGCGCCCGCTGGCTGGGTCGGATCAGCACGACAATCGTTGGCTGCAGCGCCGCTCGCGACACCAGTCTGCGCATGGGCAGCGACAGGCGCAATTGCCGCGATCAGCGCGGCTGTGGAAACGCGCAGAAGCGCTGAGCGGCGTACGATCATTTAAGGTCCCCGTCTTTTAGCTTGATGGCGAGAAGCTACTTAGCGACCCCCGCAAGCGCCAGCGCAGAATCGCGTGATATTACGGTTTCATGAACGATGTGTCGTTCAGGCAACAGGCGATCCGATTTCCAGTGCCGCCCGCCTAAGCCCACACCCGATCGAACCGCGCGCCCAGTGCGGTCAGCAGTTCATATTGCGATTGTCCCGATCGCGCCGCGGCGGTCGCCAGGTCGAAATCGATCGTCAGCCAGTCGCCCTCGGTCAGCGTCGGGCGCGCGCCGACGTCGATCGCGACCAGGTCCATCGACACCCGGCCGAGCACGGGCATCCCCGCCGCCGAGCCGCGATCCGAGAAGCCGCGGAAATAGCCGTCGGCATAGCCCAGGTTCAGGATCGCGACCTCGGTGTCCGCGGGGGCCGTCCATGTCGCGTTATAGCCGACGGTGTCGCCAGCGCGCACGATGCGGCGTTGCAGGATCTGCGCTTCCGGCGTCACGACCTGGACGATCGACGTGGCGAGCGCGGCGCAGGGGATGCCGCCGTAGAGCGCCAGCCCGGGACGGACGAGGTCGAACGCGTAATCGTGGCCCAGCGCGATGCCCGCCGAATTGGCGAGGCTCAGCCGCCGGGCGTCGGTGCGCCCCGCCAGCGCCGCGAACCGGTCCCGCTGGCGGGGGTTCATCGCGCTGTCGTCGTCGGCGCAGGCCAGATGGCTCATCAGCGTGTCGATCGCCAGCCCGTCGAGCAGGCCGCTGCCGATGTCATCGACGCTCACCCCCAACCGGTTCATCCCCGTGTCGACCATCACGTCGCACGGCCCCCCGCCGCCCGCGCGCCACCGGGCGACCTGCGCCGCGCTGTTCAGCACCGGGCGCGCGATGCCTGCGAGCGCGGCGGCGGCGGGCATATCCTCGTCACGGACGCCGTGGAGCACCGCCAGCGGCAGGCCCAGCGGGGCGAGCGCGATCGCCTCGTTCCAGGTCGCGACGAAGAAATCGCGGCACCCCGCCGCGGCCAGCGTCGTCGCGACGCCGGTCGCGCCGAGCCCATAGCCATCGGCCTTGATCGCGGCGCCGCAGGTCGTTCCCGCCCGATCGCGCAGCGTCCGCCAGTTGGCGGCGAGCGCGGCGGTGTCGATCCGCAACCGCATCGGCGCGGGCACGGGCGCGATCGGGATGGCGGCGAACGGAGGCACGGCGGTCATCCTGTCGCCCTAGGCCGCACCCGCGCCGCCTGCAACGGGGCCGCCTGCAACGGGGCCGCCCAGTGCACGGGCGACCAACGTCACGGCATCACATGCCCGCGGCGATCCTCGCGTAGCCAGATCAGCGTCACGATCAGCGCCATCGCGACGACCGCCATCGTGTACCAGAGCCCCGCGAACGGATCCCCGGTCTTGGCGACGATATACTGGCTGATGAAGGGCAGGAATCCGCCGAAATAGCCGGTGCCCAGATGATAGGGGATCGACAGCGACGAATAGCGGATCGCGGGGGGAAACATCTCCGCCAGCAACGCCGCGACCGGGCCATAGGTGACCCCCGACAGCGCGCCGAGCGTCAGGATCGCGAGCAGGATGACGATCAGGTTGCTGCCCGACGGCACGACGGGGTCGAGATCATAGCCCGCCGCGATCAGCACCGCGTCGAGCGCGGCGGGGCTGTGGCTGGCCTGCGGCTCGCCCCCGATCGAGACCACGGTCACCGGGGTCTGGGCCTTCTGATAGGGGATGCCCTTTTTCGAGAAATAATCGAGCAACCGCCCGCAGTCGTCCGCCTGTTCCTTGGCAAAGGGGCTGTAGGCGCAATGCGGCCCCGACACGATCACCGGCGCCTGTCGCGCCGCGGTCGCGAGCGCGGGGTTCGCCGCCGCCGCGATCGTCCAGAAGATCGGGAAGAGCAGGACCAGCGTCAGCATGTAACCGATCACGATCGGGGTCTTGCGCCCCACCCGATCGGACAATTTGCCGAACAGGACGAACCAGCCCAGCCCCATCATCGCGCCCGCCCCGACGATCAGCTGTGCGGTCGTCTGTTCGACCCGCATCGTCGATTGCAGGAACGACAGCACGGTGAACATCGCAGTGTACCAGATCACGGTCAGCCCCGCCGCGATCCCGAACAGCGCGACCAGCATCCGGCGGATATTGCCGGGATAGGTGAAGCTTTCGACGATCGGGTTCTTCGCGCGTTCCCCCGCCGCGCGCATCGCGGTGAAGACCGGGCTCTCGCTCAGCTTCAACCGCATCCATAGCGACACGGCGAGCAGCAGGATCGAAAACAGGAAGGGAAACCGCCACCAGCCCGCGTCCCACCACGCCGCGGGGACGAGGAATTTCGTCGCCAGCACGACGATCAGGCTGAGGATGAACCCGCCGACGACACCGGCCTGGATGAAGCTGGTGTAGAACCCCGATTTGCCCGGCGGCGAATGTTCGGCGACATAGACCGCCGCGCCGCCATATTCGCCCCCCAGCGCCAGCCCCTGCATGATCCGCAGCGTCAGCACGAGCGCGGGCGCGAGATAGCCGATCGTCGCCGCGGACGGGACCAGCCCGACGCCCGCGGTCGCGATCCCCATCAGCGTGATCGTGACGAGGAACGTATATTTGCGCCCCAACCGATCGCCCAGATAGCCGAACAACACCGCGCCGAGCGGGCGAAACCCGAATCCGACCGCGAACCCGGCCCAGGCGAGCAAGGTCTGGACGACCTCGTTCCCCGCGGGGAAGAAGGTCCGCCCGATGATCCCCGACGCGGCGAGCGTGCCGTAGATGAAGAAATCATACCATTCGAACACCGTGCCCAGCGACGAGGCGGTGATGACCAGCCGGATCTCCTTCGGGCTGGGTGCCATGGCTGTGCCGGTGTCGCCGGTCGCGGCATAAAGGTCGGTCACTGAAAAATCCCCCGTCTGCCGCCGGTGTAGCGCGAGCCGGAGACGGGGCAAAGCCCCTGGCGGGGGACGGGTCAGTCCGCGGCGTCGGCGCTCCGCAACATCGCGATGATCCCGGAAAAATCGATCCCGCCCTGCCCCTGGTCGGCGAAGCGTTCGTACAGGTCGCGCGCGCGCGCGCCCATCGGCGTCGTCGCCCCGACATCCGCCGCCGCCGCCATCGCCAGCCGCAGGTCCTTGAGCATCAGCGCCGCGGCGAACCCGCCCTGATAGTCATGATCGGCAGGCGTATCCGGCCCGACGCCGGGCATCGGGCAATAGCTGGTCATCGACCAGCTCTGCCCCGACGATACGCTGGCGATGTCGTAGAAGGCCTGTGGCGCCAGCCCCAGCTTTTCGGCGAGCAGAAACGCCTCGCACGTCGATACCATCGTCGCGCCCAGGATCATGTTGTTGCAGATCTTCGCGGCCTGGCCAGCGCCGTTCTGCCCGGCGTGGATCACCGCCTTGCCCATATCCTCAAGGAACACCGACGCGCGCGCGAAGGCATCGGCGCTGCCCCCGACCATGAAGGTCAGCGTGCCCGCATTCGCCGCGCCGATCCCGCCCGAAACGGGGGCGTCGACCGCGGTCAGCCCCTTGGCCGCCGCCGCATCCGCCACCTGTTTCGCGGTCGCGACGTCGATCGTCGAACAATCGATCAGGATCGCCGAGGCGGGCGCGTTGCCGAACACCGCATCGGTATAGACGGTGTCGACATGCTTGCCCGCGGGCAGCATCGTGATGACCGCCTCGACTCCGTCGACCGCCTCGGCGGCGCTGGTCATGGGCAGGCACCCTGCCGCCTTCGCCTTGGCCAATGCCTCGTCGCTGAGGTCGAAGGCGCGGACGTCATGGCCGTTCTTCGCCAGATTGGCGGCCATCCCGCCCCCCATGTTGCCGAGCCCGATGAATGCGACGCGTGCCATGTGCTATTTCTCCTATGTGCGAAGATCGCCTTGTCCACCGTTCGTGCCGGGTTTGGCTCGGGACAAACGGCAGGGAATCTCCCGCGATCACTTGCCCGTCCAGTTGCCCGGGCGTTTTTCGACGAAGGCGGCCATGCCCTCCTTCTGATCCGCGGTCCCGAACAGGCCGTGGAACAGGCGGCGTTCGAACTGGACACCGGCGGTCAGCCCGGTTTCGAACGCGGCGTTGACCATTTCCTTGTTCGCCTTGACCGCGATCGGCGCCATGCCCGCGATGACGGCCGCGGTCTTGACCGCTTCGTCGATCAGGTCGGCGGCGGGAACGATCCGGCTGACGAGCCCCGCGCGCTCGGCCTCCTCGGCATCCATCATCCGCCCGGTCAGGCACATCTCCATCGCCTTCGCCTTGCCGACCGCGCGGGTCAGCCGCTGCGACCCGCCCATGCCGGGGCTGACCGCGAGCTTGATTTCGGGCTGGCCGAATTTCGCGGTATCGGCGGCGAGGATGAAATCGCACATCATCGCCAGTTCGCAGCCGCCACCCAGCGCATAGCCCGCGACCGCGGCGATCACGGGCTTTCGCGTCTGGACGAGCCGGTCATAGCCCGCAAAATGATCGGTGCCGTACATCGCGGCGAAATCCATCGCCGACATTTCCTTGATGTCCGCCCCCGCGGCGAACGCCTTCTCGCTCCCCGTCAGCACCGCGCAGCCCTGCGTCGCATCGGCATCGAAGGCAGCGAGCGCGGCAAGCAGGTCGGACAGGACCTGCGCATTCAGCGCGTTGAGCGCCTTGGGCCGGTTCAGCGTGATCAGCGTGACCGCGTCGCGTCGTTCGACCAGGATCGTGTCATAGTCCATGCGTCTCTCCGGATGTCAGTAGGGGGTCCATGCCTGATCGTCGGGCAGCGGGGCGAAGATCTGGTCGATCATATGGTCGCTCACCCCCTCGGGCATATCGGGATTCCATCGCGGTCGATTATCCTTGTCGACGATCACCGCGCGGACGCCTTCGAGAAAATCGTGGCGCTGGACGACGCGGCTGCCGACCGCATATTCGCGCGCCATCTCATCCTCGAACGTCGCCATCGCCTTGCCGTCGAGCAGCAGTTTGAGCGACACCTTCATCGTCTGCGGCGATTTGGTTTTGAGCGTCGCAAGCTGTTTGGCTGCCCATTCGCCATCGTCGGCGGCGAGCGCGGCATAGATATCCTCCAGCGTGTCGCTCGCGAACAACCGGTCGATCGCGTCGCGATGCGCGAGGATCGCGGGTTCGGGCGGATCGACGGCGAGGTCGCCCAGAATCGCGGCGATATCCTGCGGCGCGGCGGCGATCCGGCGCTTCGCCTCGTCGAGCGTGTCGCTGGTCAGATACTGCGTCGCCAAGCCCAGCGCCTTGCACTCCGCGCCATCGAGCCGGTGCCCGGTCAGCGCCATATATTGCCCCATCCGCCCGGGCAATCGCGACAGATACCAGCCGCCGCCGACATCGGGGAAGAGCCCGATCCCGGTTTCGGGCATCGCGAATTTGGTATTTTCGGTCGCGACGCAATAATCGCAGGGCAGCGCGATGCCGACCCCGCCGCCCATCGTGATCCCGTCCATGAACGCGAGCGTTGGCTTGGCGTAGGTGAACAGGCAATGATTCAGGCGATATTCGGTGTGGAAGAACGCGCGCGCTGCCGCTCCGTCCTTCGCCCCGCTGTCGGCGAGCATGCGGATGTCGCCGCCCGCGCAAAAGCCCCGGCCGTCCGCGTGATCGATCATCACCGCCTCGACCGTGGCGTCGTCGCGCCACGCCGCCAGCGCGGTGATCATCGCGTCGCACATCGCAAGGTTCAGCGCGTGGATCGCCTTGGGCCGGTTCAGGCGAAGACGGCCCAGCGCGCCGTCGGTCCGAACGAGGAGGTCGCCGCCCGCGATATCGGTCATTGTCGCGTCAGCTCCCGCCCGACGATCATCCGCATGACCTGGTTGGTGCCCTCCAGGATCGAATGGACGCGCAGGTCGCGCCAGAAGCGTTCGATCGGATAATCCTGCAAATAGCCATAGCCGCCATGCAATTGCAGCGCGCGGTCGACGACCGCACTGCCGGTGTCGGTCGCCAGCCGCTTCGCCATCGCGGCGAAGCGCGTCTTGTCGGGGGCGTTCGCGGTGACCTTCGCCGCCGCGATATAGAGCAGCGCGCGCGCGGCTTCGAGTTCGGTCGCCATGTCGGCGAGCATGAACTGGGTGTTCTGGAAGTCGGCGATCGCGGTGCCGAACTGCTTGCGGTCCCTGGTATAGGCGATCGCCTCGTCGAGGCAGCGTTGCGCGCCGCCGAGCGAACACGCGCCGATGTTAAGCCGCCCGCCGTCGAGACCCATCATCGCGATGCGGAATCCCTCGCCCAGCCTGCCGACGAGGTTCTCGCCCGGTACGCGGACGTTGTCGAACGTCACCTGACGCGTCGGTTGCGAATGCCAGCCGAGCTTCTTTTCATTCGCGCCGAAGCTGACGCCGGGCATATCTTTCTCGATGACGAGACAGGAAATACCCTTGGGGCCATCCTCACCGGTGCGGACCATCGTCACATAGACTTCGTTCTCGCCCGCGCCGCTGATGAATTGTTTCGAACCGCTGACGATCCAGTCGTCGCCGTCCTTCACCGCCTTCGTCTTCAGCGCCGCGGCGTCCGATCCCGACCCGGGTTCGGTCAGGCAATAGCTTGCGATCCGGTCCATCGTGACGAGGTCGGGCAGATATTTCGCCTTCACCGCGTCCGATCCGAACCGGTCGATCATCCAGCTGGCCATATTGTGGATCGAGATGAACGCGCTGGTCGAGGGGCAGCCATAGGCCATCTGTTCCATGATCAACGCCGCCTCGAGCCGCCCGAGGTTGATCCCGCCCGATTCCTCGGTGACGTAGATCGACGCGAAGCCCAATTCGGCCGCCGCCTTGATCGTGTCGCGCGGGAAGATGTGTTTTTCGTCCCATTCGGCGGCATGGGGGGTGATCCGGTCGGCGGTGAACCGGCGCGCGAGATCCTGGATCTCGCGCTGGTCGTCGGTCAGGGAAAACTGGTCGGTCATCGATTATCCGTTCAGGCGGGGCATTTGGAATAGGTGTCGGCGGTCGCCGGGTCGGTCTCTTCGCGGATCAGCGTCTTGCCATCGTCCTGCAACGTCAGCGTCGTCGCCTTCTGCCACGTCTGGCCTTCGCCGTTATAGGTCAGCATGGCCTGCACCCGGGTCGGCGTGACCTGTTTCAGATCGCCGATCGTGGCGCGCGATTCGTAGAATTTCAGGCCGTCGGCGGTGATCGCCACCAATCCCTTGGCCATGTAATCCTGCTTCGGATCGCAATCATTGGGGACCATGCCCCACCGCCCCTGAAAGGCGGCGGGCAGCGTATCGATCGCGGTCGGCGTCGGCAGCGTGACCGGCACCGCCTGCTGGCTGTTGTCGACCTGTAGTTCGGCGGGCACCGCGGCCTGTTGCGACGCAGGCGGCACGTCGGCGCTCGCGTCGTTGTTGGCGGCGGTCTCTGGCGAGCCACAGGCGGCAAGCGACAGCGTCAGCGCGAGGAGGGGAAGCATCCGCATCGCGATCATCCCATCGTCGGGATGACGAAGGCGTTGCCGCCATCCCCCACCCCGCCATCGGGCCAGCGCTGGGTCACGGTCTTGACCTTGGTCCAGAATTTGACGCCCTCCATCCCATGCTGGTTGGTGTCGCCGAACGCGCTGCGCTTCCACCCGCCGAAGGTGTGATAGGCGACCGGCACCGGGATCGGCACGTTGATGCCGACCATCCCGACATTGACCCGGGCCGCGAATTCGCGCGCCGCATGGCCGTTGCGGGTGAAGATCGCGACGCCGTTGCCATATTGGTGATCGCTCGGCAGCCGCACCGCCTCCTCGAAATCACGCGCGCGGACGATCTGGAGGACGGGGCCGAAGATTTCCTCCTGATACGCGCTCATGTCCGGGGTGACATGGTCGAACAGCGACGGGCCGATGAAGAAGCCCTTCTCATGCCCCTGGAGTTCGAAACCGCGTCCGTCGACGACCAGTTCGGCGCCTTCGTCGACGCCGGTCTGGATCCATTGTTCGATCCGGGCGCGATGCTGCGCGCTGACGACGGGGCCGTAATGCGCGTCATTGTCGGTCGAGACACCGACCCGCAGCGCATCGATCGCGGGGATCAGCTTTTCGCGGAGCGCATCGGCGGTCTTGTCGCCCACCGGCACCACGACCGGCAGCGCCATGCAGCGTTCGCCCGCGCTGCCGAAGGCGGCACCCGACAGATCGGCGACGACCTGATCGAGATCGGCGTCGGGCATGACGATGCCGTGGTTCTTCGCCCCGCCCATCGCCTGGACGCGCTTGCCGTTCTCGACCCCGCGTTTGTAGACGTAATGCGCGATGTCGGACGATCCGACGAAGCTGACCGCGGCGATCGCGGGATGATCGAGGATCGCGTCGACCATTTCCTTGTCGCCATGGACGCATTGCAGGATGCCCGCGGGTGCGCCGGCTTCGAGCATCAGTTCGGACAGGCGGCGCGGGACCGAGGGATCACGTTCCGACGGTTTCAGGATGAACGCGTTGCCGGTCGCGATCGCGACCCCGAACATCCACATCGGGATCATCGCGGGGAAGTTGAACGGGGTGATGCCCGCCCCGATCCCCAGCGGCTGACGCATCGAATAGACGTCGATGCCGGGGCCCGCGCCCTGCGTAAATTCACCCTTCAGCACGTGCGGGATGCCGCAGCAGAATTCGATGACTTCGAGCCCGCGCTGCACGTCGCCCTTCGAATCGGCGATCACCTTGCCATGTTCGGACGAGAGCATGTGCGCCAGTTCGTCCATGTTCGCCTCGACCAGGCGTTTGAAATCGAACATCACCCGCGCGCGCCGCTGCGGATTGGTCGCGGCCCAGCCGGGTTGCGCCTTCAGCGCCGCGGTGACCGCGACATCCAGATCGGCGCGCGTCCCCAGCGGCACCTGCGCCTGGACCGCGCCGGTGTTGGGATCGAAGACGTCGGACTGACGCCCGCTCGCCACGCCGCTGCCGCCGCCTGCATGGCCGACGATATGATGGTCGATGATGCGCATCGCGCTCTCCTGCTGCCGGAGCCGTCGCGCGACTCCGCGTTGTAATTTAATTACTCTGCCACATAGGGCCGCCCATGTCAGCGGCCAAGCCGCTCCATCGCTATGCAGATCGGATGAGGACCGGGAAGGGTTCCGAACCGCACGCCGAATACCGGCTCCAGCACGGCGGGTTGCAGGATAGCGCGCGCCGGGCCGTGCGCGGCGACCCGCCCGTCGTGCATCACCAGCACGTCGTCGGCGACGCGCCCGGCCTGGATCAGGTCGTGCAGCACGATGCCGACGCCGCGCCCCCCCGCCGCGACCGCGCGCAACCGGTCGAGGATGTCGAGCTGGTGCGCCGGGTCGAGGCTGGCGAGCGGTTCGTCCGCCAGCAGCCACGTCGGCTCGCCTGCAAGGACCCGCGCCAGCAGGACGCGCGCGCGCTCCCCGCCCGACAGTTCGGCGATCGGGCGCTGCGCCAGATGCGTCGTTTCGGTGGCGGCCAGCGCGGCGTCGATCGCGGCGGCGTCGCGCGCCGAGGCGGCGGCATAGGCCGACCGGTGCGGCAACCGCCCCAGCGCCACCGCATCGCGCGCGCGGATGTTCCAATGGACCGCCGCCTCCTGCGGCAGATACCCGATCGCGCGGGCGCGGTGGGCCGGGGCCATCGTCGCGACGGCGTCATTACCCAGCCGCACCCGCCCCGTCGCCGGGATCAGCGCCGCCGCCGCCTTGAGCAGGGTCGATTTGCCCGCACCATTGGGACCGAGGATCGCGGTGACCCGCCCCGCGCGCAGCGTCAGGTCGATGTCGCGAAGCACCGCGCGCCGCCCGCGCATCACCCCGACGCTGTCGAAGATCAGATCCACGCGCTGCGCCGATGCCGGAGCAACAACATCAGGAAGAACGGCGCCCCGATCAGCGCCATCGCCACCCCCAGCCGCACCTCGCTGGCGCCGGGCGCGAGGCGACACAGGCTGTCGGCGACCAGCAGCAACACCGCGCCGCCCAGCGCACTGGGGAGCAACAGGTCGCTCGGGCGATGGCCGAAGACGGGGCGGAGCAGATGGGGCACGACCAGCCCGACGAAGCCGACGACCCCGGTCACCGCGACCCCCGCCCCGATCGTGAGGCCGGTGCCGATCACGACCAGCGCCTGCAACCGCCCGAGCCGGACGCCGAGCGACCGCGCCGCCTCCTCCCCCAGCGTCAGCGCATCGAGCGACCGCGCGGTGGCCGCGAGCAGCACCGCGCCGACCGCCATCGGCGGGATCGCGCGCGCCGCATCGGCGAGGCTGCGATCGGTCAGCGCGCCCATCAACCAGTCGAGGACGCTGGCGATCGCATAGGGGTTCGCCGCGGTCGAGATCAGGAAGGCGGTCAGCGCGCCCGCGAGGCTGGCCAGCACCGTCCCCGCTAGAATGAACGCCACCGGGCTCGCGCTGCGCCAGGTCAACGCCGCGAGCAACGCCATCGCGCCCCCCGCCCCCGCCATCGCCGCGCCGAACACCGCGAGGCTGGATGCGCCCGCATAGAGGATCGCGAAGACCGCGCCCAACGCCGCCGACGAGCTGACGCCGACGACCGCGGGATCGGCGAGCGGGTTGCGCAGATACCCCTGCAACACCGCGCCCGACAGCCCGAGCACCGCCCCCAGCGCCAACCCGATCAGCGCGCGGGGCAGCCGCAATTCGATCATGATCGCGCGCGCGGCATCGCCGTCGAGCGGCAGCCACTGTTTGCCCGCGATCAGCGACAGCGCGAACGCCGCGACGACCAGCGCGGCGAGAATCGCGAGCTTCACGGCCCGCGTCACAGCGCCGCCCGGATCGCGGCGAGCCGCGCGAGAGCGACCGGGATCGTCGGGCCGCCGCAGTTCATCAATCGCCGCGGGAACGCGACCTCCTGCGTCGCGGCATGGCTGCGCGTCAGCACCCGGCGGCGCAGCGCCGCGGTGCGCCCGTCGCCCGGCGACAGGATCACGTCGGGCGGATGCGCCGCGATCGTCTCGATCGGCAGCGTGCCGGTAAAGGCGAGCCCGTAATCGGCGGCCGCGTTGCGGAACCCCGCGTGGGTCAGCAGATCGTCGAGCAGATTGCCCGATCCGCTGGCGAGATCGCCCGCGATATAGAGGAGCGCGGATGGGGTTCGCGGGGCCGTTCCCCGGCGGAGGCCGGGGCCCAGGTGGGAAGGCTTGGGTAATGGTCCGCAGCACTCGCCAACTGCCGTCTCCCAACTGGGCCCCGGCCTTGGGCCCCATCGAAGTATTACTTCGATGGGAGCCCTTCGCCGGGGAACCGTATTGCGGGACAGCGCCTGCTCGATCTGCGCGACCATCGCCCGCCCGCGCGCCGCGCGCCCCGCCGCCGTCGCGATCTGCATCACCTGGCGCTCGCTGTCGGCGATCGTCGCGACCGATCCCAGCGTCAGCACCGTCAGCCCCGCCTTGGCATAGGCGGCGCGGGTCGCGGCGGGGGCGAAGCTGTCGGTCACGACCAGATCGGGCGCGCGCGCGATCACTTCCTCCGCGGTCCCCGCGGTCGCAGGCCAGCGCCGCGCGATCGCCAGCGGCATCGAGGTGGCCGCCGCGTCGTGCGAATAGCGGCTGACCGCCGCCAGCCGGTCGGGCGCGACCTGCGCCAGGATCGCGTCGGCGCACGGATTGGTCGACACGATCCCCCCCTGCCGCGGTGGCGCGGCACAGCCGCCGAGCAGCAACAGGAGAGGGATCGCGCGGATCATCAGTCCAGCGTCACCCGGATACCGCCAAAGGCCGCGCGGCCATAGGTGCCATAGCCGCGGACGACCTGATAGCGTTCGTCGAACAGGTTATCGATCCGGCCATAGACCGACAGCCGCTTGCCGATCGGCATCGCCGCGCGAACGCTGGCGAGCACATAACCGTCGAGCCGCGCGGTGTTGGCCGCATCGTCGAAACTGTCGCCGACATGCGTCACCGTGCTGCCCAGCGACAGGCCGAAGGGGAAGCGATAATCGACGTTCGCACTGATCGTCTGATGCGGACGGCGCGCCAGATCCTTGCCGAAATTCGCGCCGACGACGCGGTTCTGGCTGTCGATATAGCTGTAGTTCGCCGAAAACGTCAGCGCGTCGACCGGCTTCAGCGCCAGCGTCAGCTCGACACCCTCCGCCCGCGTCCGCGCGATATTGGCATAGGTGAAGGTGCCGAGGTCGAAATCGATCTGGTTCTTCGTATCGCGGTGGAAATAGGTCGCCGACGCGATAGCGCGGCCCGCCAGAAACGCCTGTTCGATCCCCGCATCGTAATTGCGCGCGGTTTCGGGCTGGAGCGTCCGCGTACCGTAGGGGCCGAACAGCTGGTACAGCGTCGGCGCCTTGAACCCTTCGCCGTAACTGGCGCGCAGCGTCGTGCCCGTCGCCAGCGCCAGCGCGGCGTTCGCGCCGACCGTCGTGTGGTTGCCGAAGGTATCGTGATCGTCGTTGCGGATCCCGCCGGTGATCGTCAGCGGCGCGACCGGGGTCACAATCGCCTCCCCATAGAAACTGGTGATGCCGGTATCGGCAGGGGTCGTCCCGTCGTTGAACCGCGTGTTCTCCCGCTCCGCCCCGGCGACGATCCGCAGCTGCGACAGCGCCTGCCAGTCGCCCTGATAGCTATAGCGTTCGGAGCGCCCGCGCCCGATGAACGACGGCGCGGCGCCGACGGTCGGGTCGTAATTGTCGCGGTTGATATCCGCGATCGTGAAGGCGACGGTGTTCTTCAGCCCACCGACGTTGGCGTGGAATCCGGCATAGCCGTATAGTTCCTGCGCGGTCGAATATTCGGGGGTGTCGGCGAAGGTGAAGGCGGGGGCGGGAAACCCGTCGAGGTCGGTGCGGCTGTCGGCATAATAGCCGCGCAGATCGATGCCGACGCCCGGCGCGAATTCATAGCCGACGCGCCCGGTCGCACCATATTGGCGAAACCCGTCACGCTCGGTGCCGTTGGCCGCGGTCGAGATGCCGTCGCTGGTCAGGTAGCCGCCGGTCAGCGCCCCCGACAGGCCACCGCTCGCCCCCGAAATCCCACCGGTCGCGTACAGGCTGTCGTACGCGCCATATTCGACCTGTCCGCGCGCCTGCAGTCCCTCGGTCGGGCGCCGCGTCACGATGTTGACGACGCCGCCGATCGCCTGGCTGCCCCAGGGGACCGAGTTGGGGCCGCGCAGCACCTCGATCCGGTCGATCGACCCGGCGAGCAGCGTGCCGAAATCGAAACCGCCGCCGGGGGAGGAGGGATCGTTGACGCGGACGCCGTCGATGACCGTCAGCGTCTGTTCCGATTCCGCCCCGCGCAGCCGCACCGCGGTAAAGCTGCCGATGCCGCCGTTGCGGGTCACGGTGACGCCGGGGGTGGTGGCGAGCAGGTCCGCGACCGACACGGTCTGGCGACGTTCGATCTCGTCGCGGGTGATGACGGTGATCGCCTGGCCGACCTGATCGGCGGGCTGTGCGACGCCGCTCGCGGTGACGACGATGTCGTCGTCGGCGACCGGAGTCGTTTGGGTTTGGGCTTGGGTCTGGCTCTGGGCAAAGACGGGCGACGCCAGCGCGGCGGACAGGAGAAGTGACAATTTCAACACGTGGGCACATCCTTAACGTGCCGTGCGCGACCATTCGCGCCCGGCGGATGTCGCTCGCTCGAGAATAGGCCCCTTGAATCGGGGCACCCTCGTCCGCCCGGGAGCTCCCGCCCGCGCGATGGATCGACCGTAAGGGGCAGGTCTCCTGGCTCCCGGGTCAAGGCTGCCTCCCCGCCTTCCCGGACCATGCGGTCCAGTGGCATCATGGGGAGACCGCTCGCCGGTCACAGTTGCGGGGACAGCGCCGGATTATCACCGGCTTCCCTATTCACCCCGTCGCCGGGGACCCTTTACGACCGCCGCCCGTAGCAGAGCCCGACGCGGGGTCAATCGTCAGGCGACATGTTCCTGCGTTTCGGCGATCGGCGCGGCGCTCCGCCGCAGCGCGATCACGAGCACGCCGAGCAGCGCCAGCGTCGCACCCGCGATCATCCGCGCATCCAGCCGGTCGCCGGTGATCATCACCCCCAGCGCGATCGTCGACAGCGGCGTCATCAGCGTCAGCGGCGCGAGCAGATTGGCTTCGTAGCGCGCGATCAGCCAGTAATAGGCGGTGTGGGCGCACACCGACACGATCAGCGCCGAAAACAGCACCGCCGCGACGAACGGCCAGCCCGCGGCGACCGACGCCTGCCACTGGCCGCGCTCGACCAGCAGCGATGCCAGCGCCAGCGGCACGACCGCGGTCATCCCCACCCACGCCTGGAACCGGAGCGGGTCGATCCGCGCCATCTGCTTCATCAGGATCGCGCCGAGCGACCCCGCCGCCGCCGCGCCCAGCACGAACAGCAATCCCGCCGACACGGTAAAGCCCGGGCGCCACACGACCAGCACGACGCCCGCCAGCGTCAGCGCGATGCCCAGGCCGCGCCGCCAGCGGATGCGTTCGCCCAGCATCACGATCGACAGCAACGTCGTGATCGGGACGCCCGCCTGGATCACGACCGCCGCCATCGACGGCGATGCGGTTTGCAACCCGACGAACAACAGCGCGAAATTGCCCGCCCCCATCAGGATCGCGACCAGCAGCAACCGCCACGCCGGGCGCGGCATCGGCCACAGCCAGGGCAAGGTGACCAGCGCGACGACGGCAAAGCGCACGCCCGCGAAATACAGCGGCGGCACCTGCCATTGGCCGACGACGATCTTGCTGACGACGTTGCTGAAGCCCCAGGTCAGGCAGACGGCGACGAGCAGGGCGAAATCACGAAACCGCATCGGCCTTCTGTGCGGGACCGTGGCACGCTTGGCCAGCGTTGACTTGCGGCATCACGCGATGGGATTGGAAATCGGTCGATCGACTTGGCGATCAGCGGCCCCGCCCGAAGGTGTAGCTGAGCCCCAGCCCCGCCGACGCCTGATCGCGCGACCCGAAGCGCGCGACCAGCGGCGAATCCGCCGGGGCGCCGACCAGCCGGTCGTATTTGGCATAGCTGTACACGCCCCAGCGCGGGGTCAGCTGGCGCAGATAGCCCGCGGTGACGCCCACCGCCTGCACCCCGCCGCCGACCGCATAGGCGGGGATCCCCGCTACCGCGGCGTCCGCAGGCGCGACGCCGAAATAGGCGCGGTTGTACCGCGCGTCCGCGATCGTCACCCGCGGCCCGATCGACGCCAGCCAGTTGTCCGCATCGCGCCAGACGTAATCCGCGCCCAGATTGGCGATCACGCCGCGATGCCCGCCGATCCCCTTGCGGACCTCGCCGCGCAGGCGGAACCGGTCGGACAGCTCATATTGGACGAAGCCGCCCGGTTCGACGGTAAAACCGACCGTCGGCAGCAAGCCCCCGACGTCACGGCTGCGGCGGCTGCCCTCGAACCCCAGCACCGGCCCGATCGTCAGCCGGTCGAGCGTGACGAGCGGCAGGCCGAAGCTTTCGTCGGG
>Ga0206130_10000756_pt1 | contig 51175 bp, 58 predicted proteins | sample Helgoland_Spring_9_FD_148637 | JGI IMG/M metagenome (GOLD analysis project Ga0206130, IMG submission 148637) | Pelagic subsurface seawater microbial communities from Kabeltonne, Helgoland, North Sea - Helgoland_Spring_Bloom_20160512_1 | ecosystem: Environmental > Aquatic > Marine > Epipelagic ...
ATTAAAGATTAATTAGGTAAAAATCCAATAAAACGAGTAATAATACTCGTATACCTAAAAAGGGTAAATTAAATCAAATCAAATTAAATTAAATATGAACGGAATTGTCAAAAACTTGAACTTTGGTGACGATGCTAGAGATCAAGTATTTAAAGGAATAGAAAAGTTAGCAAATGCTGTCAGCTCTACATTAGGAGCCGGCGGTAAATGCGTGATGCTAGAAGACGGCACAGGCAAACCTGTTATAACAAAAGATGGTGTTACTGTAGCTGATTCAATAATATTGTTTGATCCGGTTGAAAATATGGGATCTACACTGTTAAAAGAAGCCGCTAGAAAAACTGTTCAAGAAGCAGGTGACGGTACAACTACCGCAACTGTTTTAGCACACGCTATATTAAAAGAAGCTTATGCTGTTTCAGAAAAGAAAAATGCCAGAGAAATAAAAGATGGTATTAATTCTGCAGTTGAAAAAGTAATTAAGTATTTAGAAAAGCTAGCGGTTGATGTAAAAGGAGATATGCTAGATAATATAGCTTCTATATCCGTTAACAACGACAATGAATTAGGTTCTATTATAGCTGATGCGTTTAGATCTGTAGATAATACAGGTATTGTAATGATGGAAACTGCCGGTGACGGTAAAACTGTTTCTGAATTAATTGAAGGTGTACCTTATGATAAAGGTTTAACAAATTCTCATTTCATTACAAACGAACAAACAAAAACAGCGGAATTAGAAAATCCATTAGTGTTAATCATGGAATCACCAGTTAATACTATAAGAGATATACAGAAAGTGCTGGAGTACGTAATAAAAAACAATAAACCTTTGCTTATTATAGGCGATTTAGAACAAGGTGTTTTATCAACTCTGGCTACCAATAAAAAGAAAGGTAATTTAAAAGTAAATGTAATCAATGCTCCTACTTATGGTATTAGCAAACGTGAAGTACTTGAAGATCTATCTTTGCTAACTGGAGCTACAATAGTTAATGAAGATTTAGGCGATGACCTTGATTCAATTGACGTAGAGTATTTAGGATCTTGTTTAAAAAGCGTTACCTCACACGAGGACACTGTTATAACGGTTTCTGAGGCATCCGAAAAGATAAAGGATGTAATACGTAGCATAAAAGAAAAGCTTACAAATAACACGCTGAAAAGCTGGGAAGTTATAAAGCTTGAAAAAAGATTATCAATGCTAACTGCTAAAATCGCAGTAGTTAAAGTTGGTGCAAACTCTGAAGTAGAGTTAAAAGAAAAAACTGATAGAGTTGAAGATGCAATCTGCGCAACAAAAGCAGCTGTTAAAGAAGGTATTGTACCGGGCGGAGGCGTTGCGTTATTAAATGCTTCAACATATATTAAAAGTGAAGGATTAGGTGAAGAAGTTTTATTGAAAGCTATAAAAGCCCCTTACTTTACAATATTAGAAAATGCAGGTATCACAGCATCAGAGCCGCAAAATAAAGGTGTTGGTTTAAATGCGATAACAGGAGAACCTGTAGATATGGTTAAACACGGTATAATTGATCCGTTAATGGTAACCAAAAGTGCATTAAGAAACGCTGCATCTGTAGCAACTACGATATTATCAACTGATTGTGTAATTAATAATTTAAGAGCAAATGAAGGCGATAGGTAGAAACTTAATAATAAAAAAACAAAAAGAAGGAGTGGCTGCTACTAAAGGCGGTTTACTTCTTGCCGAAAAACAAAGGGAAGATATAAGATACATTAAAGCATCTGTAATATCTCCTGGAGAAGAAGCAACCAAAGCAGGTCTAAATGAAGGTGATTTAATTTACTACGATAGACACGCTGGTCACACAATAGAAATAGAAGGTGATCCGTATCAAGTTATAAAAATGCAAGATATAGTTGTAGTTTTATGAGAATAGATGCTAGTGATGTTAAAAAATTAGGGTTGTTGAAACACTACAGAATCATACGAAAATGGGCATGTAGAAATAATGACTTAAACGACGCTGATCTAGAACTATTAATTTATTTAGATTGTTTAGACATGTTTACTAAACAAGATTTTAAAACAGGTACGTTTTCATACAGTTGGGATAATAGAAGATGGAATAAGTTATTGAAGGAAAACTGGATCTCTGTTTGGCGAAAAAGAAATAGAACTACTCAAAAGTATCATATATATAAAGTATCATTTAAAGGCAAACAACTTATAAATAGAATTTATAGGATAATGTTAGGTCAAGATGATATACCTACGAGTAGTAGAAACAAAATAATGAAAGGAGATACTTATACAGATAAAGTATTAAGCGTGTCTATAAAAAACGTCAACAATGATAAAACAAGATGAAAACTTATTGGGTCAACCAATTTTCCAAAACCCTGAGCAACCAGTTTTGCAGAATCCAGGAGTATCTGTGCCTTCAAATGAAATGGGGAATGCTAAACCTGTATTTAATCCAAATCAAGCTGCAAGCGCCCTGTATATGTTTGGAACACCACTTCAAAGAGCTAAAAGCATGCCTCAAAGAGAAAATTTTGAACAATTTAAAAAATAAAAATATGGATAACATTAATAAAAAAGCATCAGGTCAAAACGCTATATGGGATGGACCATTAGATTTAGATGCACTGCCAAAAGGTAAAGGATCTAGTTCAGGTAAATACGGAATGGAAATTTCTAAAGCGCACTGTGGGTGTAGCTCTATGAAAGGACCTATCACGCAACGAGCTAAATAGTAAACTATGCTAGCTCAGGATGTAAAATTATACGCAATAAACCTCGCTACAATGGCGGTAACTATGACTAATATAGAAGTATATTTAAAAATATTATTACTACTGGTAACTATAGGTTATACGTTATCTAAGTGGGTTAAACTAAAAGAATAAGATATGGCTTATGTTCAAAAAGAATCTCCTCTATTGAGAGTTAGAAAAACAACAAAAGGTAAAGGAAGAAATTTTAGAACAGCTAGTGAGGGAGCTGGTATGACAGCTGCTGGTGTTAAGAAGTATAGAAAACAAAACCCAGGCAGTAAACTAAAAACAGCTGTTACTAAATGTGATGTAAAACCCGGAACTAAAGCTTATAAAAGACAAAAAGCATTTTGCTCTAGATCAAAGAGCTGGAACGGTGAAAGAGGTAAGGCAGCTAGAAAAAGATGGTGCTGTAGTAGATTTTAAATAAACAAAAAACAAATAATTATGCCTTACGGAGAAAAAAGTAAATTAGTAGAAAAAGCAACAAAAGAAAAAAAAGGATCAATGGCAAACTACGGAAGCCCTTTGGACAAGAAAGGATGTAGTGGTTCAAGTCCATTATCGATGAAAGGTTCTTGGATGTCTAAACATTGTAACTGTTAAATAAAAGTAGCGGTCCTCATTCGTCATTTAATGGTGGAACCTTCCATCAACGTGAGGACACCTATAAGGAACTAAGTGATAGAACTCTCACAATGACTTACTAGTCAGGACCGCTTTTTATTTAAAAAAAACTATGGCTTTTAAAATTCAACCATTTTATAATATAGACAATACTCCTATTTATAGTATAGATATGGAAGATGGCGTTTTAGGTAAAGCCAATAACAATGGTACTATTGTTATAAATAATAATTTATCACCAGCTAAATTAAATAGTGTTATAAAACACGAAATGGTACACATAGATCAAATGAAGAGGGGTGATTTAGACTATGACGATCAAAACGTATACTGGAAAGGTAAAAAATATTCACGCAAACAAATGAAAGAAGGGGCAAAAAACTTACCCTGGGAAAAAGAAGCATATAATAAAACTAAAAAATAAATAATGGGACAATACGCAAATCAACCAGATTTTGCTACATCAGCTGAAGCTGTAGTAGTTGGTACAACTAATGTAGAGAGCAGTGCGCTTTATATTGGAACAGGTGGTAATATAGAGGTAACCGCAGTAAGTAATTCTACTCCTGTTGTATTCAAAAATATACCTAACGGGTCTTTTCTGCCAGTCATAGTTAGCTCTATCATAGCGGGTGCAAACACTACTGTTTCAGACATTATAGCTGTAAAGTAACATGGGACTTGCAATAGGTATTGGTATAGGTATCACAAGCACAGCAGGGAACCCAATACAACCAACTCCTTTTTTTGAAATATTAGCAGAGAGCGGGGATTTTCTTATATCCGAGAGCGTAGCATCTCCAACATTCCTTATAACAGAACAGTAATAAAATATATAAAATGCCAAATTTAAAATTTTCACAATTTCAAGAACAGACGGACCCAGCAAATGTACAGTTTATAGTAGGGTACAATGGAACAGATAACGTACGCATAGCGCCAGGTAATATGATTGCAGATAGTCAAACCTTAAGTATATCTGGTAATCAAATATCTATTTCAGAAGGGAATTCAATTACATTATACGATCAAACCTTAAGCACTACAGATAATGTAGAATTTAATGATTTGACAATCGATAGAATTTATTCAGATCCACAAGGGACTGCTGGACCACAAATAGGTAATTCGGCAACTTTTTATAGTACGACTTCATCTGCTGGAAATTCAGTAACTAGTTGGACAGAGATTTTAGGTAATCCTGCTGTAGATTCTCAATATGCTTACTATACTGGTGGAGTAACTAGGACTAAAAACACTAACGACAAATTAGTAGGATATATTACGGGAACTGAATCTTGGAGTCGTTATGAGGGAAGTGGTGGATTAAAGAACTACACTGTTGGAGCATACAATAACGCCTCTTATAGAGGAACTGATCCAAATGGTAATAATGGTACAAATAACTTTACTATTGGAGCAATGCTATGGTCAGAGGTAAAAAATACTTCAGGTGGTACTTTAGGCTACATGAGAGCAGCAGACATGACATCTAGACACTCTGGTGGAGCGACAGTTACTAACATGCAAGGAGCTCATATATCGTGTGAGATATTTGGTGGAACTGCTAGAAATGTGGATGTATTATTACTAGATTACGATAGCAATGCTGGAGAAACAATTACTGGAGATACATCATATCTTAGAATACAAAATGACACATGGTCAAATGTAAGTGGAACTTCAAGAGCAATTAATTCTCTTTCTACACTTCCATCTAGATTTGGTGGATTACTTGAATCAACTAGTTTTGTTAAAACTGGTGGAACAAGTGCCCAATTCTTAAAGGCTGATGGATCTGTAGACGAAAGTACGTATTTAACAAGTGCAACATTAAATATAACATCTCAAGATATTACAACTGCTTTAGGTTTTACACCTTATAGTGATGGTAACCCTGATAGTTTTACATCATTAACACTTGGATCCTCAAGTACTGAAGCTATGGCAGGTGATACTGTAACAATTACGCCTGAACAAGCGACTGCAATAGAAAATAATGCTATGAAAGTTTCAAATGTTCAATCCGATTGGAACGCTGTTGCCGGTAGTGCTGTTATACTAAATAAGCCTAATATTCCTGCATCTTTAGCAGGTGTTACCAATTCAGATTCAGACACTCCTGGCGGTAAAACAGCTTTAGGTGTAGGAGCTGGTAACGCAGCTGAAACTGCAACAAAGAATACTTGGGTAGGTTTTAACGCTGGTAATGATACAACCTCAGGAGATACTAATGTAGCTATTGGTTATAAAGCTTCACAAAATATAACCACTGGATTTGATAATGTAATGATAGGGGCTGAAGCTGGATTTACAATGTCTGTCGGGGATGCTAATGTAGGTGTTGGCTATAGGGCTTTATATAGTAGTACTGTTGGTTTTATTGCTAATATATATCCTGAGGGTGATAGAAGGAGAGGCGCAGTTGCTGGAAATTATACTAATATATCTCTAGGAAATGGTCTTACTTTATCTTATATAGATATTCCTGTAGGCTATGAGGAGGAGCCAGACGATTATAATTACGGGGTTATTACAGGAATGACTACTGCTATTGTATTTGAGGTAAATATTGACGAAGATAGCTTAGGTGGTGGCGGTGGAGACTTAGCACTAGAGATAGACGTTAGAGCCGCTGGCCCTGGCCGTAGAAATACAGCTATTGGTTATGAAAGTTTGTTTGCAAATAATTTAGCAAATGAAAATACTGCTGTTGGTTATGAATCTTTAAGAAATACTGTTGAAGGTTATGACAATACAGCTGTTGGTACTTTTGCTATGAAAAACAACGTAAATGGTTATCATAATGTTTCTTTAGGTTATCAAGCTTTAGAAGGTGCAGTTGGAGCAAGTGGAAATAATAATGTTGCTATTGGTCTAAGGTCTATGCGAGACATTACTTCTGGCTATCAAAACTCGGCTATGGGTTCAGCGGCATTACAGCGTATTACCTCTGGTTATCAAAATGCAACTTTAGGATATAATTCTGGTAATTCAATTACTTCTGGTTATCAAAATGTTTTTATAGGTAGTAATTCTGGTAATTCAATTACTTCTTCTTATCAAAATATAGGTATAGGTGCTAATTCTCTAGCAGAGCTAAGAACAAACTCTGATGGTTATCAAAACGTTGGTATTGGCGATAATACTTTTGGAAATCTTATAGAAGGTTATCAAAATATAGCTTTAGGTTCAGATGCTGGGGTTGCTTTTGGTGAAGAAGATGGGGCAGCTCTTCGAAATACTTTAATAGGAACTAAATCTATGAGTGAGATAGTTGAAGGTTCTAATAACACCTGTTTAGGATATAATTCTGGAAACTTTAGCGGAAGAGAGACAGTCATAAATAATTCGACTTATTTAGGTAATAATGCTATTGCTTCTGCAGACGGTGTAACAAATGAAATTGCTATAGGTTACAATGCTGTAGGTGGTGGTAGTAATACGATTGTTCTTGGTAATTCATCTATAACTGCTTTAAAATGTCAAGTACAAACTATCACAAGTTTATCAGATAAAAGAGATAAAACTAACATACAGGATTCTGAATATGGTTTAGATTTAATTAGCAAACTTAAACCAGTTACGTTTGATTGGAATATGAGAGATGGAGCAAAAGTTGGAATTAAAGACTTAGGTTTTATTGCTCAAGATTTACAAGAAGTAAATGATGACTACACACAGTTGGTTGAGGATAAAAATCCCGAAAAATTAGAAGCAAGCTACGGAAGACTTATACCAGTTTTAGTAAAAGCAATTCAAGAATTAAAAGCAGAAATAGAATTATTAAAATCATAAATTATGGCATTTAAAATACAAAGATTTATATCTCCTCTTCGCATAGAAGAAGATCCAAGAAACCCTAAAACTGAAAAGAAAAAGCATTACCCAGGTTATAAGCCTCTTGGCGATGCTGATAAAATGGGAGGCGACAGTGCTGAAGCTCAAGCGCTTAATACTATTAACACTAGGGCTCAGAATAAAATAAAATCAGAGCATAAGGAAAAAGATTTAAGCCTTAAATTTCCAACAAAAGGACAAAGAATTGGTCGTAAAGGTTTCAAAATTGTTGGTAGTGATCCAACAAGTGGTAACGTATATGTTAGAAAACCTGGTAAACTTCCAGTTAAGGAAATTACTAGAGAAAATTTAGCTTCAAATATAAAGTCAAAAGGCATGGTGAAGCTTAATTACCAGAATATGAAGCATAGTTATAACAGTGCTGGAGATATTACTAAAAGAAAATAGAGTGAAAAAAATATTAGAATTTTTCAGTACTAAAGTCTTCAAACAAGTTGGTGATGTGGTTGACAACCTATTCACTAGCGAAGAAGAAAGACTTAATGCTAGAAATAAAATATTTAAAGTATTGCATGATGCTCAACTAGAGCTGCAAAGAATGCAAACTGAGATTATTGTAGCAGAAGCTAAAGGTAATTGGCTGCAAAGAAGCTGGAGACCTATACTAATGCTTTCATTTGGTTTTATAATCATATATACAAAATTCATATCACAACTATCAACATACCTAGTAACACCTGTTTTAGAACCAGAATTTTGGAGCTTATTAGAAATAGGTATTGGAGGTTATGTAATAGGTAGAAGTGGTGAAAAAATAGTAGATAAGCTAGCACCAGTGTTTAAAAAGTAAAAATATTAAAAACGAGTAATAATAATAATAACAATAACCAATTAAATTAAATAAAATGGGAAAATTAACAGATGAACAATTAAAGTCTATTAAAGACGCAACAGGAAAAATTAACTCTATACTTACAGAAGTAGGATTTTTAGAGGCAAAAAAAGCAGAATACCTAGCAGCGCATTTTGAAGCGGCAAAAGAATTAGATGGTATTAAGACTGAAATCAGAGAAGAGTATGGTGACATTACTGTAAACTTAGCTGATGGTACTTATGAGAAAGCTAAGCAAGAAAAAACAAAAACTCTTGAGATAGCGGAATAATGAGTTCTGTTGTAAGAAAAATAAGTATAGGTTCTGACTATAAGAATGACGCTATGCACTATTCAGTAGGTCAAAACGTTTATGGTGGACATACTATAGATTGCATATTACACGATGCACAATCTAATTCTTACAGTATTTACATAAAGAAAGGAAATGAGGTGATGCCATGGAAGAAGTTTAATTCTAACATGGCAATATCCGTTGAGTATGATTTAGAATATTAAATGAGAAGTCTATACGATTTTATCGTCAAACCTATTGGCGATAGATACGATAACAAGGTAAAGCTAGGCGACGTTACATTAATACTAAACACTAAAATTGAAGACTTTAAGTCTGTAAACAATTTAGCTATAGTGGTTGAAACACCAAAAGCTTTTAAAACAAGTATAAAAAAAGGCGATATCATAATAATACATCATAATGTATTTAGAGTTTTTTATGATATCCGAGGTAATAAGAAAAGAAGTAGATCTCATTTTAAAGATGACTTACACTTTTGTTCAGCAGATCAAATATATTTGTATAAAAATACAGAGGATTGGAAATCATTTGGAGACAGATGCTTTGTAATACCTTTAAAAAACAAAGACACTTTAAGATCACAAAAAGAGCAAGACCTTATTGGTATATTAAAAATAGGTAATAGTTCTTTAAAAGCGCTTAATATCAATCCAGGAGACACAGTAGGGTTTACGCCCGGTAGTGAATGGGATTTTATAATAGACGATCAAAGAGTTTATTGTATGAAATCTAATGATATTGTAATTAAGTATGAACACAAAGGAAACCAAGAAGAATATAATCCTAGCTGGGCAAAAAGCAGTTAAGGAGTTAATTAAAGTGGCAGAAGAAAAGATCGTTGACTCAGAAGATGATTTATCAGCTGACAGACTTAAAAATGCTGCCGCAACAAAAAAATTAGCTATATTCGATGCTTTTGAAATACTTGCTAGAATAGAAGAGGAGGATGAAAGATTAAATGAAAACCCAAAAGAAGCTAAAGAAGAAAAAGCTTTTAGAGGTTTTGCAGAAGGAAGATCTAGATAATGTACGAACAAACCTTAATAGCAGTATTAAAAGACTATATTAAACCTAAGATATTAAAAAGGTTAAACAGATATAAGAAATGGGAGTACGGTTACAACGAAGAATATAACGTTGTTGTAATCAGTAAGACCGGGCAAATAGGAGAGGTTTACGAAATACAAGGAATAAAAATAGCATTACCAAAAGAAGATGATGTTATTAAATTTGAAGGAGACAAGTGGAAACACACGGAATACCCAAAAGAGCTTTCAAAGATAAAATCGGTATTTGATTGGGACGAATACCCTTCACAGTTTAAAGAAAAGTGGTATGACTATATTGATACAGAATTTAAAAGGCGTGAAGAAGGTTTTTGGTTTTTTAATAAAGACAAGCCTTCTTATATTACTGGCACTCACTACATGTACTTGCAGTGGTCCAAAATTGATGTTGGGGCAGCAGACTTTAGGGAATCAAACAGATTATTCTTTATATTCTGGGAAGCTTGCAAAGCAGATGTACGTTGTTACGGAATGTGCTATCTTAAGAACAGACGGTCAGGGTTTTCTTTCATGGCCTCAGGCGAAACGGTTAATCAAGCTACAATATCCACAGACTCCAGATTCGGAATTTTATCAAAGTCTGGTCCAGATGCGAAAAAGATGTTTACTGATAAAGTTGTACCCATCTCAGTTAATTATCCCTTCTTCTTCAAACCAATCCAGGACGGTATGGACAGGCCGAAGACAGAACTTGCGTACAGAGTTCCCGCGTCCAAATTTACGAGAAAAAAGCTTGATACCAATGAAAAGCTACAAGAGATCACCGGTCTCGATACCACGATCGACTGGAAGAACACCGGGGACAACTCGTACGACGGGGAAAAATTAAAACTATTGGTCCACGATGAAAGTGGTAAATGGGAAAGACCTACGAACATATTAAATAACTGGAGAGTTACAAAAACTTGTTTGAGATTAGGTTCAAAAATTATAGGTAAGTGTATGATGGGTAGTACATCAAATGCTTTAGACAAGGGTGGTGAGAACTTTAAAAAACTATACTATGACTCCGACGCAACAAAAAGAAATGCAAATGGACAGACTCGTTCGGGACTATATAGTTTGTTCATTCCTATGGAATGGAACTACGAGGGATACATTGATTCTTATGGATTTCCTGTATTTGAAACGCCAAAAAAACCAGTTGAAGGTCCTGACGGATCACCTATAAGACAAGGTGTAATTGAATACTGGAACAATGAAGTTGAAGGATTAAAAGGAGATCAAGATGGTTTAAACGAATACTACCGTCAGTTTCCAAGAACAGAGCAACACGCTTTTAGAGATGAAGCAAAGCAATCTCTGTTTAATTTAACAAAGATATACGAACAAATAGATTATAACGAAGACCTTAGAAATACATCGATAATAACCACCGGAAGTTTTATGTGGGAAAACGGCGTTAAAGATACTAAGGTGATATTTGTACCAAATAAAAACGGTAGGTTCAACATTAGTTGGGTACCACCTGTACAAATGCAAAACAGAGTTATAACAAAAGGTAATACAAAATATCCAGGTAACGAACACTGTGGCGCTTTTGGATGTGACAGTTATGATATATCAGGTACAGTTGATAAAAGAGGTTCTAACGGAGCTTTACACGGTTTAACTAAGTTTAGTATGGAAGATGTTCCGCCTAACAGATTCTTTTTAGAATATATAGCTAGACCACAAACTGCTGAAATATTTTTTGAAGACGTATTAATGGCTTGCATATTTTACGGTATGCCAATACTTGCGGAAAACAATAAACCTAGATTACTGTATCATTTTAAAAGAAGAGGCTATAGAGGCTTCTCAATGAACAGACCTGATAAAAGATTAAACAAATTATCTATAACTGAAAGAGAAATAGGTGGTATACCAAACTCTAGTGAAGATATAAAGCAGGCACACGCTGCGGCTATAGAATCATATATAGAAACTTGTGTTGGACGAACAGAAGCTGGCTATGGTGATATGTACTTTCAAAGAACATTGGAAGACTGGGGTAAGTTTAACATAAACAATAGAACAAAGCATGATGCTTCTATAAGTTCTGGCTTGGCGATAATGGCTTGTAACAAAAACCTATATTCACCGGTTAGTCCAATGCAAAAGAAGGTTTACGATTTAGGAATTAAAAGATATGACAATAGAGGTTCTACGTCTAAAATATTAAGATAAATGAAAATACAAACAAATACCGATAGTTCTTTCCCTAACCAGGTTGTTAGTGACGAAGTAAAAGCTAGTTACGATTACGGCTTACAAGTCTCTAGAGCTATTGAACAAGAATGGTTCAATCAAGGAAGAGGTAACGGTAATAGATACTTAAACAATTGGAATAGCTTTCATTCATTACGATTATACGCAAGAGGAGAGCAATCAATACAAAAGTACAAGGATGAGTTATCTATAAACGGTGATTTGTCTTATCTTAATTTAGATTGGAAGCCGATACCAGTTATATCAAAGTTTGTTGATATTGTTGTAAACGGAATGTCAAATAAAACTTATGAAATAAGTGCGTTTGCTCAAGATCCTTTTTCTGTTAAGAGTAGAACTGATTATGCTGCGGCTGTTGAAAGAGATATGCTTACCAAGCAAGCCTTATTAAACGTAAAGCAAAATTTAGGTATGGATTTTTCTAAAACAGGTGACTTAGAAAGTTTACCTGAAAACAGAGAAGAATTAGATGTACATTTACAAATGACACCAAAGCAAAACGTAGAGATTGCTGAAGAAGAGGTTATAAACAACGTATTAGCATTTAATAAATACGATCAAATAAAAAAACGATTAGCTCACGATTTAACCACTATTGGTATTGGAGCTGCAAAAACTTCATTTAATAAAGCTGAAGGTATAGTTACTGATTATGTTGACCCTGCTAATATGATTTATTCATATACAGAAGATCCAAACTTTGAAGATATATATTACGTAGGCGAAGTTAAGTCTATATCATTAGCGGAACTTAAAAAACAATTCCCATCAATATCTCCAGTTGAACTAGAAAGAATACAGGATATGCCTGGTAACTCGCAGTATGTGACTAATTGGGGTAATTACGACGAAAATACAATACAGGTTTTATACTTTGAATACAAAACGTATTCAGACCAAGTATTTAAAATAAAGAAAACAGATCAAGGATTAGAAAAGACGTTAGAAAAACCTGACACATTTAATCCTCCAGCTAATGATAACTTTGAAAGAATATCTAGAACAATAGAGGTATTATACACTGGGGCAAAAGTACTAGGTACAAACATAATGCTGGAATGGAAGCTAGCAGAAAATATGACAAGACCTACGGCTGATACTACAAAGGTAATGATGAATTACTGTATATCGGCACCTAGGATGTATAAGGGACGTATAGAGTCTATAGTTAGTAAAATTACTAGCTTTGCTGATATGATTCAAATAACGCACCTTAAATTACAACAAGTGATGTCTAGGATAGTACCAGATGGTGTATTCTTAGATATGGATGGTTTAGCAGAGGTTGACTTGGGTAATGGCACAACATACAATCCAGCTGAAGCATTGAATATGTACTTCCAAACAGGTTCTGTTGTAGGTAGATCACTTACGCAAGACGGTGAATTGAATAGAGGTAAAGTGCCTGTTCAAGAATTATCATCTTCAAGTGGTCAAGCAAAAATACAAAGTTTAATCGGTACATACCAGTATTATTTACAAATGATAAGAGATGTAACCGGATTAAATGAAGCAAGAGACGGTAGTGCACCTAATAAAGATTCTCTAGTAGGGCTGCAAAAAATGGCAGCTAACGCTTCTAATATTGCAACTAAGCACGTATTAGATTCTTTGTTATACTTAACAGTTAGAACTTGCGAGAATATAAGTTTAAAGGTAGCTGACGTTATTGAAAATCCTTTAACGGAAAATGCTTTAACAAATGCTATAAGTACATTCAACACAAAAACTCTTGAGGAGTTGATGAATTTGCAGTTACATGATTTTGGTATTTACTTAGAACTTGAACCAGAAGACGAAGAAAAAGCTTTACTAGAACAAAACATACAAGTAGCATTGCAAACACAAGCTATTGCTCTATCTGATGCAATTGATATCAGACAAATAAAAAATATAAAGTTAGCTAACCAATTCTTAAAGCTTAGGCAAACTCAGAAAATAAAAAGAGAGCAAGAGCAACAACAAGCTAATATTCAAGCACAAGCGCAAGCTAACGCTGATGCCTCTGAAAAAGCTGCAATGGCTGAGGTACAAAAACAACAAGCACTTACTCAAGAAAAAGTGAGTATAGAACAAGCTAAGTCACAGTTTGAAATACAAAGAATGCAAACTGAAGCTCAAATAAAAAGAGAGTTGATGGCTGAAGAGTTTAACTTCAATATGCAATTAGCACAAATAAGAGCAAATGCAGAAGGGAGCAAAGAAAAAGAAATTGAGGATAGAAAAGACAAAAGAATAAAAATGCAAGGATCCCAGCAGTCTGAGTTGATACAGCAAAGACAAACAGAAGGGTTACCTAAAAACTTTGAATCATCAGGAAACGATGTGCTAGGAGGGTTCGGAATAGAAGAGTTTGGACCTAGCTAATAAACAATTATTTAATTATATTATATTATGTCAGAAGTAAAACAAGAAGGGGATTTTAAAATTAAATCCAAGAAAACAAGTCCTAAAAATTTAGGGAATCAATCTAATGAACCTATAAAGGTTAACATAGATGAAGTAAAAGAACCAGTAGCTGAGGAAGTTGCTAAGGTGGTAATACCAGAAGTTAAAGAAGAGACTATTGAAGAACCCGTTGTAGTTGTTAACGATACACCTGAAGTAGCTGAAGAAGATGGTATTATAGAAATTGTAGACGAAGACGATGATACACCTCCGAATAATCAATTACAAAGAGCTACTGAAGAATACAAGCAAGTAGCTGAACAGAGAGTGTTACCTGAAAACATAGATAAACTTGTTACTTTTATGGAAGAAACAGGTGGATCAGTAGAAGACTACGTTAGATTAAACGCAGACTACTCAAGTGTTGATGATAAAACGCTATTAAAAGAATATTACAAACAAACAAAACCCTATCTAGAATCAGATGACGTTAGCCTACTATTAGAAGACTACGATTATGATGAGGACATAGATGAGGAAAGAGATATACGCAAAAAGAAAATTGCGTTTAAAGAAGAAGTTGGAAAAGCTAAAAGCTTTTTGGAAAAAACCAAGAGTAAATATTACGACGAAATCAAGTTGAGACCCGGCGTTACTCAGGAACAACAAAAAGCAACAGAGTTTTTCAACCGATATCAAGAAGATCAGAAGATAGCTGAGCAACAGCATTCGGACTTTAAATCAAAAACAAATGATTACTTTACTAATGAATTCAAAGGTTTTGACTTCAATGTAGGTAAAAAGAAGTTTAGATATGGTTTACAAGATCCTAATAAAGTTGCAGAAAACCAATCAAGTATTAACAATTTCGTAGGAAAGTTTCTTGACGAAGGCGGTAATATAAAAGATACGAAAGGTTATCACAAAGCTATTTATATCGCTTCAAATGCTGATAAGATTATTAATCATTTTTATGAACAAGGACGAACAGATGCTACTAAAGAAATAGTTAATAGCTCTAAAAATCCTAGCACAGAGCCAAGGCAAACTAGCTCAAGTGAGTTTGTAAACGGAATAAAAGTTAAGTCAATAAGCGGTTATGATTCTTCTAAACTTAGAATTAAAACAAAAAAATTTAACTAAAAAAATTAAAAAATTATGGCAAATGTAAGCCCAGCGTTTGGAAGCTTAATCCCAACGCAAAAAAAGCAAGCCTTAGAAGGCAATTATTTAAACTTTACTGATGGAACGAATGATTTCGCACAGCAGTACTTACCAGAAATCTATGAAGCTGAAGTAGAGCGTTATGGAAATAGAACCTTAGGTGGTTTCTTAAGAATGGTAGGAGCTGAAATGCCAATGACTTCTGATCAAGTAGTATGGTCTGAACAAAATAGATTACACATCTCTTATGAGAATGTAATAGCAACTAACGCAGGTGCTGTAGGAGCAAAAGTTTCTACTTTAACTATTCCTGTTGGTGGAGCTGGTGCAACTCTTATTGAGAATGTTGTATCTCCTGGTTCTACAATCGTAGTAATGAATCCAGCAACTGGAGCAGAATTAAACTGTTACGTTGTTGCCTCTGGAGCTACTCCTGGTAGTGCATTAGGTGCAGGTGTATTAACTGTAGCGCCTTATTCGCAAGAAGCCTTAGACGGAACTGGAGCTGGAGCTGCTGAAGTAGATTTAGTAACTGGTGGACCAGCGCTTAAGATTTTCGTATACGGATCTGAGTACGGAAAAGGAACTGGAGACGCTAACAGAATTTCTGTAACACCTTCTTTTACTCAGTATTCTAACTCTCCTATCATCATCAAAGACAAGTATGCAATCAACGGATCTGACACTGCTCAGATTGGATGGGTTGAAGTAGCTACTGAGTCTGGTCAAGGAGGTTTCTTATGGTATTTAAAAGCTGAATCTGAAACAAGATTACGTTTTGAAGACTACTTAGAAATGTCTATGGTAGAAGGTGAATTAAAATCTGGAAGTTCAACTACAACTGCTAAAGGTACTGAAGGTCTTTTCGCTGCTGTTAAAAGCCGTGGAAATGTATTAGTAGACTTTACTGCAGCAACTGGTTTAGCTCAGTTTGATTCAATTCTTAAAAACTTAGATACTCAAGGGGCTATCGAAGAAAACATGTTATTCTTAAATAGAGAAACTTCTCTAGATTTTGATGATATGTTATCTAACGTAGGATCTCCTGCTGCTGGTTACCAAGGTGGTAGTTCTTTTGGTGTATTCGAAAATTCTGAAGAAATGGCATTGAACTTAGGTTTCTCTGGTTTCAGAAGAGGTTCTTATGACTTCTACAAAACTGACTGGAAATACTTAAACGACGCTTCTACTCGTGGAGGTGTTGCTGATGCTGGAATCGAAGGAGTATTAGTACCTGCTGGAACTTCTACAGTTTACGATCAAATATTAGGAACTAACATCAGAAGACCTTTCTTACACGTAAGATATAGAGCTTCTCAAGCTGATGATAGAAGAATGAAAAACTGGATCACTGGATCTGTAGGTGGCGCAGCTACTTCTGATTTAGATGCTATGGAAGTTCACTTCTTATCTGAAAGATGTTTAGTGACTCAAGCGGCTAACAACTTTGTGTTATTCACAGACTAGTACCGATTAAATTAATGTAGTAGTTACCCTTGTTGAACTGACAGGGGTAATTATTACTCTTATTAAAAATTTTATTATATTATATTATGGCAGCAAATGCAAAAAAACCTACAGTTAAAAAGCCTGTAGCAAATAAAGAAATAGTACAAGAGCAAGAAGTAATGACTGCTCCACAAAAACAAGAACCAGTAAAACCAAGTTGGGAAATAAAAGATAGAATGTATATAGTTATAGGTCAAGCACCATTAACATTAACAATTTCATCAAAGCATACATCAAGACACCCTTTGTTATATTTTGATAAAGAGAAAGGTCTTCAAAGAGAAATTAGGTATGCAACAAATCAAAATTCTCCTTTCATAGATGAGCAAAACGGTCAAGCAACATTAGGACATATAATGTTTAAAGACGGTGCTCTATATGTTAAAAAAGAACAACAAAACTTACAAAAATTACTATCTTTATATCATCCATTATTAGGTAATAAATACTACGAACATAATCCAGTAGCTATAGCCGAGGATGAATTAGAAGATTTAGAAATTCAGATAGATGCAATGATGGCTGCAAGAACTATGGATGTTGATGATGCTGAAGCAATACTTCGTGTTGAATTAGGATCTAAAGTATCAGGCATGACAACTAAAGAACTCAAGAGAGATTTATTATTGTTTGCCAAAAGACAACCAGATTTGTTTATGGAGTTAGCAAATGACGATAATGTACAATTAAGAAACATAGCTATAAAAGCTTCCGAAATGGGTATTATTAAATTGTCACAAGATCAAAGAACATTTACTTGGGGATCAAACGGTAGAAAATTAATGACTGTGCCTTTTGATGAAAATCCTTACTCTGCAATGGCAGCTTACTTTAAGACCGATGAAGGTGTAGAAGTTTATAGGTCAGTAGAGAAAAACTTAGAATAACATGTAATATTAATATTAGCTGGTCACTTTCCGTGGCTGGCTGGTATTATAATAAAAAAATAAATAATGGCTATAAATGTAAATACAGTGTATCAAACAGTTCTGTCTATATTAAATAAAGAACAGAGAGGTTTTTTAACACCTGCAGAATTTAACAAGCTAGGGGCACAAGTACAATTAGATATATTTGAAAAGTACTTTCAGGATTTAAACCAACAAATAAGAATTCCTCAAGCTGACGCAGATTATTCTGATAGAGTTATGAATGTTGATGAAAAACTAGCTATATTTAAAACATTCGGTACGACTACGTATAACAATTCTAACGACCCAAACCTAAGATACTTTTCCCTCCCAACACAAGACGCTTACGGCGCTAATGTAGACTTTTACAGATTAGGCACCGTTACCTACAAGAATAATAAAAGTGAGATAACAGAACTACAAAGACTTTCAAGAACAGAATTTTACAACATAGAAAGATCTCAACTTACTAAGGCAACAGAAAAATTTCCTACTTATCTATACGAAAATAGAGGCAATATAAATATCCCTGGAGCTCAAATAAATAATAGTCTTCAAAATGTTATGTACGTTAATCCAACAACTATTACAGATAATATAGATGTAGATTACATAAGGAAACCTATAAACCCTATATGGGGATTTACCACAGGTAGTAGAGGACAATATATATATAACAACAACTATTATGACCCAGCTAACGGTACGGGTTCTATAAATTTTGAACTACACGAATCAGAACAAGTTAATGTTGTTTTAAGAATATTAGCTTACGCAGGTATAATAATAAGAGACCCTCAAATAGTGCAGGCTGCTGCGAGTGAGGTTCAACAAAAAGAAATAAACCAAAAAACATAATAAAATATGTCTCTACCAAATGGTGGTTTAATAACCGAAAACAATCAGCAATATTATGCAGGTGTACAAAAGTTTCTATCTGCGGCTGGGACAGGTCAAGCCTTTACTACTACGTTTGATACAGATTTAGTACTCGGCAGTTATGATCCTCTTCAGCAAAACTACGCTTTAAACAATTTTAAGTTATACACCGCAAACGCCGGTGTTTTAACATATACAGAATACACTTCCGCTTACACCGTATCAGGTAATACTATAACGTTCACGGGTAATTTAGCGGCTAACACAAGTGTGGTTGTTCAATTAAAAATATTAAGTGGTGGCGAATATGGAAACAGAGATGCTTACGGTAATACTGTTGAAGAAAATTACGGTAGTTATAGTTATATATCTTTAGAGGATATAATAAACAATTTTCAAATAGCTTACGTTGGTGCAGGTAAATTAATACCTAGTTGTAATAGAACAGATCTCATCTTTCACGCTAAAAGAGGATTACAAGAGTTCAGTTATGATACATTAAAAAGTATTAAATCACAAGAGTTAAATATACCACCTGAATTAAGCGTTGTGATACCACAAGACTATGTAAACTACACAAAGGTATCTTGGATAGATAAGTTAGGCGTTAAAAGACCTATATATCCTGCAAATAATTTAACTACAAACCCATTTGAAAACCCTATACAAGACTCAAAAGGCGTACCAACACAGGATAATTTCGGTAACAACATTGAAGGAACATCGATAACAGAGGAACGATGGAGAACCGCTGACGATACTTTGATAAATCAAGACAACCCAGAAGATTTATATAACCAAGGGTATGACAGTTGGGGATGGGGTGAGCAACTTTTAGGTCAAAACTACGGATTAGATCCTCAGTATGCTCAAGTAAACGGATGGTTTACTATAAATAATAGAGAAGGTAAAATGTCTTTTTCAAGTAATTTAGCCGGTGCGCTTATAGTTTTAGAGTATATATCTGATGGATTAGCTTCTGATATGGAAACTAAAGTACCTAAGTTAGCTGAAGAGGCTCTATATGCTCATATAAGCCACGCTGTCATAGCTTCTAGGATAAACCAACCTGAATATATAGTAAGAAGATTAAAGCAAGAGAGAAGTGCTAAATTAAGAAATGCTAAAATAAGATTATCTAATATAAAACTTGACGAAATAGTTCAAGTGATGAGAGGTAAATCTAAATGGATAAAACACTAAAATTTAATGGCTAGTTTTAAGAATATTTTCATAAAGTCTAAGATGAATAAAGATCTTGACGATCGATTATTACCTCAAGGAGAATACAGAAATGCAGTAAACATCCAAGTTAGTAAGTCGGAGTCTGAAGACGTAGGTGCTTTAGAAAACGTTTTAGGTAACGAAATGGTTGTTGATTTTGGATTAGTAACTGGAGAAGCAAACGTAATATGTGTAGGCTATTTAGTTTCAGAAGTAAATTCTAGTATTTACTTTTTTCTAACAGACAATACTGTTGAAAGCAACCCCACAGGTGTTTACGATGAAAATGCTAAAAACTTTATAACTAGGTCAATAATATCACCTAATACTTCAATACAAAATACAATATTAGTACAAGGAGCTTTCTTAAACTTTTACGAAAACAATCCGATACATGGTGTAAATCTTCTTGAAGATCTTTTATTTTGGACTGATAATAGAAATCAGCCTAGAAAAATAAGAGTTAGTGCAGCTGCTGATGATGTTACTTATTACAGTATGGAAGACACAATATCTGTAGCTAAGTATATGCCTTATAAAGCACCTGAGCTTTGGCAAGAAGCAAGCGCAGCTAGTACCTACGAAACAACTATGAAAGATGTTGTTAGTGAGTATTTACCAAATGGTACAACAGCTAATCCATATTATAATGCTGGTTACCAAGGAGATCCTGATTATCTTGAAGATAAATTCGTTAGGTTCAGTTATAGATTTAAGTTTGATGACGGTGAATATTCTGTATTTGCACCATTTACACAAGAGTGTTTTATACCTAAGCAAGACGGTTATTTTATGTACACTAGTGACGACGACAACGATATGTCAGCGGCTTATAGAAGTACTATTGTTGATTTCATGGAAAACAAAGTTAATCAAATAGATTTACTTATAGACTTACCTATAAATGGAAATCCAAACATTACAACAACTTTAGAAAATGCAACTAGTCAGTTTAAAATAACTGAAATAGAGATACTATATAAAGAATCAGATGGTTTAGCTGTTATGGTGGCAGATGTTATACCGGCTAGTCAAATAACAAGTCAATATGATGCAACAGTGCCTTCAAATACTTATAAATATAGATATTCTGGGACCAAACCTTTTAGAACGCTTCCTGAAGATCAGCTAATTAGAGTTTACGATAAAGTACCTGTTAAAGCTTTAGGGCAAGAAATTATAAGCAATAGAATTGTATACAGTAATTTTCAAACTAAGCACACTCCTCCTTCAATGGATTACAATGTTGGTGCTGGTCCTAAAAGAAATTTTGATATAACAACAAATCCAAATAATGAAACTTCTTGGAACACTGCTATTGTTGAGTACCCTAGTAGTACTTTAAAACAAAACAGAAATTATCAAGCTGGATTTGTACTGTCGGACAGGTTTAGTAGAACAACATCTACCATATTATCAAATACTTCAAACACAACCGTAGCAAGCGCAAGTGTTGCACAGTTGTCAACTGTATATTCACCATACAATCCAGAAACATTGAACATAGGTCAATGGCCTGGAGATTCTTTGTTTATAGAGGTAAACGAACAAATACCTCCAAGCATACCTTCGGCTCTTTATCCAGGTATATACAACGGAGATCCTACTAGTAGTGAATATAATCCATTAGGCTTTTACACTTGGAAAGTTGTTGTAAAGCAACAAGAGCAAGATTACTATAATGTATATCTTCCTGGAGCAATAACAGCATATCCAGAAAGCGCTACTTTAGAGTTTGGTTTAACTTCTCATATAACGTTATTAAACGACAATATAAATAAAGTACCTAGAGATTTATCTGAAGTAGGTCCTGATCAAAAGCAGTTTAGAAGCTCTGTAAGATTATTTGGTAGGGTTGAGAATTCAAACGTAACTGCAACAGGAGTTACTCCTTATAAATTTGGAGTAGTTAATGAACAATATTATCCATCAAGATCGTCTGATACAGTTTCTACAGTATCTAACATGTTTGATATGTTTAATATTGACCCCACGGGGACTATACCTAATGCGTACCCAGAAGCTTTTTACGAAGCAGAATCAAATCCTTTAATTGGTAGAGTTAGTACGTCAGATAGATTTGGGCAAATAGACCCAACAACAGGAGGTTTAACTTATAGTATACAAAATTTAGCTGTTTACGAAACAGAGCCAGTAGAATCTAGGTTAGATATATATTGGGAAACTAGTAGTTCAGGTACTATAAGTGATTTGAATGAGCAAATAGAATCAGACGGAAATCAAACGATATCAGGATTAGCTGGTTTAGATTGGTATTTATCTGAATATTTTGGAGTTTATAGCGGAAATCCTTTACAACCAGATGTTACAACAACTTCTACATGTAGCCCTTCAATAGCGAATGGGCAATGTGGTAGATTCAGAGCAGTAGCTACTGGTCAATTTCAGTTTGAAGACTCTGTAACAAATCCAATACAAACTATAATTAATCCAAGTTTATCCGTAGTAGACGGTGCAGGTGTAGATATTTCTTCTGATTTTGAATTAATACAAATAACAGGAGTACTTAATGGTGGGTTAGGTAGCTACATTGATTATAATGGGAACGCTACTACTGCAAAAGACTGGGACACTTTTATTATAGTTAATAAAGCATATAGAATATATAAAACAACTAATAGTGATGCTCAATCTTTTACTTTAACTATAACAGCTACAGATGGAGATCCAAATATTACAAACCCAACCCCTTGGGTGCGTACTTTAAATACAGGTTCTTATGGGACTATATTAACTGATTTATCTACAATAATTGTTGGAGGTGAAACTTTCGGGGACGGTGCTACCACTTGGGGACAAGTTGGTTTACCAATTGTTGATTACGGAAAAGTTTGTCCGTCTTCTTTAAGAGTACCTATTGGTTTAACAAATCAGCTTAAACTATACGGATCTAATGGATCTAACAGTTTATCCGCTGGATTAAACAATCAAGATGGCTTACAATGGAACATATCTTCTCAAACACAAGATGGAAATGCTATCAACATATTTCAAATTAGCAGTATTGGAGAAATAAGTGAGGTTACTTTTGGTACGGGTTATGGTCAATACGCTATAACAGTAACTTTATCAGGTCCTGATGGGCAAACTGACAGCTGTTCTTTTGAATTAGTAGTAGGTGAAGAATTAGCTGATGGTAGTTTTAGTGTTGAAAATAGTTTGAGATTATATACTAATTACGCTTACATTTTAAGCGCTCACAATTCAACTACTAATGCTTTTGATCAAATAACAGCAGGAACGGGTAATTCATTTACTGAAATGTACCCAACTCCTCAAAGCACATTATCAAGCGGAGATGCACTTGTTTATGTTCCTGTTACGGGGACCGGTGGAGATGGAGATAACTCAACTTGTAATCAAGTACAATATGGAGGTCAACCATTTTCTTACCTTGAAAGGAATAAAATACCTTCAGGGGTAAACGCCAACTTAGCTAGTCCTTTAACTAAAGGTACAGCTTATATTAGTTTGCAACCATATATGGACGCGGTTTTTGGTAGTACAAACAATACTCCTAACTTTGAAAATAACAACGATGTATCTTGGGCTATAGAATACAGAGCAGACTCTAGCTCATCATGGGTAGCTGCAAAAGATATAGAAGGAAATGTATTATCTTTTAACAGCGAAGTTAGCGGATATGGAAGTCCTACTCAAATAAGTAGCAATACCGGTATTAATGCTACATTACCAGTACCAAACCCAGGAGGGTCTCCAAATCCTATAACTTCAGAAAGAAATATAGTTTATGGATCTTCTGAGGGCCCTGGATTTACCGGTAAATGGGCTAATTGGATTAGAGTTGGTGCTGAAAATAATACTAGTTCAGGAAGCTTTGGAGGAACTTTTGGTAGAGGTAAATATGGTAGATGGGCAGTTGTAGGTAAAAGCCCTTACTCAAGTGAATCAGATAAGTTTGGCGAGTATAGAGTTATAGTACAAAGAATAGGTGGGAATCAAGATAACAGCCAATCCTGTGCGGCCCCTATAGCCAGTAATACTAATAGTCAAAACAACTACGCAGGTGCTGGAGCCTACATTAAAACAGGTGATTTTTATTATGACTTAGGGCCTAAGGTAGCCTTTGGGTATAAAATAAATCCAGCATTAAAAAGCAGTCACTTTTTAGCTAAAAACGAAACAACACATAACACAGTGGTATATGCTAGGGAAGGTATACATAGGTATGTTACTACATTCTATGAAGATGCGTTGCTTCAAACTCCTTATACTGGATATACTCAAGTAAACACTAATACCGACGTATATTTATCTTATATTTCTATAGAAGATGACGGACAAGACGCAAACGGGTTCCCTTATACAACACCTTATAATTCAGGAGCAAGCAGCTCTAGTAACGCTAAACTAGCTTTAGCAGCAGAAGGTGCAAGTAGAGATAATGCTACAAACACTACATCTCAGAATTTAAGAACTTGGTCTTGCGAAATGAATCCAACAACTGGTTTAAAAGTAAAAGGATCTGCTCAACCTAGATAACATACAATAAAGGTAAAATACCTGTAAACATGTAATATAAATATTATGGCTTTAATAGAAGTAAAATACTATAATTCATTCACTCTAAGAAAAAGCGTAGACGCAGATAACGGTATCAACTGGTTTGGTTCTAGAGGTATACCTACTGGTCAAGGCGGATGGCCGCAAGGAACAGTAGCAGACCCTCAGCAAGACGTTAACTGGGCTATAGAAGAATCTAGAATTAGAGGTGGTTATAATAATACTTCTACTTCTTTTGGTGCTAAAGCTTATTTAGTCGAAGATGAACCCAATGGTAGTGTCAGAGGAAATGCAATGATATACTCAGGTATATACAATTCCAGAACTGGTATAAATCAAACAAATCAATTTTCCGTAGGTAAAGAAATAACTAAGGCAATTGATCCTGCTAATGGCAGTATACAAAAACTATATGCTGAAGATTCTAACTTAATCATATTATCAGAAAATAAAGCTAGTAGAGCTCTTATTGATAAAGACGCTATATACACAGCTGAAGGCGGAGGTGTATCAGTTAGTAATTTGAAAACTGTTATTGGACAGATAGTTCCTTATGCTGGTAATTTTGGTATTGGGACTAATCCTGAAAGCTTTGCAACTTACGGTTATAGAAAATACTTTGTAGATAAAAATAGAGGAGCGGTATTAAGATTATCTATGGACGGAATAACAGAAATATCAAACTATGGAATGATTGACTGGTTTAGAGATAACTTAAGCTCTGTGGACTCGTCTAGCTTTGGTCCAGGTAAAATAGTCGGAGGGTGGGATATATATACTAAGCAGTATACTTTATCTTTACAACCAAGCACACCTCCAAACGCTACGCCTGACAATTCAAGTTACAACACATTGCAATTTGATGAAAGTGTTCGTGGATGGCCATCGTTTTTTACATTTAAACCTAGGTTTACTTTTAGCTTAGCAAACAAAATGTATAGCATAGGAAATCAATCAGGTAGCGACAACAAGTTGTATGTCCACAATAGTACAAATGTTGATAGAGGCGAATTTTACGGGGAGTCTAGTAAATCAAAAGTTACTTTTGTAGTAAATCCAAATGTAGATACAAGTAAAGTTTTTAAAACTATAAACTATGAAGGTAGCAGTGGATGGGAGGTTACTCAGTACGTATCAGATATAACAGGTGTTGACAGTTACGAACTAGACACTTCTGGGAATCCTATATGGATTAATCCTCCACAGTTAAGAGATACATCAAACCAAATATATAGCTACTACGAAGGTGAATATATAATAAACCCTATAACAGCAAGCCCTACATATAATCAACCAGTTTATAGATCTAATTATCTTTCTGTTTTTGGATCTAACAATCCTCCGTATAATAGAGACTATGCTGGATTCATAAGGAAAGAAAATAAATACTACGCAAATTTAGTTAACGACAGCGACGGACAAACAATGCCTGGAGAAGTTATATTCGGAGATGATATGACAGGTATAAAAGGTTACTACTGTACTGTGACTTTACAAAACGATGATAACACAGACCCAGGTGGAACTAAGGAACTTTTTGCTGTGAATTCCACGTTTGTAGTTAGCAGTTAAACGTAATATAAAATATAAAAAATAGTAACATGATAGAATTTTTAGAAATATTTTTCTTTGGACGAGGAGATGTCCAAATGGCTATGGATCCAATAATTGGAGGCGCTCTTATATCAGGGGGAATTCAAATATTAGGAGGATTGTTTGGAGGAGGACAAGCTAAGAGAAGAGAACGAGCAGCGAAAGCAGAGAGAGATAGATTACAAAGAAAATTAACTAATTTAGAAAATAATAGACAAGAGATTATAAACCCATATGAAGGCGCGAGTGATTTAAGTTCATTAGCTTCTGATTTAAGTAATCAAATGTCTAATCCATTTGCTGACTTAAGTGTAGCTACGCAGGCCGCTGAAATGGAAATAGAGCAAGCGGATATATCATTAGCCAACACTTTGGACACTATAAGGGCTACAGGTGCAAGTGCTGGAGGTGCAACAGCTTTAGCTCAAGCTGCTTTGTCTAGTAAAAAAGGTGTTTCAGCTAGTATTGAAAAACAAGAAGCTCAAAATGAGCAGCTAAGAGCGCAAGGTGAGCAACAATTAGAACAACAAAGAGTTGCTGAACAGCGAAGACTGCAGGGTATTCAAATAGGCGAAGGTCAAAGAATGCAGGGGTTAGATGCAGCTGGTAAACAGTTTATGTTTGGAGCTCAAGAAAGTAGAGAACTACAACAATTGAATAGAGTATCTACTCAATTAGGTGGAGCTCAAGCGCAACAAATGCAAGCATCAGCTGATCAAACAGGCGCATATACATCGATGGTGGGAGGCTTAGCAAGTATTGCGGGTAGTACAATAGGTGCGATGGCACAAGTAAGATCCAGCCCTTGGAATGCTGATGGAACACCAAAAACCACATAATTATGAGTTACGAAAACCCAGAACAGTTTGTCGACAAACAGTCAGGCCAACATTTTAGAAGAATGCAAGAAAGCATAACTAGAGCGGCTACTAGCACTATTGCTAGTTATGTTGATACTTATAAAAAAAATCAAATACAAATACAAAAGATAAGAGAACAAGCTGATAAAGAAGCATTGGATGCTAAAAATGCTGTTTTTCAAACTGCATCAAAAAATTCAACAATTCAATTTCAAAATATAGATGCCAAATTTAACAGGCTAGCAGAACTAAAAAAGAAAAATCCCAGCACGCTAACAGATAAAGATAGAAATTTTATCAGGTCTATGGACACTATAGGCACAAGGATGTTTAAATCCTTAGAAAATACTACAGCTAGTTCTTTAGCTTTTAAAGAGCAAAGCAGTATCAAACCTGGGTCTCAGGGAAGTAATGATGAATTTAGAAATCCTGATCAGTACAATACTATGATGATCATGAACGGTAAAATACCTGGTAGCAAAGAAGCTCTTTTTGAAGAGGATGAAAATGGTAATGTTGTTTATTCTGTAGTTGTTAAAGATGCGGATGGAAAAGAAGTTGGGAGGGTTTTAAATAAAGACATGGAAAATACTTTGTTTATAGATAAAGTACCTAACCTACAGCCGAACATAAATGAAGCTATAAAAAAAGCTAAAGCAAAATTAAATATAGAAAGTGAATTTTCACCTGCATATATAAAAGAAGGCGAGTTGGCTGGAAAATTAATGGTAGGAGTTAATGGTAAAGGTGTAGCTGTATCTGAAGAGGTATGGAACAAAGCGTTGCAAGCGGAAATTGATTTGATAGTATTAGGTCTTGATAGAAATGAAAAATCTTCTTTTCACAACAATATAACTAGAACTAAAAATACAAAAGACGATAAAGGCAATATTGTAAAAGACGACTTTTCAACTTTATGGGAATATGATCAAGATTTAACTTCTGAGCAAAACACTAATTTTTCACAAGAACTTTTAAAGTATGCTAATAGCGAGGTAGAAGCTGTTAAGGCTAAGAATAAAGTTATGCGTAAGGATAAAGATAAAAAGGGCAGTGAGTTTAGATATGAGTTTACTAGTTCAATGAAAGCAAAAGATCCTATAATAAGAATGGGGACAGGTCCTAATTCAATGGTATGGAAGTTTAAAAAGAAAGACAAAGTTGAAGGTTACGAATACCAACCACCAGCTAACTCAGTAACAGGAGAGTTACCTGAAGCTATATTTGTTCCTTATATGAAAGGTAAGAAAGTAAATTACACCGGGTTAAGGGCGGCTATGGGTTTAAAAGCAACTAAGATATAATAATTAAATCATATGTATAAAAATAAAGAAACAGGGACTGTATTATCTACTGAAGCTATGCAAGCAGCTGCTGATAGAAATGGTATGGATATATCTGAATACGCTGAAATGGCAGGTTATGAATTACAATCAGAAGACCAACCACAGGATTTTCCAACAGGCACTGTAAAGGATGCGGATGCAGTGCAGCAACCAATGACAGCATCACAAGCAGGTTTTACGGAATCACCCTCGGTAGCTGGACCTTCGGATTCACAAGATCCTAAGCCCTTTGTAATAAACGGTAGAGAGGTAACTCAACAAGAATTTGAAGATTACAAAAGAGACACTGAGGAAAAAGAAATATACGGAACCTATTTAAAAGAAGATGGAACTACTGGTTACAATGAGAAACCTTATAGTGTTCAATTACAGGATTATAAAGGTAGTTTTGAAAGTATATTAAAAGCTGAAGGTGTTTATGAATTTTTAAAAGATTATGATATAGAATACCGACAAAATTTTGCAGCATCTCAGTTAGCTAATAAAGTCCCCAGGTATACTAGGCAGCAGTATAATCAATCAACTAACACTTACGATTCAATACCTACAGAAGATGCCGAAAACCAGTTTTCTAAAAATCTACCAAGTAATTTTGATCTTTTTGATGATAAAAAAGATTTTAATATAGCTTTAGATCAAGGTATACAAAAGACAATTGCGGAAAACCCACTTATAAACTATCAAATAAAAATAGCTTCTAGAAAAGCTGAACGAGAGTTAAAGGATTATGCTCTTGGCTTAAGAGAAGAATATGATTTCAATACACCTGAAGGCATTGCTAGTGCTGAAAAAGCTTACAACAATAGGTGGAAGCAGCTCGTAATAGATCCAGTATCTCAATCTACTGCTTATAAAAACACGGTAAAAGACTTACAATTAGTAGCAAGTAAAGTTGCTGAAAAGGAAAATATAAATTTCGGAAGGTATAAGAGTGCTTTTTTAAGCTCTATAGATTTTCTTGATCAATATGATCCTATTGGTATTCTTTCAAATGTTGTAGAGCCTTTTGTAGGTACAGGTGTACAAATGAGGGGTGACTTTAATAAAGCAGCGGTATCAGCTCAGCAAGTAGAAATACAGAATAAGTATGACGAAATAACTAGGTTAAAAAATGATGTTGAATCTGGTAAATTAAAAGAAGATGCTAAAGTAATATATGGTGGATCTTTTAGTCAAAAAAGCAATACTAGAGTTGGAGGTAAAAGCGGTACTGTAAAAGATAAAATAAAATATCTTGAAGATCAAATTAATTTAACACAGGAATCAATTGCTGAAGATATACAAGATGTTATGGACTCTTCTGAATATGGTTCTCTTTTTACTCAAGCAGATTTTTCTGATGGGGTACAATTTAAGGACATTGTAAAAACTATATCAGCCTCTGCACCTTACATGATAGTAGCAGCAGGTGGAGCAATGACAGGTAATCCAGTGCTAGCAGGAGCGGGGTTTATGTCTATGTTTACTATGGAATACGGGGCTTCTTATATGGGAGCTATAGAGCAGGGTTTAAAAAATGACGGTCTAGAATACAACGAAAAAAACATTATAGAAGCATTAAAGGAAGGCAAATATGCTTCTCAAGCGCAAGCTGCTGCTACAGGTGTAGTTTCCGCTAGTCTAGAACAATTAGGAGCTACTAAAGTTGCTAAAAATACAATGAAAGCATTAGGGTTAGGTGGTACTTTAAAAAAATCACTAGGCTCTTTATATAAAGGCGAGGTAAAACAATTTGTAAAATCTGCAGCTAGAGGATTAAAACAGCAATCTATAGCAGGTATTGGAGAAGCCGGTACTGAATTAGGTCAAAATTTAGCTTCGCAAATAAGCACAGGAACTCAGTTAGAAGGACTTAGTGGTATAGGTAAATATATAGATACTGAAGCTAACAGAGAAGCTGCATTAGGTGGAGGTTTAGCAGGATTCTTTATACCTTTTGGAGCAAGTGTATTGAGACAATCTGCTTCAGAATTAAGAAATTCAGCCAGAGATGTAGCTACAAAATTTGATTTAACTAGTAAATTTGGATCGAGTCTTAAAGCTGCTAATAATTTTTTTAAGGAAGCTGAAAGTAATTTACAGGGAAAGCTGGATAATGGTGAGATCACACAAGAAGAATACAGAAACGAAAGTGAAAACTTAAGTACTATAAGAAATTCTGGATTAAAAATTCCAAAAACATTTAGTGAATCTGGAAAGAAAAAAGCATTTGACTTAATAATAGAAAAAAATAACATTGAGCAAAATATTGCAAATAAAGATCCTGAATTAGTAAAAGAAGAAAAAGCTAGGATTAAAGAAATAAATGAAGAGTTAAATAATGTTTCCGCAAAAGAAGCATTATTAGCTGAAACAGTTAAATCTGAAAAAGGTGCGGTTGAAATATTAAAAAGCGTAAAGGGGGCAAATATTGAATTTGCAGATGATCAAGCAACCGTAAACGCGTTAGTAGATAAAATTAGGGAAGAAGACGGTAAAAAACCTATTGTAAATTATAGCGATGCTTATGGTCAAACTATAACTAGAAAAGATGGCAGCCAAATAATATTAATAAATAGGGCAGAAGCTTTCAAGGACGGTGTAGTAAATACAGCTGCTCACGAAGTTTTACATGCTGCTCTAGACCAAACTTTAAAATCTGGTTTATCACCAGAAAATCAAATTAGCGTAAGTAATAGTCTTTTTGATTTCATGAAAACTCTTAAAGTAAAAACTGATAATAAGTTTTTGCAAGCAAGATTGGATGGATATAAAGCAAAATACCAACCTAAAATTGATAAATTAAAAAGTATATCGGAATCTGTGCAAGACCCTGAATTTGCTAAAGAATCCAATGATAAGGCTATGAAAATGCTAGGTAACTTAAGAGAAGAGACCATAACCTTATTAAGTGAAGCTATGTTGGATGGAGATATCCAGTATAATGAAAATTTAGGAACAAAACTTAAAGATCTTTTTAGAAGATTATTTAGTAAATTTGGATGGAAAGCTGAATTTAATACAGGGAAAGACGTTTTTAACTTTATTAAAGACTACAATAGAAGTATTAAAAAAGGAAAAGGACTCAGCAAAGGGCTTGAAAAATCATTACAGGAAGGTATTAAAGGTAAGATCGTAAATAGTGATTTAAAAGGAACAGGAGTTGCTAGTGTTAAACCTTCATTATCACTACAAGAACAATTAGATGACTTAGATATATCTGATTTTGTAGATGAAATAGATTTCCAAACAGCTAAAACCAACTTGGAAACAAAAATAAGGTTATCTAAAAAGAAAGAATTATCTAAACCGTCTGAGGCTAAAGAAAAAGTAAAAAGTGATACCAAGAAAAATGAAAAAAGAATTGGTGATCAGTTAAAAGAAATGGTACCTCCAGGTACAACTAATAAAGAATTTAAAGAAAAGATAGCTATTAAAGTCATAGATAACATTGATAGAGGTATGCTTAATCCTTTAATTAAAAAGATTGCTGCTGGTTATGGTGTTGTTGCTGACAATGTTTACGGTAAAAGTTGGGATGACTTTTTTATAGAAGTAGCCGGAGTTCAGCTGAAGAAAAACATAATGGCTTTTAATCCTGAGTCAAACAATGATTTAGGTGGTTACATTATAGGTAGTCAGTACGGTGTAAGAAATAGAGTAAAGGAAGCTTTAGCTAAATTCAAAAAAGAAGGTGAAGGTGGTTTTAAAGAAGATGTTAGTGTAGCTAAAAATGTTATTGCAAGAGAAGACGCAGGACCTCAGGAAGCTGAAAAAAGAAAATACGTACCACTTACTAAAAGCAATATTATACCTAACTTTACTATAACTGCTATAACAGAAAAGTTAACGCAAGTTTTAGCTAGTCTTGAAAGTAAGATCACAGCTAAAAGAGGTGACAATTCCGCTACAACACCATTAGTTGCAGAGATAAAAAAGAAAATAGGTAAAGTTGTAGGGGATCCTAATGCTGCGCCTAAACTTGTTATACAAAGACTAGGTAAGCTAAAAGATGGTACCTATGAAAAGAATCTTATAAAAAATAAGAAAGCTATCATAGAAAACATGACAACAACGTTTTTAATGGGTAAAGACAGCGGTAAAAAAGTTAGTGGTGGTATTCCTCAAGCAATTGAAAAATCTGTTGGTGGTAAATTTACTGGTAAGAAAGTAACTGTAAATGTTGGAGGTAAAGAAATAGTCCAAGAAGAGTTTTTACCAAACTTTGTACCATATCCAAATTGGGTTGGACAGAAAATTGATCGTGAAAAAACATTAGTTAGAGGAGCTACAGCTGGTAACGAAATAGTTAGAAGAGTACCTGCTGATAAAGTTTCTGACGCTGATTTTGTAGGTTTATTTATTGATGAAAAAGGTAAACTTATTAGAGGTAAAAGAGAAGCTTTAGGTAAAGCAATAGCGGAAGAAGTAGCTTTTGAAATATTATCTAAAGAAATTCAAAATGAAAATTCAGAAATAAGTAAAGCTTTTGAAGGCAATCAAGAAGCTTTAGGCGAAATGCTAGGCGATAACTTTGTTAACGAGCTTCAAAGAGATTTAGATAGAGGTACTGTAAAATATTCTTTGAAAATTGAAGACATAAATAATATACGAAAAATAGCAGTAAGCGAAGGTCTTCTTTCTCAAAAAATTAAAGATATAGCTATTGCAAATAAAATACCTGTAAACACACTTGAGGGAGTATTAGAAGAAATCATTCATGAAGGTATAGTCCAACAACTACAAGATGCTGAAGCATCTAACCAAGGGTTTAAGTATGAGCAAGCCTTGGAAAAAGTTTTAAACAAGTATACTAGCGGTGACATAAAAATTAAGTTAATAAAATCTCAAAAAGGAGATATTGTAATTAACGCAAACGGCAAAGACTACAAGGTAGAAGTTAAGCTTAATGATAAAGCTCAAATAGGTAGTATATCAACTGGTTTGTTTAAAACAAAAAACGGTAAAATATCTTTAATAAACCCTGACGATCTAAAAATAAATAATAAATTAAGCGAAGATAACAAAAAAGAATTTGTAGATTTTTTAAATAAAAATAAAAAGTATTTAAATGAGCTAATAAATGCCATTAATAAGGCTAATTCAAAGTCGAATGAAAAAGCAATTATAAATGATAATGGTCATATAAAATTACCTTATAAGGAATTTTGGAAAAACATAAAAGATGAAATGCCTGGTAAAAAAGCGGGGTATGTAAGCTACGAAGGCAATCAATCTATTATAGAAGATTTTTATAAAGGGATAGACTTAATGCAAATTGGAGATTACGGAGCATTCGCTATAGGTAATCAAAGCAAGCTTTCTGGTTTTTATCAAAATTTAAAAGCCACTACTGATAATGTGCTAAGACCTGTAAGATCTAACACTACGGTTTATATGAGGCTTTTTCCTAATTTTAAAGAAATACAAAACCCTAAAAGCAATTCATTAGACACGTCAAAAGGTATAATGTCTTTAGCTAGAAGCATTAGAGCCATAACAGAATTAGATAACATGAAGCCTAGTCTTAAATTAGATAAAAGCTTCAATAAAATTCTAGAAAGAGGCACAGGTATTAAAGCAAATGAAACTATTAGCAGAGTAATAGCTAGAAGGAGAGGTATCAAGAAAGGTAAATTTAAATTATTCATGCCTTCATCACTTGATGACTTCAAGGGATTAACTTCTTATACTTTTGCTGGAAAAGGTAAACAAGGAGAAGCTGATCAAAAGTTTTTTCAAGATGCTTTGATAGATCCATACTTTAAGGGTATAAGAGCTATTGAAGAAACTAGACAATCGTTTAAGGACGATTTTAAGACACTCAATAAACAAATGAGGCCTGTTATAAAGAAACTTGGTAAACTTGTACCAGGAACTGAATTTACGCACGATCAAGCTATAAGAGTTGCTCTATGGAATGCTTCTGGATATGAAATACCAGGTTTGTCTGAGATAGATCAGAAAAAATTAGTTGATTATGTAAACGACAATGCAGACTTGAGTGAGTATGCTAGAAAGCTACAGCAAATATCAAAAAGACCTAAATGGGCTAAGCCTGGAGATTTTTGGGATGCTGAAACTATACTATCTGATTTAAACAATTTAACTGAAAAAATAGGTAGAAAAGAATTTTTATCAGAATTTATTGAAAATGCCGATATAATATTTAGCGAAGGTAATCTTAATAAAGTAGAGGCTGGTTATGGTAAAGCTACTAGAGATGCTTTAGAAGATATTTTATACAGAATGAAGAACGGTACAAACAGACCGTCATCTACTACTGACAATACCAATAGATTTAATACTTGGATTAATAATTCTATTGGAGCGATAATGTTTTTCAATAGAAGATCAGCGTTACTACAAACATTGTCAACAGTTAACTTTATTAATTGGTCGGATAATAACCCTTTGAAAGCAGCAATGGCATTTGCTAATCAAAAACAATACTGGTCTGATTTTGCAACACTTTTTAATTCTTCTAAACTTAAACAAAGAAGATCTGGTTTGAAAAGTGATGTTAACGAAGCTGAGATTGCAAGAGCCGTTAAAGGATCTAAGAACAAAGCAGTAGCCGCATTGAGTTATTTATTAAAAATTGGTTTTACACCGACACAAATGGCGGATAGTTTTGCTATAGCTTCAGGTGGCGCTACATTTTATAGGAATAGAATAAAGTCTTATTTGAAAAAAGTAAACGAGGAAGGAGAAGCTTTATATACTAAAGAGCAAGCGGAAGAAATGGCTTTTAAAGATTTTAGTCAAATATCCGAAGAAACTCAGCAATCTGGAGATCCTGCTTTAATATCATCTGATCAAGCTAGTATAGTAGGTAGGGTGTTGCTTGCGTTTCAAAATACACCTATACAATTAAATAGGTCTATAAAGAAAGCTGCTTTGGATATAAAAAACAGAAGAAGAACACCTGGGCAGACTATGCTACAAAGTGATTTTTCTAACTTAAGCAAAATTATATATTATGGTACTATTCAAAACGTTATATTCTCTGCATTGCAGAATGCTTTATTTGCTTTAATACCTGGATTTGAAGAGGAAGATGACGAGCTTACTGAAGAAGAACAATTAGAGAAGTATGGAAAGGTGTATAGCACAAAGCAGAGTAGAATAATAAACGGTATGATAGACACTACTTTAAAAGGAGGATTTGGTCTACCTGGTGCTTTTATATCTACTATTAAAAATGCTTACCAAGAATACGACAAGCAAGAAGCAAAAGAGTTTATGGCTGATCACACATATACCATATTAGCATTAGCTAACTTAGCTCCTTCTGTTGGATCAAAACTTAGAAAAGTTTATAGTGGTATTCAAACAAAGAGATTTGAAAAAGATGTTATTGAAAAAAGAGATTGGGATATTACTATAGATGGTAAATTTAATTTAAGCCCCTCATATAAAGTATTAGGAGCAGTAACTGAAGGTCTTACAAACTTACCTTTAGATAGAGCTGTAACAGAGGTGAATGCTTTAACTGAAGCTTTAGATTATAGAAACACCGTTTGGCAAAGAGCGGCTCTTGCTTTAGGTTGGAGATCTTGGGATGTTGGCGCTAAAAATGAAGAACACGAACTTATAAAAACAAAAGCCAAGGCTAAAAGAAAAGAAGAAGGTAAAGAGAAAGCAAAAGCTACTAGAGCAGCAAATAAAGTCAAAAAGAAAGCTTTTTATAAGAGAGTTTCTGACGCTTTAAATAAGAAAGAAAAAGAAACCTTTTTTAGATATAAAACTATTACTTTACAAAAGAAGTATTTAGAAAAAATGGCTAAAGAAAAAAATATTAAATAATGAAATTAAAATACTTTACGTACGAAGAGTTTGATTCGCCAGATGTTCAGGGTAGCGGTCAGTTAATGAATGAAGAATTATTAAACATGCTTGACGCTGCTAGAAAAAAGTACGGTAAATCTATTGTTATTAATTCAGGTTATAGAACTGTAAAGCATAATGCTAAAGTAGGTGGAACACCTGAATCATCTCACACAAAAGGTTTAGCAGTTGATATTGCATGTGATAATTCTACTGACAGATTTAAATTAGAAGGTATATTAAGAGAAGTTGGATTTAAAAGAATTGGTGTTGCTAAGACTTTTATTCACGCTGATATAGATAAAGATAAAGCACAAAACGTATTATGGACTTATTAAAAATAAAATTATGAAACTAACAAAAGGATCACCATTCCAATTAAAAGATGCGTGCTACCATAAAGTAAAGAAGCAATACAAAGTATTTCCTTCAGCATACGCGAGTGGAGCAATAGCTAAGTGTAGAAAAAATAAAGGTAAAAAGTAATGAGACAGTCACCGTTGTTTGTTAGAAAAACAGAAAAAGGCGCAAGCCTAAGAAGATGGTTTAAAGAGGAGTGGCAAACACCCAGTGGAGATAAAGACTACAGTGGTGGTGAAAACTTATTTAGACCTAAAAAAAGAATAAGTAGTAAAACAGCTACCACTTGGAGTGAATTAACTCCTGCTGAAAAGAAAGCAGCTCAAAAAGAAAAAAATACTAAAGGTAGAGTTAGTAGATTTAAAAAGAAAAAAAATAAATAATTATGGAAAAATTAATTGATAAATTACAACACCAGTGGAATAGATTAATGTATAAATTAATGTTTCACAAGTACAAGAAATAGGAGTAAAGATTATCAGGCGTACCATACCTGCAATTCCTATAATAGAAAGGGGCCTCATTATGAGACCCCTTTTTTAATATGTATAGATTATTTAATTATTTATACATATTAATTATTATATGTATAAAAAAGTCATAACTTTTAGCCTTTAGCCATCACAAGCTAAACAATCTTCGTTCATAGCTTGCTGAGCTATATCACCGCGTAAAACAGATTCTGTTCTAGTGTAATATAAGGTTTTAACACCTTTCTTCCAAGCTTCAAAATGAACTTTGTTCAACCACTTAGGTGTAGCTTCAGAAGGAAAAGCTAAGTTTAAACTAACTGACTGATCTACGTATTGCTGTCTAAGACCAGCTTGATTAACTAATTCTAATTGATTAATCTCTTTAAAAGTTTTAAAAACTTCTTTAACTGGAATGTCATGACCCATAGTAATATTATCCAGAGCATCGATATCCTGTATACTGCCTCCGTCAGCTAATATTTTATTCCACGTTTCATTTGTATTTAGTTTATGTTTCTTTAATAGTTTAACTAACGTCGGATTCTTCCTAATGAAAGTCCCTTTCGCACTTTGCTCTGTAAAAACATTTGCAGCCCAAGGCTCAACACCTGGTGAAACATTACCACTAAGCTTGCTATTAGAAACAGTAGGAGCAATAGCACGGAGATGAGTATTACGCATACCGGTACCAACACACCATAAAGGCTCTCCATAAATTTCGGCCAAGTCTCTAGATGCTCTTTCACTTTCGATTTTAATTTGCGAAAATATTTTCCTAGTTTCAAACTGAGATAATAAACCTTCGAAAGGAATACCATTTTCTTGGAGATAGGTGTGCCATCCGAGTACACCAAGTCCCAATGCTCTCCCTTTTTGCGCAGACCGAACAGCATTTTCAAACCCGCGAAGTCCCTTGGCTCTTTGAATAAATTCCTCCATAACTCCATCAAGAAAGAAAGTGGCGTCATATATAAGATTAGTGTCTTTCCATTCTTCATATTTTGCTAAATTTAATGATGATAAACAACATACAAAACTATGGTTTTCATCTGTGTGTAATGTAATTTCTGAACATATGTTAGTCATATGTACTTTTAATCCGTTCTCTTTATATGCTTCTGGATTTGCTTTGTTAACATTTCCTTTAAACATAATATACGGTTCTCCAGTTCCTTTTCGTTTTCTAAGTAATTTACCCCATCTAGATCTTGCTTCCTTATCTCCTTGTTCAAGCTTTCGCATAAACTTATCACCAACAATTGCGCACTGATGAAGGTTAAGCGATTGTCTGTTAACATCTCCTTTAGGTTCCCTGATTTCAAGCCAGTCCTCAAAGTCGCCATGTTCAATGTTGATATTAACTGAGGCAGCTCCACGACGGACACTCCCTTGATTAGTTGCAAGAATTGTTGAGTCATATATCTTGCAGAAAGGTACGACTCCGTCTGATGTTCCATTGCCTGTTATTCTAGCGCCAGCGGGTCTAATTTGATTTACACCGATACCAACTCCACCGCCGTGCTTAGCGAGCAGCATCATCTCTAAATTTTTACTACCTATATCTTGTATTGAATCTGCTACATCAATACCAAAGCAACTAATAGGCAAGCCACGATCAGTACCTGTATTAGATAATACTGGACTAGCGAGACATAACCAACCATTCCAAATGTACTCGAAGAAAGTTTCTGCCATTTCAGGTTTATATAACCTACGAGCAACTGTTTTAGCGACCCTATAGTATGCTTCTTTAGGTGTTTCTCCGTCGAATAAATATCCCCCGGATATTGTCTTCTTGTATACGTCGTTATTACCCCACGCAGGGTAATCTTCTCCTTTTTTCCAATCATTATTCCACATATTTATTATTTGTTTTTATTATTACCACATATCCTCATAGTCCTCGTTTTCTCCAGCTTTTGAATAATCAGTTGGCCTAATAGCGAAAAAATCAGTATGAGTGACGCCCCCGGTAAGATGGTAAAACCAATCAAGATTACTAGCTGCTTTGTTGTCATACGCGAAATAGTTTCCAAGATCGACGTAACCGAGTTCAACAAGTTTTTCATTTGTTCTTTTCTTTATAAAGTGTTTTAAATCATTAGATGATATACCTTCTATATCACCCATTTCGAACATTTTGTCAATATATTTAACTTCAAGATTAACCATTGTTTCTGCAGCTTTTATTATATCTTCTCGACATAAGCTCAGTAATTGATTGTCTTCTTCGCACATATGACGAAATAAAGTACAACCCATTTTACTATGCAATGATTCATCCCTTACTGACCACTTCATTTGTTGCCCAATACCTTTAAGCAAATTTCTAAGCTGAAAAGAATAAAGTACTGCAAAAGCAGAATATAAAGAAACTCCTTCGGCAAATGCAGAAAATACAGCGAGAGACTTAGCAATACCAATTGAATTGGTCCCATTATAAGATACAAGATTATCAAATCTTTCTGCTGTAGCAGGCTCGTGTAAAAACGCTTCATAATCTTCTAATTTTAAAGTTTCATTTAAGTAGCTGTAAGCAACTGCATGTATTGTTTCTTGTGATCCAAACATCATTGCCATTTGTTGTATTTCATGTTTAGGAAACCAACCAACTACTTTTTGCGTCCAGTAATCAGATACTGCACATTCGGTTTGAGCAAAACCCAATAGTATATTGCCTACTAAGTTTTTTTCTTTTTCATTTAATTTTTCTTTCCAGTCTTTAACATCGCTTTGCATCGATATTTCTGTATGCAACCAAAAAGCTTGAGCTTGTTTTAGCCAACCCTCAGTATAATACTCAGGGTACTCAAAAGGTTTATAAGGTATTCTTTTATCAAATAATCCCATTATGTCTTTGTAAATTGTTTTATTGTTTCTAATTCGTTCTTCCAGGCTTCTATATGAGCTAATATAACGGGTTTTGTTGTAGACTTAGATACATTCTTCATATCAACTAATACGTTGTCTATAAATAAGCCTACGGCTGCCACCACGCTTTCTAAGTTATCATCCATTATTTAAATATTTTTAAAGCTATATCAAAAAATGGTAGATACAAAACGTGTATAGCAATATCCTCTTCTATATAAGATCTAAACCCTAGTAGCACGCCTGGATAAAAACCTAATTCTATAACCCAAGCTGTTTCGTTTTCGTTTTCTTTCATGTACATATTATATTATGTCTTTTGTGTAATTGTTCTATATCTATTGATCTCACTTTGCCTTTTACTTCCCAGCTCCATTTAACAAACTTGTCAATCTGGCGCTCTGCGTATTTTTGTCTTGCTATTCTCTTTGCTTCGAAAGGATTAACTCTACGGTCTTGTCGCATTCTTTTTGATTTTGTGGTTTGTATAATGTTACATTTGGGAATTGCCTTACTATAAGTTGCTTAAACAACTTCCATCTCATAGGAAATGATTCATTTGCTCTACCTTTAGTTTCAATTATAAAATCTTCGCCAATAAAATCAGGTGTATACTTAATAGGTAAAATACGTTTGCACCCTCTATTTTTATAATCACCCTTACCATTAGCTTGTCTCTCATAAACTTCATTTTCAAAATGAAAACCATTTAATAAAACAAATGTCTCTCCTTCGTAATTAGCTTTTATTTTTGCTTTTCTTAAAGCTATATACATATATTTCTCAAGACCTGAAGCAAAGTTGATACCATCATATGATACCTTCTTCGCTCTTACTGGTCCACGCTTTCCGCTTTTTCTTTTAAATAATTTTTTCATAATCTACATCTAAATCACTTAGCAAGTCTTCTTGAAGATCAGTAGTATAAACTTCTTTAGCTTTCTGTAAATACAATACAGCATCCATAAGCTCTTCTTGTAAATGATTTAACCATTCAAACATTGCAGACGGATCTTGTTCTAATGTTACACCATACTTAGCAAAGCCTATATCTGATCTTGATACAAATTTTTGTACAACTCTGTGAACAATTGGATCTCTAAATTCTATTTCTTGCTTATTCATATAATAATTTTAGTTTTTATCAAAGCCATAAACTCTTTTGTTTCTCCAGCTAAGATGTTTGTTAATAGGTTTTTTACTAATCCGTTCTTTAGTTTTCTGTAATCTTGTTTCAGTTTTTGTTATCATAGAGTTTGTTTTACAAATGTTCCGTTTATCATTTCGCCTTTCCGTTTAGCTATAACGTTGTAAGCACTGCTAATACAGTCTTCTATATTATGCCCTCTTAACTTTGCTAAATTAGTTAATACTACAACCATATCACCGATAGCATCGATTACTTCTGGTTCGTCGTTTTTTAATATAGCTTGAGCTAGTTCACCAGCTTCTTCCATTAGTTTTACAAATTGAGTTCTAGTATCACCTGATTTATATATACCTTTATCACTAGCCCATTCTCTTATTAATTCAAATTGATCTTGATAAGAATATAACTTTTCTGGGTATGTAGAATTAGTTGTATCTGTATAACTATCAAGATATCTATTAAAAGCTTTGTTATATATGTAGCACCTATTGCTATTATACATAGAAGTTTTAACATTTAATAATATCCAAGGTATATTTTCTTTAGTTATTTCAAACTTATAACCTTGAGGTGTCTCCCACTTTAAGCCTATATTATCCATTAAGTTACCTCTTAATTTATGAACAGGCACTGGAAATGTAGTTGTTTGGTCTGTAGGGTTTAATTTCATTCGATTTGATTTTTTAGTTAAAAAATTATATTTTTGTCTGTCGACTTTATACCCATAAGACTTTTGAAGTTCTATTTCCTTGTCAGATATATAATCTATATCATCGCTAGTAAGTAGAACTTCGTATTCGTCTGCGGTATAACCTTGTTGCCGCGTAACTCTATCTTTAAGATTACGTGTTATTCCTATTTTTTTACCTGGAATATGGTATAAATAATATGTCATATTGTTTTTATTTACCAACACTCAGTTCTGCTTTGATTGCAGGATAAGGATTGTAGTTAATTAATTTAATTTCAAAGCTATCAGGTATATTCAAACCAGCTAATAGATTATTACTGATGCCTCTATCTAAATGTAAAAATGGCAAAGCCCTTTTAGATCTTCTTCTATACTCTTTTGCTTGTTCTAAATGATTGCTATATAAATGACAGTCACCGAGTTGACCAATAAGTTGTCCAGCTTCAAGTCCAGCGCCTTTAGCTAACATTTCTAATAATAAACCATACATTGTAATATCGTAAGGTAAACCTAAGAACACATCAGCGGATCTTTGTTGCCACATTAAATCCATAACACCATTGTTAATATAAACTTGAAAAGCGTAATGACACGGAGGAAGCACCATATCTTTCATCTCATGTGGAGCCCATGCACTAACTATAAGACGTCTAGAGTCTGGATTAGTATTAATGCTATACACAAGATTATAGAGCTGATCTACACCGTTAAAATTACGCCACTGTTTTCCGTACACAGGGCCTAATGTTTCATCTGTTCTACTTGAACGTTCGTAATCTGGTCGCCAGTACTTAACACCGTTGTCTTCTAAATACTTAAGATCAGTTCTACCTTGTAATATCCAAAGTAATTCTGTTCTTGCTGCGTTAAAACTTATTTTCTTTCCTGTAAGGATAGGGAAGCCCAATGACATATCGTGTCTAATCGTTCTTCCGAAGACAGACTTCGTCCCAGTCCCTGTTCGATCTGATTTATCCACTCCTCTGTCGAGTATTTCTGATAATAATTCTTTGTATTCATTCTCTATGTTTATCATAATAATATTTTGAGTATTCAAATATCTTTGTCCATATATCGTTTTTACCATAAGCTTCAGGGCTTGTATGAGTTTTACCATTGTTGATTATATCAACATACCATTCAGTCTTGTTCTTTGCTTTAGCAGATATACGTATGTTATTTTTAACACACCATCTATAAGGTATCCAATCTGATTCTTTATGAGGTGGATTACCCATATTTATAGCTTTCTTTTTTTGACCGCTACCCATCTACTCCCAAGGCATTTTCTCAGCACCTATATCTAATGGCTCGTGAGGTATAAAGCAACCAGACTTTGGCTCCCATTTAAAATGTGCTTCAGCTCCATTCTCACCTAAGTTTTGAAACTTAACTTTTAAAACTTTACACTTAACAGTCTTAGCTTCATAATCCCTATGAACTAATAATCCGTGATAAGAAGCATCGTACCATTCACCACCACCTTTAATGTTATACATAGTAGGTTCTTCAATCTTACCATCTTTGTCCTTATACATTTTAGTAGGATGCGCTACAATAAATACAAGTACATCAAACTTTTTAGCAAAGATTTCTATCTTGCTTAAGTATTCCATAGTGTATCTATTAACATCTTCTGTCTTACAATCTACATCTCTAACCTTATTAAAAGGATCTATTACTAAGCATTTAATACCTTTTCGCTTAACAAGTTCAGCTGCTTTCTTTAGAACAGACTCTAATGTATAACGTTCCATATCTATATGAAAGTAGTTACTATTACAGTGATCTGCTATTTGATTCCACTTGTCGCCACCAATATCGTCTCTTGTCGGCATACCTTGCCAAGTCTTACGCATTAATTTGTGAGCGTGCAGATAGGTAGGTACATTTTCAGGCGAAGCGAAAGCTGTTTTCCAGCCATAGTTCGCATTATATCCGACAACCATTTGGTCGACAAAATCACTTTTACCGGAAGAAGGAATACCAGTGACAGTAATGAATTGACCAGTATAAGTTGAAAAGATATCATCAAAGTTTGGAAGACCAACTTGAAACCCTTTTTTGAAACCATTTCTAACAAAGTCGGTAATTTCGTCTTCGATGTCCCTGAAAGTAGTAACATTTTCAAGCGGTACTGGTTTTGCTCCTGTGATTCTTTCTGTAAGTTTTTCTTTGCCATATTTTTGTAAGTATTCGTTTGCGTCTTTACAATCTTCAAAGGTTGATAGAAAACAAACTTCAGATCCAAGCCTTCTAATTAACTCTGTTTGTAGCGCTTGTCCAGCTTCGTCAGAGTCTACAGCTAATATAATCTTTTCTTTATCTTCAAAATAATCAATACAACTATCTAAGTAGTCTAAGTTATTGGAGTTAAGTGTTGCTCCATTTGGAACTGATATAGCGTTTGTAATACCTGCTTCATGCAATGCTAATACATCCATTTCGCCTTCTACTATAACACAATATTCATATCCTATAATACTATCTATATTATAAAATACTTTCTCAGCCCCTTTATATAATTTAAAGTTCTTTCTTCCATCTCGGTATTTAACATTAGTTAATTCGCCGCCCATAAAATAATTGAACTTTATTACATTCTCGGTTTTACCGGTCTGTGGCATCCACTCAGGACCCTCACTGACTTGTAGATCAGTAAGAGTCTGAGATGATATACCTCTTGATTTAAACCATTCAATAACTTTATCACTAACAAACTCTGGATATTCAGTAGCGTTAGGTGGTCCTGAAGGTTTAACATACGTTTTTTCAGCTTTACCTTTACGTTTGTAAGTGTGTAGTTGAAATGATGTATTACAATTGTGACAAGTACCGAGACCCCGTTCCCAATCATAAGAAGCACACTTTGCTTTCTTATTCGCAGGTTTTCTAGTATGAGAACAAACAGGGCATACACCCTGCTTCTTCCCTTGCTCTAGACCATGCTGATTGAACGTGTCAATCGCAAATCCATTGATCTCTGTTGTCTCTATTTGCATAGGTTATTTAATTTAATTTAATTATTCTTCGTCTCTACAATGAGGGCATATATCACAAAATTCAAATTCCTCTGTACTCATACCAGCATGACATATTTGACACGCTATCTCTCCGTTATTTCTATACATTAGAACGGTAGATCATCTTCTTGAGAAGCAAACGATTGAGCAGGTGCCGCTTGCTGAGGTTGATCTGTTCTAGGAGCTGCTGCAACGTTATCGCCATTAGTCCATACGACTTTGACATTACCTAAATAAACTTTAGCTACTTTTGCTTCGCGCTCTTCTTTTGATTGTTCTACTACTACAGGGCCTTGATTACCAAACTGATCCACTTCATCGTTGATAGTGATTGTAATTGGTAAATAAGATCCTTTTTTCCCTTTGTATATTTTATCCTTAGGGATCTCGTTCAAATTAATATTTGCTTTGATAATACTAGCCATAATTTTAGTATGTATTTAATTGATTAAACATTCTTGTTAATTGTTCTTTGTTTGCACCAGTTGTTCTCCGTAGATTATCTACTGCTTTTACATGTGTTTGGTTTCTGTAAAAGTTTGATTCATTAGTGTTCATACCTGTTACTGTGCATACTCTTTTTTTACTTCTTGCCATTTGATTAAAGTGTTTGATTAATAAAATAATTTTTTGGATCGAAATCCGGATTGTCGTAAAACAATTTCCATTGCTCTACTGCTTGTTGTACTTTTTCCTTACCGCTTTCATAGAAAGATTCAGAACAATCGAAGATACCTAGCTGTCTTGTTTTTTTATCTATTGCAATAAATACCAAGTCATAACCGAATAGCTTACGATATATGTACGCTTGACTGTCGTAATTGTAACGGTAGGCTGAGCTTCTGAATTTTGTTATATCACCTGTTGTTTTCAAATCAATTACTAATTGATCGTCGTGATTAACAATATCTGCTTTACCTTTCCACCATAATCCTTCAATCTTTTTAATTCCAGGTTGTTCGTATTCAACATTGACACCGTTTATTAAACTTTTACAAACATCATTTGAGTTCATAGTATCGATTAATAACTCTAGGTTGTCTACTTCATGTTGCAACAAACACATTTCTCCACCTGAAATCTCTCTGTACGCTTTTGTATTTCTTGTTGTTGATTCAATTATCCTATACTTTTTAAGCTTCTCTGGCTCAAGTATTGCTGTATGAAAATAACCACCAATCAAGAAATTAATATTTGGTTTTTGTGGAGCGCCTAGCGCAAGAGGATTTGTTAACAACGTTGAGATATCTGAATTACTTCTAAACTGTTTTCCAAAGTCACCGTAGTAATCTTCATCGCTTCTAAGTCTTTCTAATACCTCACTTTTGTTAAAATCTTCCATACTATAATGTTGTTAGTTTTGTTTCTATATCTTTTGAAATATTATATTTAGCTTTTATAGCATCTAACTTACCTCCTTTTTTAATAAACTCAACCGCTTTTGAATAAGCTGGATCTTTCTCTGAGGTTAATGTGTTTTTAGCTTTTGGTGCTTTACCGTGTGCATTTGTCGCGTCGCTGTCAGCCGTATCGTCAATTAAGAATAAATTACCTAGCGAGTATTTTTTACCATAACTAGATGAGCTACCAAATTTTTGAGGCATTTGCATTCCTTTTTGATCAAGGTCAACACCAACCACAGCAGTCGCATGTATAGCATCAGTGCCGTCTGTTATCGTTGCTTTCGATTCCATTATTGGAAAAGGATCGGTAGCTATTAAAGATTCATTGACCGTTACTGATACACCTAATTCTAATAGAAAAGGTTTAGTAGCTTCTAATATATCTTCGGCAGATCTAAAATTGTATCTACCAAAAGAATTGAACCTACTCTTTTTTGATTTAAACCGCGTTTGAATTGACGCTAGTTTTTGGTTTAATGTTTGTTTCTCCATATTAATATAATTACGTATTTAGTTTTATTTTTACTTTACCTTATTGACTTAAATTAAAGGTAATCAAGCACTTGCGAGTGATCTACATTCTCTATTAGCGTTTGCACTGCTTGCTTTTTTAACTCAGAAACAGTTACATAATATCGCTTGCCTTTGATATCTAATATCTCTGCAATCTCTTTTGCTGAGTGCTTGTCACAGTCTAAACCATAGGACAACCTAAGTACTTCATACTCTCTTACATCTAAATGTTTTTTCATTAGACTTTTTAAGTAAGCATTCATTAAAGGAATGTTATAAGGTTCAGACTTATCAGGTATAGATTCACTCCAGGATTCACCTTCATCTTCGTCGCTTCTAGCTGTATCTATACTCAAAAAAACTGAATTGAAGAACAAAGCAACCGCTTTTTTATCATCAGGATTTTTTCGTATTTCATTTAGCTTATGCTCTGGTATTCTAATGTTGCCTCTACATATATCTATACGTCTTCTTATGGCTCCTTTGATCCTCTTGCTTAGAAATGATTTCAATGTTTTTTCAATGTCCTCAGACTCGTGTAAAACACTCCAGTCTAATCGGTCAACAGCCTTAACTAATCCTTCACAACCGCATTGGATAAGATCGTTTATGCTTAATACACCTGACGCTTGATCAGACGTAGAAAACTTTCTAGCTAAGTTCTCAACTAATGGTATAAACTTTACTATAAGTTGATCTCTTGTATATTCATCCCAAAACAAACCCTCAGGCATAGATCTTTTTAGATCTTCCTTGTACCTTATATAGTTTTGTATATTGTATTTTTTCATATCATGTATATTATCGTACACTCATCGTGTCCGTTCTGTAATTTTAAAATTCTTTATTTAAAAGTGATTTTTCTTTTTTAAGTTCATTATTCATATTTCTGTGTATAGTTCTTGTAGAACAATTTAAAGACTCAGCTAACTTAGTTATAGTTATTTTTTGATTGTCATGGTTTATTAATAGCATAGCGTCATATATTTCACTTGATGAAATTTTGTTTCTACCTATCATTTGACCTACTATAGTAAGCTTTTGTCGCATATCTAACCCTGAACTATCTTTAAATATTATTTTACGAAGCTTATTAGGAGGTGGTTTTTCCAAATCCATAAGTGAAACATCGTATAACATAGTTTGCAATAGCTGTTCAGATACATTAAATGTTACGAAGCCTTTAGTTTTGTCACATATATACTCAATCAATGCGCTAAACGAGTCTTGATCCAATTGCGGATTCAAGTACCATAATACATACATATGCCACTTAAGGCTCTTATATGTGTTTATTTTAGCTTTAGAGTTAAACAAAGTATAACATTCATGCGTTCCATTCTCGTAAAACTTACCCCAATGAAAAGTTTCTGTAGGTAAATCATTTACTGGATCACGTCTGTATATTATACGATGCAACTCTAAATATCTTGTATTTCTTTCGTACTGTGACATTAGCCTCTTACTATTATTATATACTAGCTATCGTCACACTAGTACACTATTAATTTTAATCTTCTGTTATACTTTTTTAAAAGCTTTGCTTTATTTTCTACATTACTATGTATAATAGTTATGCCTTTATTGAATTGAAATTCACCTTTAAAAGATTCAGCAATTATTTCACCGTGTAGCTCTGCTATCTTTAAGTGAAGAAACTTCACGTGTTTTGCCTTTCTTCTGTTCTTTTTGAATTTTTGTATTAATGTTCGCATAATTCGTTGATGTTGTGTGGACGTATAATTTTCTGCTCATTTTTGTTTTTTACTGTGTGTTTTTCGTTTTCGTAATAATTCCAGTAGCCAAGTACGCTGTTGCCGTCAACTTTATATTCGTCAGGCATACATTGCGGTGGCTGCTCGAAAGCTTTATCAGATATACCGTTAGGTAAAGTGTATAGCACATCGCGGCATTTAGCGATTGTAAGATGTTCTTTACTGTAACGTCTTGTATATTCTTTACCAAGAGCTAACATATGTTCGTATGCCCACATATATGCTTCGGCAGAGGATCTAACCCATATAGCTGACGGATGGTTTTTATGTGTAGCTTTATATGGTATATCAATATTAGTACCTAACTCGTGATGAGCTGTGCATAATAGTTGTGCGGTTTCAAGTATCATTTTTACAACGTGTTTATTGTATTGATACTTAGCTGCTTGCACAGGATCGTGAGATAGATAAAATATATTCATTACTTTAGTTTTTTATTTAGGTTAATAATTTTATTATTTATTTTACTAGCTAACGTGAAGTTTTCATCCTCAACTGCTTTGTCTAACTCTTGCTGTAGTTCGTCTATTTGCATGTGTATTAGTTCTTGCTCAGACATCATACGCATATTACCAAAGCCGTCTTGTTTAATATTCTCCATTGATACTTGGAAATCTTGATTCCATTCGTCTTGTTTTGTTTCTAAGTGATCTATAATAATCTTAGCAGCTAGCTCGGCTATTTTAGTAATATCTTTCTCTGTCATTTATTATTTTTTAGTGAATTTAAATAATCTTTTAATATTAGTATTAATAAATTTACCTTTAGATTCAGCATCCATTAATCCACGCCAATAAAATATTGGTACGTCTTCGTATTCATATACACCGCCGTTTCTGTATATTAATGTAAGTGCTTGATCCTCAGAATAGTATCTAGCCATTGAAATTGTTGACGAATTGTCATCTCTAAATTTTTCAAAATTGTTCATAAGTTTTTTTGTTTTTGTTTATTATATTATCTTTGTTTGATCGTGTTCAGTCTGTAATATCTTCTATGAATAATAGTATTGTTAAACATAAAAGATACGCTATTATCCATATTGCTATTGCTGTCATTAGTGAAATACTAAGCCTACCTTGTTAGTATCGTTGAACCACTTAGTAGCCATTAAATCAATAGAGCTGGCATCAGTATATGAAGCCCTATCAAGATCAGCATGGCTTGAGAAAATTTTAGTGTGTCTATGTTTTGTCTCATCTATTAAATGTTTTTGTTTTCCAGAGTCACTGAATATTATATCGTAATTACTTGGTAATGAGGTTTTTAACATCATATCAATCATATTGGTGTAACTGTAAAACCGTACGTTAGGATTGCTATTAGCAATGTCGATCCACTTTTTTAGATATGCGCGAGAATAATAATCACCGCTATCATGGACTCTGACGTAATCAGGTTTCTTCTTACGTATTTCAGCGTTCATAGCATCAACAAACATGTCAGTCTTGCTGAGTTGATAACGCTTTTCAAACGCAGGTTTTACGTTACTCCAGATGTAGGCTCCTTTCTTGGCATAACAGAATTTAACACAACTGTCAGCCATGGGGCACGTCAGTTTCCCGCTAGCAGATTTGTAGGCAGGAATACCGAAGTTAAAGACCCGGAGCCCGAGTTCTTTTGATGTTTTTTTAAGTTTAGAATTTTGTGTTAATAAGTTCATAATTTTTGTTTATTATATTATCAATTAGCGATCGTGTTTAGTTTGTATTAATCAAGCAGCACGAAGTACGCTTCTGTATTATTTTTACGAAACCAGTTCAACGCTTTTTGAAACTCGCTGACTTGTTTAGGTGTAACAGTTTTAGGTGCTACTTCAAATACATATTGGCTACCTATAATGTAATCGTACATTGAGAGCTCGATGCCGTTGAGTGTATAGCATTCGCCACTGAATGGGTTGGTTACTGTTTCGCCTTCACTGTATATAGTTCCTTTAAACCATTTAGGTACTTCTTGTTTTTTAGTTTTCATCTTTTAATTCATTAAATATTAGTTCACCTTTAACAGCTCTAAAGATAGTTAAACCGTAGTGGTTAGCTACAATCTCATACCTGTTTCTATCTTTAATTACTTGAGTAGCATAATTTAACCACTTGTAATCATGATCAGCGTCTATATTTATAGCTCCTATATATAGTTCAGGTAGATCTTTGTTAAACTGATCGTCTTGAGAAATCATCTCTATATATTGCAGTGCATTTATAGGGTTAACTATTTTATGGTTATAACCTTCATTAAGTAACTCATCTATAATTTCGTCTTCGATTCTACATAATATATCTTCGTATTGTCTAGTGATAGCGTCTTCAATAATATGTTCACAGTCACAGTATATACGGTTGTAATCAGGTATCGCGTCGTATAGCACATCAGGAAGTTCGTTGTCATAATAGTACACATCTTCGTTTACATTTATGCGATTTGTATCAGCGGAAGCTATCCATATAGAGTAGCCATCACTGGTTGACTCTTCGTATATACTGAAGTCAGGGTTTTGCCATTGATCAGTTATCTCACAATCATAGTGTGCAAGCACTTGGTTTCTAGCATGCTCATCGTCGCAACCTTCGATCCAACCTTTGTCTGTCATTCTTTGAGTTATTAACTCATCGGTTATATATTTATTCTCCATCTGTTTCTATTAATTTAGTGATGTATTGCCACACCTTTAGTTCTGTTTTATTACTATTTAATACTATATCCATCTCAGTCGATGTAACACCTCCGTAGTTACCTGTACGTATATCTTCTTTGTTTTGCTCGATCGTAATCAGGAGCATAGACATTCTAGCAAAAGCTTTGTCGCTCGCTCGTTGTTGTAGGTCTTGCTTAGTCATCGCCGTCTATTAAAATGTTATCGCCGAACCTGTAATCCCACGCTGATACTCTGAGTGCATTTATACCACACATATCGTAGATATCTCTGATTTCGCTTATAGTTAGTTCACCATAGAACTTACTGCTTTCTAGTTTAGCAATAATTCTTGTTGACGTAAACTTGTAATCACTTTGATTAATAAGTTTGATGTACTTAGGTTTAATTG
>Ga0206130_10000759_pt1 | contig 51032 bp, 22 predicted proteins | sample Helgoland_Spring_9_FD_148637 | JGI IMG/M metagenome (GOLD analysis project Ga0206130, IMG submission 148637) | Pelagic subsurface seawater microbial communities from Kabeltonne, Helgoland, North Sea - Helgoland_Spring_Bloom_20160512_1 | ecosystem: Environmental > Aquatic > Marine > Epipelagic ...
CCTCGAGCCCAACGGGCTCACCCATACTAGCCCAGGGCAACGCCCTGGGAATAATCGGCGAGGATACACGCAGGCCAAAGGTCTGCCTCATAAGATGCTTCATCAATCCCAGACGTATTTTTCATCGCACTCGATCTGGTATCATTCAAATTGGCTAATTTTCGGGACCCTATGAGGCAGACCTTTGGCCTGCAATGGCATTTCCCGAATCTGGTCCCAGGGCGTTACCCTGGGCTAGTATGCCATGAGCCCGTTGGGCTCTCAAAAACTCACTTCCCCTTAATCACGGCCGCCTTGATCAACTCACGCGCCTCAATCGTTTCTTCGCTCTGCGGGGCGAGTTTCTTCAGCTTCCGGTAGACCTTGCCGGCGCCGGTCAGGTCGCCGGCGTTGAGCTTGATTTTGACCTGGGTCATGATGAGGAGGCGGCGCTGGCCGTCGTTCATGTCTGCCTGGAGCATCTGCTCGGCGAGGATGGCCGCTCTCGGGTCGCCGATACTGGCGTAGACCGCAATCACGCTGACCATGAACTCCGGATCGAGACGCAGCATCGGATGGGTGGCCAGCGAGGTATCGATCAGACCCAAGGCATGCCCGTGGTCTATGGTGGAGGTGGTTCGGGCCATTCGCCGAATCCGCATCCGTGCCTGCTCCACATGCTCTTGCTCCTCCTCAGATAAGGGCCATCCGCCGCGGTGCAGCTTGGTCAGCAACGCTTTTGCTTCCTCGGGCTTCCCCTCCGCCAACAGTGCACCCGCCAGCAGACGGCTGGAATCCATGTCCGCCATCGTCAAGGATCGGACAAACGCATCCGGGAAGGTGAAGTCCAGCGATCCGGAGTCTTGAGCGCAAAAATAGGTCAGCACGAACGAATGCACGCCCGGTTCGAGATGCAGGCTGCCGTGTTTTACTTCGTTCGCTACGGCCTCCTCTTTGACCCCGTCGTGATCAATCACTGTTTTCGAACCCACCACCAGCCGGCTACCGTCACGCGATTGCAGCGAAAATGCGTAGTCACCGGCTTTCTTTACCTTCAGGTAGCCGGTGGCTTTCAAGCCGGAAGGTTGGGCTGTCTTATCGTTGCTGCCGTCTTCCTTCGTGGTGATCTTCCAATAGGGAAGCATCACGCCTTTCAGGTGCTCCGGGCCGATGTGTTTCAGGACGCCCTGCACAACCGGCGTCAGCGCGTCGAAGTCGGGCAGCTTGTCCCACTCGCCGGCGTAGCTGGCGTAGTTCATTCCGCGCTCCTCGCAGGCCTTGGAGGTGTACAGCTCAACCGGAAAGTTTTCAAAACCCTCCGCCATCCGGTCTGGGCCAATTTTAGGGCGCCTCAGGATCGCCTGGGGAGGACGGGCGTACTCGCCGAAATTGGCAAACTCGTCGGCCTCGGCCCCGGTTTCACTATCCCATCTTCTACCCACACCGATGCCGATAGAAAACAGCTGTTTGCCATCGAGGCTGTAGAGAACCTTCGTGACCATCGCATCACGGGAATTATCGTCCCTCATATGGTGGGCCATCGTCAGTTTCTTTCCCGACGCCAGGCCCCATTGGTTGACGACGCCCTCGCGACTTCCCGCAGCAAGCCGTTTGCCATCCGGCGAGAAGGCCAGCGACAACACCTCGCCCTTGTCCTTCTTGAGCGTGCGCAGCGCCGCACCGGTGGTCGCGTTCCAGAGCCGAATATGGGAGTCATCGATCGCGGTGGCGATGCTCTTGCCGTCCGGCGAGTACGCCACGGCGTGAACGGGCCCGGCGTGAACGCCAAGCGTCAGCAGTTCTTTACCGGAGGAGGCATCCCAGATCTTGACCGTCCGGTCATGACTGGCCGATGCCAGACGCTTACCGTCCGGCGAAAAGGCCAGCGCGAGCACATCACTGGCGTGCCCGATGAACGAGCGGATCGTCTTACCGCTGACGGGATCCAACAGCGTGATGCGAGAATCCTCGCTGCCCGTCGCCAGCCGCTTGCCGTCAGGCGAAAAGGCGAGTGAAACGACGCTGGCCGGAGCGACTCTGATCGTGTGCGTTGCCTTGTGTGCGGTTCCGTTTAACATCGCGTCAACGTCCCACAACCTGACCTTTCCGTATTGGTGTCCCGAGGCGAGCTGCCGGCCGTCATGTGAGAAGGCTAGCGAGCGATCAATATCCGGAAGCGCTCCTCCCAACACCGTCTGCAATCCCAGGTCGCTAGACGCCGCCTCCTTCCTCTTCAAGTGACGGATTTGAATACGGGAGGGGGGGTGTTGCTCTTCCTGCACACTTGAATAGGCGATGCGACTCAAGTCGGCCGATACACCAGGAGACGACGCTACCCGCCCCCACTCCTGGCTTGAAGCGGGCTGAATCAGCCAGGTGATGCGGTTCTCCCCACCTTTTTTCAGGTATCTCTCCGGGATAACGATGTTTGCGTCGGGCCATTGCGACATGCGACCGAGCGGCTCGCCGTTCATCCAAACGTTCTCGCTGCCAGCGTGGATCATCCCATCCTTGAATATCAGCTGCTTGCCCTTCCAGTCCGCGGGCAGGTCGAAGTTTTTGGCCACCCAGAACCCGCGGCCCTTGTCGAAGTGGTAAATGAACGACAGCCCTATGTTGTGTTCCCTGCGGAACTGCCACCTGATCGGCGACCAGTCCAAGCCTTGTGTCAGCCCTGCGAGCTTCTCGCGAGCCAAAAGAGGGTGATACTCGCGCGCTCCAGCAAATTGCCAGGACTCAAGCCTGTCGACGGCCGCATCGGTCTGCTCGAGTTTCTTGAGCAGCTCTACCGCCAACTCGGCTTTGCCGCGGACCAATAGCTTGATATCCGACAGCCCCCACACGGATGCTCGCCAGTGAGAGCTGCCGGCTGGCGACTGACGAGACACAGAGACCAGCAGCTTTTCGGCAGCGGCGTAGCTAGCGTCTGTCGGACTGTTTTCCTTGCGAGCGAAACTCTGCGCGATCCGCAGCAATTCGCTGTAAGGATACGCGGCGATTACCTCATCGACCCGCCGCGCCAGAGCTTCGCGAACCCGTCTTCCGGCGAGCTCACGGGCTTCACGGTCGGCAAGTGACACAGGGACAAAATCCGCTACCCCTGTGCCGTCGTGCAACCTCCAAGACGCCCTCCAGTGTTTCAAGGGATACGACCATTCGTAGAGGTTCACGAGATCGTCCAGCGGCAGCTGCGCGAGGGTGTCTTCCTCCATAAACGCCCAAATCATCGCGAGCAGAGAGCTATCTCTCCGTCTATCGTGCTTGATGCTGAAGTCCGACGTATAGGCCAGATTGATCTGAACATTGATCTCGCCGGCGGCGCGGGCGATCACCTTACCGCGCGGCGCATCGAGCACCTCCAACTGCACCTTCCGCATGCCAGATCGCAAGAAAAGCTTCGTGACCTGCTTGCCCTCGGCCGGGCGGCCGTCGTCGAATCGCCAGCGGTAGACGGCGTTGGTCGAAGCACCCGGGGCATGTGCGCTGAAGCGAACCCAGTTGAGATCATGCCCGGGATACACGGCCATGAGATTGGCGTGTTGGACCCAACTGAACGAGGCCCAGGAAGCTTGCGCACGGCTCGTCTCCAGCGGACCGCTTGTCGCATCCGCCATCGGTTCCCACATCATGAGACCGCCTTCATTCACATCACCAAATTTCGGCCAGCCTATCTCGTAATCCCCATTCAAATCCTTTCTTCTTGGATCCTTCCACCACAGCCCGGCCGAACCATTTTGCCCCGCGCGGGCATATTGCAGGACCTCGACGCGATGAGGTCCTTTCTCGAGTTCAATATCGAAAAAGCGCGCTCCTCTGTCCCCCTGAAACGGTGCGACCAATTGGCCGTCCAAGAGCACATAGCCTGCGGGTCCCAACTTGCTAGCGAAACGGTAACGATCGGTTTCCGGAATGTGAAAGGTGCCGCTGAGTCGACTAAACCATGCGGGCCGAGAGGCCTGTGCTTGACCGACATTCAACCGCTCTGAGCCTTTCGATCGGAACGGCATATAGCCACGATAGATCACCCGTGCCGGCCGGCTCTGTGCAGGCCCCATCCGATCCGCACCAGAACGTACCAGCGGGACACCCCTTCCCATGATCGCAGTGCTCCCCTCCCACAGCTTCAAAAAGCCGTCGAGCGTTTCGAGGGTGGGATCGTAGCGATCGAGGGAGCGGACCTCTTCAACAAGTTCCGCCTGCGGTGTCCAATCGAGTGGCGCGGGCCCGTTCGCCTTGTCAACCAGGTAGACCCAATAATCCTCGTCGCCGCTGGACGAGTCGAAAAATATCGACATCGGTTTTCCGGGCTCCGCCCAGACAGTCTGGCAACCGACCCGTTGGCCACCTAATCGATACGCAATGGGGACCAGGCGGCTCGGGTCGCGTCCGGGGACACAGATCGGCGCGCGTGCGACGCCAGGGCTCCTGGTAATGAAGCCTGCTTGAGTGAGCAAGCCGCCCACTTCCAGCTTCAGTGTCTTCGCACCGGGCGGGATCGGCGCGAGCCGGGTCATCTTGCGCTCTTTATAGGTGTAGCGCCAATTTTCCCCTTCTTTATAGGTCACTTGGAGCAGGCTCTCTTCAGTAAGCAATTTGCCGTCGATATAAACCTTGGCGGCCTCACTCGGCCCCCAGGAAAAGTATTTGTACTCCGGTTTGATGGCAACCGTCACCGAGCCGCTGACGCGCAGGATCGGGCCACCTTTGTCTTCGCCCAGTCGACCGTAGGCTTTAGGGTCCCACTCCTTCTTCTCTTTTTTGTAGAGTTCCTTTTGCTTGGCGATCGTCGCCGCTTTCTCTTGCGGCTTACGGATGTCACGCTTGATCGGGTCCTTGGTCTTCGGATTGAAGGCCAGGCCGCCCGTGATTTCGAGCGGTTTCAGATCTGCGAGATACACCTGCGGCGGCATCCGCAGCAAGGCCTCCGTCATCGCCACCTTAACCGGCATCCGAAGCTCCGCGTTCGGCACATGCCAGGGAACCGGCTTGGCGGGCTCGGCAGCGGGTTCAGCGTCCGCCGCCGAGAGTGGTGTCGCGCAGCACAGCGAGAGCGTGATGAGCAAGGGTTTGATTTTGTTGGAGAGCTCCATGAGTTGATCTCCGGGACCCTATGAGGCAGACCTTTGGCCTGCAATGGCATTTCCAGAATCTGGTCCCAGGGCGTTACCCTGGGCTAGTATGCCATGAGCCCGTTGGGCTCTCAAAGACTCACTTCCCCTTAATCACGGCCGCCTTGATCAGCTCCCGAGCGGCAATCGTTTCTTCACTTTGCGGGGCGAGTGCCTTCAGCTTCCGGTAGACCTCGCCAGCGCCGGGCAGATCGCCGGCGTTGAGCTTGATTTTGACCTGGCTCATGATGAGGAGGCGTCGCTGGCCGTCGTTCATCTCTGCCTCGAGCATCTGCTCGGCCAGTATGGCTGCTCTCGGGTCGCCGATACTGGCGTAGACCGCAATCACGCTGACCATGAACTCCGGATCCAGGCGCAGCATCGGATAGGAGGCCAGGGAGGTCTCAATCAGACCCAAGGCATACGCGTGGTCTGTGATGGATTTAGTCCCGGCCAGTCGCCGAATCCGCATCCGTGCCTGCTCCACATGCCGTTGCTCCTCATCCGACAAGGGCCATCCGCCGCGGTGCAGCTTAGTCAGCAGCGCTTTTGCTTCCTCGGGCTTCCCCTGCGCCAACAGTGCACCCGCCATCATACGGCTGGAATCCATGTCCCCCACCACCAAGGATCGGACAAACGCTCTGGGAAAGGTGATGTCCAGCGAGCTGTGACGTGGGTTCCCTCCGCCGGAATAGGTTAGCACGAACGCATGCACGCCCGGTTCGAGATGTACCGTGCCGCGCGTTACTTCCGCGGCTGCGTTTTTCTCTCTTTGCCCGTCGTCATCAATAACGACTTTCGAATCGACGAGCAGCCGGCTAGGGCCATTCGACTTCAGCGAAAACGCGTAGTCACCGGCTCTCCTTGCCTTCAGGTAGCCGGTGACTTTCAAGCTCGAGGGGTGCACGGTCTGATGATCTTTGCCGTCCTTCTTGGTGGTCTTGAGCCAGGTAAGCAGAGCGCCCGTCAGATGCTCCCGATCGATGTGGTTCAGGACGCCCTTCTTGACCGGTGTCAGCTTGTCGAAGTCCGGCAACGTGTCCCACCTACCGGCGTAGGTGGCATAGTTCATTCCCTGCTCGTCGCAGGCCTCGGAGGTGTACAGCTCAATCGGAAAGTGTTCAGAGCCCTTAGCCGGCTTGTCTGGGCCACTTTGAGGGCGCCCCAGCGCCGCCTGGTGAGGACTGGCGTAAGCGCCGAACTTGGCAAACTCGTCGGCCTCGGCCCCGGTTTCACTATCCCATCTTCTACCCACACCGATGCCGATAGAAAACAGCTGTTTGCCATCGAGGCTGTAGAGAACCTTCGTGACCATCGCATCACGGGAATTATCGTCCCTCATATGGTGGGCCATCGTCAGTTTCTTTCCCGACGCCAGGCCCCATTGGTTGACGACGCCCTCGCGACTGCCCGCAGCGAGCCGTTTGCCATCCGGCGAGAAGGCCAGCGACAACACCTCGCCCTTGTCCCTCTCGAGCGTGCGCAGCGCCTTGCCAGTGGTCGCGTCCCACAGCCGAATGTGGGAGTCATCGATTGCGGTGGCGATGCTCTTGCCGTCCGGCGAGAACACCACGGCATGAACGGGCCCGGCGTGCCCGCTCAGGGTCAGCAGTTCTTTACCGGAGGCGGTATCCCAAACCTTGACCGTCCGGTCATGACTGGCCGATGCCAGACGCTTACCGTCCGGCGAAAAGGCCAGCGCGAGCACATCACTGGCGTGCCCGATGGACGAGTGGATCATCTTACCGCTGACGGGATCCAACAGCGTGATGCGAGCGTCCTCGCTGCCCGTCGCCAGCCGCTTGCCGTCCGGCGAAAAGGCCAGTGAAACGACGCCGACCGGAGCGACTCTGATCGTGTGCGTTGCACTGGGTTCCATGGTGATTTTACCTCCATTGTACCCACCATGGGGTACCATCTTATTCTTCCCCTCTAAGATCGCGTCAACGTCATACACCCTGACCATTCCGAATTCGTATCCCGCGGCGAGCCGCCGGCCGTCAGGTGACAAGACCAGCGAGCGCTCCGTGTCGCGAAGCGCTCCTCCCAACACCGTCTGGCTTCCCAGCCTGCGCGTTGTGCTGTCGCGGCGTCGGACAGGACCCTTCAAGTCACGCATGTGAATAAACGAACCATTATGAGCCTGGTGACTTGAAAAGGCGCTACGACTCAAGTCGGCCGATACACTAGGAGACGTCACTAGCCGTCTCCAGTCCTGTCTTGAAGGGGGCTGAATTAGCCACGTGATGCGGTTCTCTCCACCTTTTTTCAGGACTCTCTCCGGGATGATGATGTTTCCGTCGGGCCATTGCCACATGCGACCGAGCGGCTCGCCGTTAATCCAAACGTTCGCGCTGCGAGCGTGGGTCACCCCAAACTTGAATATCAGCTGCTTGCCCTTCCAGCCCGCGGGCAGGTCGAAGGTTTTGGCGATCCAGAACCCGCGGCCCTTTTCGTATGGGTAAATGAACGACAGCCCTATGCCGTGTTCCGTGCGGAACTGCCACCGGATCGGCGACCAGTGCACCCCTTGTGTCAGCCCTGCGAGCTTCTCGCCCGCCAAAAGATAGTGATACGCGCTTGCTTTAGCAAATTGCCAGGACTCAAGCATGTCGACGGCCGGTCCGATCTGTTCGATTTTCTTGAGCAGCTCTACCGTCGCCTCGGCTTCGCCGCGGACCAATAGCTTGATATCCGACAGCCCCAACGCGGCTTCTCGCCAGTGACTGCTGCCGGCAGGCGAACGGTCCATCACGACGGTCAGCAGCTTTTCGGCAACGGCGTAGCTAGCGTCTGTCGGACTGTTTATCGTGCGACTCAAACTCTGCGCGATCTGCAGCAATTGGCTGTACGGATACGCGGCGATCACCTCATCGACCCGCCGCCCCAGCGCTTCGCGGGTCCGGCTTCGAGCGAGCTCACGGGCTTCATAGCTAGCTGCTAAATATCGTTCCCTATTAATTTCTGCTGCTGTTTTTGATTTTCTTTTTTTGATTACCTGGGCACTCGCGCTCCAGTCTTGCCAAGTACCGAGGCCGTGCACCGCGCTACTCCCCCCCCAGTGATTCAAGGGATACGACCATTCGTAGAGGTTCACCAGATCGTCCAGCGGCAGCTGCGCGAGGGTGTCTTCCTCCGCAAACTCCCAAATCATCGCGACCTTATCGTCCGCGGCCCCGATTATACGTGGCGAGCCATCACTATCGTCCATCAATTTTGTGCCGAAGCCAAAGTCCCCCATAAAGGCCAGATTTATCTGAACATTGACCTCGCCGGCGGCGCGGGCGATCACCTTGCCGCCCGGAGCATCGAGTACCTCCAACTGCACCTTTCTCATGCCAGACCGCAAGAAAAGCTTCGTGACCTGCTGGCCCTCGGCCGTGCGGCCGTCGTCGAATCGCCAGCGGTAGACGGCGTTGGTCGCCGCCCCCGGGGCATGCGCGCTCAAGCGAACCCAGTTGAGATCATGCCCGGGATACACGGCCCCGAGACTGCCGACTTGGTGCCAACTGAACGAGGCCCACGATGCTTGCGCACCGCTCGTCTCCAGCGGCCCGCTTGTCGCATCCGCCATGGGTTCCAACGCGATATACGTATTAGTTACAGGATTATGGCCAAAGGGCAACCAGCCAGGCTTGTAATCCCCATTCATATCCTTATTTGTCGGATCCTTCCACCACAGCCCAGCCTTACCATTTTGCCCCGCGTAGGCATATTGCAGGATCTCGAAGCGATGAAGTCCTTTCTCGATTTCAATGTCGAAGAATCGCCTGTTTGTTTTCCCCAGAAACGGCGCGACCAATTCGCCGTCCAAGAGTATATACCCCTGGGGGAAAACCTGGCAAATGAAACGGTACTGATCGGTTGCCGGAATCTCAAAGGTAACGCTGATTCGACTCAACCATGCGGGCCGGGAGACCAGCGCTTTGCCGACATTCAACCGGTCTGAGCCTTTCGATCGGAACGGCATACTGCTACGAACGATCACCCGTGCCGCATGGTTCGGCCCCGACCGTGACGCCCCCTTCAGCACGACACCCCTTCCCATGATCGCAGCGCTTCCCTCCCACAGCTTCAAAAAGCCGTCGAGCGTTTCGAGCTTGGGATCGTAGCGATCGAGGGAGCGGACCTCTTCAAAAACTCCCGCCTGCGGCTCCCAATCGAGTGGCGCGGGTTGCTTCGCCTGATCCACCAGGTAGACCCAATAATCCTCGTCGCCGCTAGACGAGTCCAAAAATATCCGCATCGGTTTTCCAGCCTCTGCCCAGACGGTCTGGCAACCGACTCGCTCGCCACCGAATCGATACGCAATAGGGACCAGGCGGCTCGGGTCGCGTCCGGGGACACTGATCGATGCGCGTGTGACGCCAGGACCCCTGGTAACAAAACCTGCCTGACGAAGACGCGCGTCGAGGACCTCGATCGTAAGCGTCTTGGCGCCAGCGGGGATGGCCACTACCCTGCTATGGCGAACCAGCTTACCATCGATGAAGATCTTGTTTTTAGGGTAGACGGCTGACCAGTTGGAAAAGTATTTGTACTCCGGTTTAATGGCGTACGTCGCCGAGCCGCTGGCGCGCATGATCGGGCCGCCTTTGTTTTCACCCAGTCGACCGTAGGCTTTGGGGTCCCACTCCTTCTTCGCCTTTTTGTAGAGCTCCTTCTCCTTGGCAATCGTCGCCGCCTTCTCTTTCGGCTTGCGGACGTCATGTTGGAGCGCGCTCTTGGTCTTCGGATTGAAGGCCAGTCCGCCCGTGACCTTGAGCGGTTTCAGATCCGCGAGATACACCTGCGGCGCCGTCCGCGACAAGACTTCCGCCAGCGCCACCTTAACCGGCACCCGAATCTCAGCAGTCGAGAGATGCCAGGGAACCGGCGCAGCAGCAGGCTCAGCAGCGGGTTCTGCGTCCGCCGCCGAGAGTGGTGCCGCGCAGCACAGCGAGAGTGTGATCAGAAGTGGTTTGATCTTGTGTCCTAATTTCATAGTATACTCTCGTTGCTGTTTCTTCGCTAAAGGCGACTACGTGATTCTACAGCCCTTTCTTCTTTTCCATCTCGATCATCTCGGCGGCCAGGGCGTTGAGGTCGATCTTGCCTTTGAGGCCGGGCACGCTTTTGGGTAGCTCCACGTCGTAAATCAACGAGTATAGAATCAGGCCCTGGAGATCTTGCAAGAACGGGCCCGGGTAGCCTGCCCTGCCAGAGAAGATCCCTCGGTCCCCGATGAACTCATAGACCTGGGGAAGCTCTCCATCTTCGAACCGGCGGCGTATCTCTGAGGTGACGCGGCCTGAATACCAGAAGTGAATCTTTTTGTCTGGATACGCCTTGCGTAGCGGCACGACAACGGTCGCATAGAACTTGGCGCGAAGCGCATCGCCCTCTCTGTTCAGAATGCTGAGACGTCGCAGGGCGGGAGAGGCGCCACTGGGAAAATGGATCAGAAGCTGCGCGTTTGGATTTCGCGCCAGCACATAATCAAACATTTCTTTGTAATGCTCGATCCTTCCCGTATCGCGCTGAAAATAGGTCAGTCCCAAGAGATCAATCTTGCCGGCGTTGAGCAAGGCTTGGAGTTTCAAGTCCGGCTCTATGGGCTTGGGTGGATCGGGTTGGATAAAGGCCGCCATGTATGCGGGACTAGCGTAAACGTGGTTTTTTGTAATATAGGTCGTCGCCTTGTGGTCAGTGATGCCTGCTTTGTCTGCAACGGGCCCGATTGCATCCGCCAGCGGAGTGAAGTATTGATGTCCATAGAAAAAGCATTTCAAACCCTTTTTCTTGGTGGCCGGCACCGTAGATGCCCACGGCCGTTCCCAGGTTTCGAGCGTGAAGATATTGGGTCCGTCTCCCTTCCATGGATCCAACCCTGCTGGGCGATGCTTCGCTTCGTGCTTCAAGGCCTTGGCTGCGATCGCGACGAGATCTGCCTCGTATCCCAATTTTAAATCGGTCTGGGCAAGATCGACATCGTAGATGAGCGAGAGGGTAAACATCGCATTGAGATCAGCGAGGATGGGTCCTGGTTGGCCCGCCTCGGTGAGAAACACGCTCTTCTCCCCGACGAGCGAAGTGATCCCCGGCAATTCTTTTTTAGCGAAGAGTAATTTCATCTCCGTGGCGGGTAGGCCGTAGTAGGCGGAGCTAATCCGGTTGCTCGGATAGCGCTTTCTGAGCTCTTTGACGATCACCTCAAAAACGGCTTTGTGGAATTTGCTGCTCGCGTATTTAAATTTATTGGCGTCTCGGGTCGGGATATTCAGCGGACTGGGAATCTGAATCAGGAACTGCATCTTGGGATTGATCGTCACGGCCTGATCCATGATTTCGATAAACTGCGGTAGTTTACCGAGGATGGTTCGCGAATAGGGCAGCGCGAGCAAATCGAAGCGCGGGCCTGAAAGCGCTGCCTTGATCTCGGCAGCGCGCTTCTCTTTGTCCGGATCGAGAGTTAACATCACCTGCGAATGCCCCGACACCCCGGCCTTTTTGGCGATGGCCGGTAGCCTGTCGTGCATGGGTGGGAGCGGTGACTCCTTGTGCCAATCCGGGACCTTCGTCCGGTAGACATAATCGTGACGCTCGTTCGCCGTGAGCTTCTTCATCTCCTCCTCGTCCAAGCCTTGCTTAAATAAGTCCTGGTCGGACACCTGCGGCGAGAAGAAGACACACTTGAGCCCTGTTTTGAGCTCTGGCTTGGGCGTGGTGTCTTGAGCGTGGAGCTGAGCGCTCAGCAGGAGAAAGAAACTGGCGAGCAGGAGTTTGAGCTGATTCATGGGAGAGTGACTGATGTTTGTGTTAGGCTATTTCGCTTTGGCGACGACCCGGTAGAGCAGTGATCCGCTCTTTGCAAAATACTCGATGCTGCCGTTTTCTTGAACGAACAGCTTGCCGCCATCGCCAGTCCAAATGGAGCCATACTCCCTGCCGATCTCACCGCCAAATGACAAGGCAAAGGCTAGCTTGCCGTCGGACAGATACTGCCCGACATAAGCCGGCGCGGACACACCAGCAGAGAACGTAATCTGACTGAGCACGTCGTCGCATCCCGCGTCGATCGGCTTGCCGTTGAGGCACACGTGCCAATTACCATCGTCGGAAAAGGCAGCCCAGGCCAGGTCTTTGCCGTCCGGGCGGAACACGAGTGAGCCCCGCTGAATATTTTCATAGGGCCCGTGTTCTTTGTCACCCTCGACAACAAAGTGCTCTAGCCCGCGCCGTGCACCGTAAACCAAACGAGAGCCAACGGGCGAGAAATGCAGGTCGTAGATCTCATCAAACTTAGCACCTTCGGCACCGTCCAGAACGACGAACTTCTGGTTCAGATCCCCGGCAATGTAGGCCATGGATTTCTGGTCGGAACTAAACACAACGCTATCGCCCGTCACTTGGGTATAGGCTTTGCCCTCTTTGCCATCGACGACCAATCGGGCGGGCGTTTTGGAGCCGTCGGATAATGCCGCGGCATAAATCACGCGCTCGTCCCCGGCGGGAAACGGCGTGTCGCCGTATAGAATTTGGGCATACACCTTGCCCGGCACGCCGTTGACCATCATGACCAACTTGTCGTCGGTCTTGCTCTTGCAGGCCCAGGTCTTGCCGGATGGGGACGCCATCAGCAGGCCCAAACTTTCGCTGGCCGGCCATTGATTGTCGCCGACCACCGCGTGCCACTGCGTATCTCCTGCGACATAGACCATTTCTCCTGGTCGGGCAGGTGACGCACGCAACGTGCTTGAGGCAATATACTTCCAGGTTTTTTTTGTGATGGGCTCGTCTCCGGGAAGTTGGCGAATGCTTTCTTTTCCCGGGCCTTCTATCGCAACGAACGCAAACATCTCACTGCCGGTCGCGTCGGTCTTTCCACCCATCCGGACCAGTGATTCCTTACCAATCGCTGCGTAGGGCTTGCTCGTGACCAAGCTAATCTTGTCCCCTTGGATTCGACCGCGACAAGCGACCATTTTATCGCGCACCTTGGCGCGATAAACGAAGTACTCCCCGGCGAAGTGAAAATCCCAGATCCCGCGCTGCGCGGGTTTATCTTTAACGATGACACTGTAGTATTTCCCAAGTACCTTACCATTCACCACGACATAATGCCAGCCATCCTTGCTGGCTTGATAGGCCAGGTGCGTCTTGCCTGCGTCCGAGCCGAACACCAACCCGGCAAAGGGCCAGCCAGCTTCGGTGATAGCATAAGGTTTCTGTTCGACGCCGTCGAGAACCACCATGCACTGTTCACCTCGCGTGCCCACGAAAGCATGGTGCTTGCCATCCTCGCTGAAAAACGGAGTGCCCTCAGCAATGGCGTCGTACACCCCCGGCAGAGCCTTTCCATCGTGATAGACCTGCCGTTGTTTCGTCTGCGGGTTAACACTCACAACAAGAACGTGGTCACCATTGGGGCTGACCCGAATTGTCGAGGGCACAATGTTGCTGACCCGTCCGATCACGGCAGCCTTGGTCGGCGTAGAAAATGACCCACACAGAGCGACTGCGGTGAACAGCCAGGTTATCGTATATCGACTGGTTCTCATCGCTTCGTTAATTTTCAATTACGCCACGGCAGCTGCCTTTTTCGGCGCTGCGGCGGACGCCTTCTCCGGGACGTGTTTGAGCAACAGATCGACGATATCATCCGTGGTCTGACCTTCACTGACAGCAGCGAAGTTCAAGCCCATGCGGTGACGCAAAACGGGATGCACGAACTTTCTCACATCGGCGAAGGTGACTTCATCCCGTCCGCAGAGACCGGCGTGAGACTTGGCTGCCAGCAGCAGACCCTGTCCGGCCCGCGGGCCGCAGCCCCAACGCACCCACTTATTCACAAAGTCGGGAGCCTCGTCGCTGTCCGGCCGCGTGGCGCGGGCCAATCGGGCGGCGTAGTTGGCGAGCTCAGGACTCACCTTGATCCCCCGCACCACTTTCTGCAATCGGATGATCGTCTCGGCGTCGATGATCTGGCTGAGCTTCGGCAGCGCTTCCAGCGTGGTCGACAACAGGATTTTTTCCTCTTCGCTGAGCGAAGGATAGTCGATCTTGACCAGGAACAGGAAACGGTCCAACTGCGCTTCCGGAAGGGTATAGGTGCCTTCCTGCTCGATGGGGTTCTGCGTCGCCAGGACGAGGAAAGGCTCTGGCAATTTATAGCTCTCGCCGCCCACACTCACATTGCGCTCCTGCATCGCTTCGAGCAAGGCGGCCTGGGTTTTGGGTGGGGTCCGGTTGATCTCGTCAGCCAACAGAATGTTGGTGAAAACCGGTCCCTTGGAAAAGGCGAAGTGCCGTTTGCCGTGCTCGTCTTCGTTGAGCAAGGTCGTCCCGGTGATATCTGTCGGCATCAGGTCAGGCGTGAATTGCACCCGGGTGAAATCCAGGGACATGGTTTCGGAAAGACTGTTGATCATCAGCGTCTTCGCCAATCCGGGCACACCCTCGATCACCACGTGTCCCCTGGCGAAAAATGCGGTGAGGATCTGGCCGATGACGTCCACTTGGCCAACGATGATTTTCCCAACTTCCGCCGCGATTAATTCGCCCGATTTTGCAAGCGTGGCTAAGTCCTCAGCCTGGTTGCCAGGCTCTGTAGTATTTGATGTTGTCATAATATTGTAGGTCTCCTTTTTTGGTTTGGTGATTTTGGTTGTTATTTCTGATTGTTGGATTCTTCGGCAAGGGCTTTGGTATACGCGCTGACCATATTTTCGAATCCAGCTGGCACGGTGCCGCCAGTGGTATCGGCTTGGTGAGCGTCTTTATAGGACCCATCGGCGAGTTGCTGCGCACGCAGTTCGTAGGCTCCGGCGAGCGATTTTTCCGCTTTGCGCATGTGCTGGATGGCTTCGTTGAGAGTTTGCCTCACATCGACTCCCTGCTTCTTGCTCTGGATCTGCTTGAGTCGCTCGAGGGCTCGCTTCAGATCCGTGGTGGGAAGATTGTGGCGTTGGAGTGCCAGCAAGAGCCCGCGGAGGTTCTCCTTACTCTTTTGCTCTGTTGCGCCCATCAGCTCCTGGAGCTTTTTCAGTTCGTCAGGAGCGAGTCTGCCCATCTCGGCGAACCCTGACGCTGTCCCGGTTCCTTTGCCCATACCAACCGACGTGGCGGGCGCGCTGTCCTCATCGGTAATTGTGCCTTGTTCACCAGAACCGGGCCTCAAGCGAGGCGGCATCGCGGTCTCATTGTCCGGAACCGCCGGTGCGGCGCCGGAGGCCATCTGTCCATCTGCCTGTCCAGAACGCCCCAGCTGGCCACGGCCCTTGACTTTCTTCAGCGGGTTGGGCGTCTCAGGAGTCATCTGACCGGCGGCGGACGCCGAGTCCAGGTTATCCGCTGTCGGGTTTCCCCCAGCGTCACCCTTATCCATCAGTTCCGAGCCCGATTGGGGGATAGGGGGCTCCATATCGTCGAGTCCCTTGAGCAGATCAGTTAATTTGATGGGGAGCTCTGCGGGCAGTTCACCCAAGTTGGGTATCTTGCCGCTATCCTCGGGATTTTCGACATCCCCAGGTTGATCGCCACCGATGGTTGGATCAGCCACTAGGCCCCCATCAAGCTCCTTCGGCGCATCTCCCGGTACGGTGTCGAGATTGTGCGACATAACTTCCGCGAGTTCTTCGCTATCCAATGCCGTCAGGGGGGGGATTTCATCGAGTTTGTCCTTAATGGCGTGCAACGTGGTCTCGAACGCCTCGACATCGGTCTTGCTCCCAAAGTCCCACTCTTGCTGCGCGATGTCTTCGGCCATATCCACGAGATCACGCCGCGCCTGAGCTTCTACTAGATCAAGATCCTTGAGTTCATCCTCGTCCTCCTCATCCAGACTCTCCGAGGGTTTGGAAGTGATCACCTTGCGCATTTCTACCAGATCATCATGCTCCTCCATCCACTCCTTGAGCTTTTCGTCGGCCTCGGCCTGGTCAAAACCAGCCGAAGGGATGGCCTCGTGCCTTTCATCAAGCAACTTCGCTAGCTCGAGATCATTTTTCTTCTCTGCACTTTCGAACGCTTCACCCTTGAGTGCCAGCAACTGGTTGTAGATCATTTCCTGCACGGTTTGCAGAAACTCGAATTCGCCGTGAATACGCTCTTGGTCGAGCGCCACCGGAACAATCTCGGGGGCCTTGTCTGTGGTCAGGTAAACTGCGATTCCCTTGGGGGCTTGCTCGCTGCCACCCACACTGGCGATCCCGGTAACGGCCTGCTCTTCTCCCATGTCGAAGACGAAGGTGGCGGGCAGCTTCTCCAACAACACGCGGGTCACTTTGTCCCCCTTCTTTACAGCCAAGGCATTCTTGGCATCCTTGACATTGGACGAAACAAGCTTCCATTTCGAGGTATCGAGGTAGGGGCTCTTCTGCTCCTCGGTGTCCTCGCCCACGAGCGCCAGTTGTTGAAGATACGCTTGAGGCGACCAGCCGTGGGCAGAGTCAATGACCAGCCCGAAATAGCGTGCTGGTTGACTCTTGAAGCGGACGCGTTGTGTCTGGGTGTTTTTAAAGGAGGTGCCGGGGCCGAAACCATTGGCACGTTTCAACTCGCCGGCATTGAGTCGTCCACGTCCCGCGGCAAAGGCGCGGTGATTGGCTTCGACACCCTCTATCGTCGCGATGCTCTGCATGCGGGTGACCATTGGGATTGATTGATCCGGTGCCGACTGCACTCCCTTGAGCAGTGTATTTCGCACATCGACCTGAAGGGCGAGAATCTTCTTACGGGAGGCATCGAGCGCTGACTGGATGTCTTTGTCCTCGCGCTTCACACGATTCAAATCCAACCAAACACCATCAATGTTCACCGACAGGTTCTGGGTTCCCTCGAGCGCCTGCTTCTGGAGCACGATGGCTCGCTCCAAGGCCGCGTAAAGATCTTTCAGGCCAGACTCGTCGTCGGCAGCAAGTTTGGCATCCAGATTCTTCACCGTGACCAGCAATGCTTGCGAAACCCCGCTGTCGGTGGTCGGACAAAAGTCGTTGCCATGAACTTCAAGATAATACTTGTTCCCCGGCTCGAAGACGCTGGCATCAATTTTTAGATCGATTCGCTTCTCAATCCGCCCCTGCTCACCGGGTGCGGCGCCGAAGCTCCAATCCTGAATCGCTTCGGGTTGAGCCCCGACTTTGGCGCTGCGGAGCGTCAGTTTCATGTCCTGCATGCCATAGTCATCCTTGCCTTCAAATCGCAACGGGAGTGTGGCACCCGGATTGACAACATGACTCATTTCCATGTCGACATAGTTGACTTCGGGCTTGCGGTCGGTCTTGAGCTGGACACTACCGCTGCTCAGGACGATCGGATCCGGCAGATTCTTGACCACCGCGATCAGGTCGTAGCTTCCGCCGCTCTCCCCCACCTCGACGGTCCCCTTCCAGACCTGCTCGCCAGCATCCTGAAATTGGACGGTCCCGGCCGGCCACTGCCAGCTCAGAGACTCGACGGGCTGATCCAATTTGACGAGCACCTCCAACTGGCTCGCAGGAAGACACTTCACCGGGTAGGGCGGGCCGCTCTGCTGCCGCGGCGGTAGGGACACATAGGCCGGTGGGGTAATGGTGAACGTCGATTCGATGATCTTGGTCGCGGCGTTCACCGTCACCTGCACGCTGCGGGTATAGGTGCCATCAACGAAGATGCGGAAAGAGAAACTCCGACGAACGGTCTCGAAGGAGTAGCGGTACAGGTTTGGGTTACCGACGACCGGCCGCATTTTGACTTCGGCGCCGTCAGTGCCATCGTTGGCAACTTTGCCCACACCGTCGCGGTAGACGATGGCGGGATAGACCATCAGTGGTTCCCCGCCGGCAAATTTGCTCACATCCAGAGAGACCTCGAGGTCTTCGTATTCGGCAATGGTCAGATCCTCTGCCGGAGTCATGATCAGCGAAGCGGCTGCCGCAGGTGGTGCATCGGAGAAGCTGAAGGCATAGCGGGAAAATGCGTTCGTCAAGTAGCCAGGTGCCAGCACACTGTAGGCGATCCAAGCCGCCATCAGCACCGCGAATGCCATCCACCATTTCGCCATCCGGCCCGGCTGCCACAGCTCGCGCAGCGGCACATGGCTCCATCCCGTCGTAGCAGCACTGGCAGTGGCCGTGATGAAGTCCCTCTGTTTGTCGCTGTAGTCCATCTCCTCGAACTGCATGGTATTGATCAGGACGTTCCCCTCGATCCCGAACTGCTTCTCCAGCATCAGCGCGACCTGCTCGTTGCTCCGACTCGTTCTGAAGGCGCCGACAACGCATTTGAGAAACGCGCCAACCGTCACAACCAATCCCACAATCGCGAACGGGAACCGCAAGGCCGTGGGCAGGTCCATCAGGTTGTCCAAGACAAAAAGACAAAACCAAGTCGTGGCTGTAATAGCGAACCAGGTTAGAAACCCTAATATCACCGCCGTCATGCGGATGGTGCGTTTCGCACGGTCTACAACCCTGCCGATATCCAATGTGTCTGTTGCTGCGATGTCCATAATATCTATTTTCTAATTACTTACTCATTACTTACCCCCGACAATCACTTTGCCGTCCTTCATGACGACTGGCCAGAGTTCTGGCGCGAAGCCCATTTCGGGCGTTTCCTCTTCAAGATCGATGCGTGTGCGACTGAATGTGCCGCGATCCACCAAGGCCATTTTCCCCGTCTTATTGTCTCGCACAAAACGCCAGATACTCAGGCGGTAGAACTCCATCAATTTACCGTCGGGACCCATTTCGAATCCGCCCGTAGTGGATTGCGCCCACTTCAGGGCGAACTTCGGATTGGGGATGTGTCGGCGCAGCCTCAACAGGACGGTAATTTTTCGGTCACCATCCTCGGAGATAATCCCCAGCATTTTCTTGTGGGTATAGTAGTCCTGGATTTTCAGCACTTCGGTTTCGACGGACTTAAAAAGGTCCGTGCGTTTGGTCCCTTCCGCGGGCCAGCCCGCCACCCACATGCCATTGATATGCGCCGCCAGGAAGACGTTTTCACCGAGGGTTGAATGAACACTGATCGTGCCATTGCGAGCCTTCTTGACGACAACCTTCGATAAGGTATCCATCGTCAGCCCGCGCAAACCTACATGGTAAGGGACATACTCCGCCGGTTTACCTCCTTCACTGAGCACACGCTTGTTTATCTTTTCAACCTTCTCCCGGGTGTATACCCCGTTCCAGATTAAGTCAGAATCACCCCATTTCGTGATCTTCACCTGGTTGGTAGAGATCGAATCAAAGTCGAACGAGCGCAACTCTATCGGCATGCTGCGCGCAAACTGATCGCCCTCGTCGAGCATCTTGATCCGTTTTACATGCACGAGATCGTCGAGAGATTCGCCCGGCTTGCCCGAATACTTCGAGCGCATCACTAATTTCTTGGTCCCCGTCACGAAGTCCGTGTCCGGATCAATAATCTTCAGGTACGCGACGCGCGTGTCCACAACTCCGACCGCCGTCTCTCCGCTATTGAAGACCACGGTGCACTTGGGCTTTAGAACGGGATAGGGTGCCCCGAATCTCACCTTCTTTCCAGCGCCCGCGCCCAACGGGCTGATGATATCTAAAATCTTGAATTTTTTCAGATATTCCTCGCTGAGGGGCGAGAACGTCATTTCTTTGACGACGTTAAAATTAAATGTGTAGACCCTGGACTTCGCTTTGATGGTTTCGAGATCCACGGTGGTTGTCGTTTTGTCCCCCGGCAGCTTGGTCATCCTGAAATCGATCCCGGGAGTGAGCTGCACAATCCCCTCGTACTGCGTCCCGTCCGACATATACACCAGGGCATGTCTCTTGGCCGCCTTGTCGGCTGCTGACGAGGTTGCCGGCGACAAGACGCACAGCGCGATGAGCAGGCAACACGACCTCGTTACGGCTGATTTGATATTTGCTGTCGTTTTCATGTTCAACTCCTTGACTAACTATACGATGTTCATTCTTCTACGCAGGATCCACTCCCAGAGCAGAGCACCCAACACCAGCAGGATATAAAACGGCAGCACGTTGAAAAGAGCGGGCGCACTTACCAGCGGGGTATCATGCGGTTCAGCGCTGGTCATCAGCATGGCATTGATACGTTCCATCAGTTCCTCGGCGTCGGCTTCCCGATGGTAGTAGCCACCACTGCGCGCGGCCAGGTTCTGGAGGAACGGGTGGTCCACCGCAAGGGCGGCACCCTCACTGACATTCGACCCGACGCGGATGACGCGCTCATAGGAATCCAGCGGCTCGCCGGCTCGGGTCGCCTCCAGCTTGACCGTGTAGTCGCCCCGTTCAGGGAAAAACACTTTGGTCTGAAAGTCATTGCCATCCTTCAGCACGATCGAAAGATCCTGGCTTGTCCCGGCATGCTCGACAGATCCCTTCAAATGGACTTCGCCTTCGGCATAACGCCCGACAATGCCAATCTCTGCGTTGGCTTGCTCACTGGGGCGGTATCGCTTGCTATCCCATTCCACGGTCAAGAATCTGCCACCCTCAATCTCGCCGGCCAGATACCGAATGGAATCTCGCCAGAACTGATGAACGGCTCCAGAAATATCGCCGTCCAGCCGCCCCCACCTCCACAGCGTATCGGTGGCCACACCCAGGGTCTGGCCTTTGCCATAGGGCTGTAGGGCAACGATAGGGACGATCTTAGCGCCGACCGAAGCGTTCAGCAGGCTCAGGGCACCACTGCGAGGTTCCCCCACCGTATTCACCGAATAGAAGACCGGAGCTGTGACGCCATCCAAGATGGCTGCCGTCGCCGCCGACAAGCCATGCCCCGCCCCTTCCGGTGGGACGGTGACGGGAAACTGTCCTGTGCTGATTCCCCGGCCGCTACGGTTCTCCTTCCAAGGGATGAGTGGCGCAATCGCCGTATTGTAGTAACCGCCTTTATCAAAGGACTGTGGCCCGCCAAGCATGACAAGGTTGCCGCCAGCCTCAACGTATTTGCTTAGCCCTTCGAGAGCACCAGAGCCGAGAAGCTCCGCTGGGAATGATCCCAGGACAATGCAGGTATAAAGGTTCAGGACCTTTTCATCGTCAGGAAACCCACTCGAAAACACCTCGTCGCCGTCCTGCCGCGTGCCATCGATCAAAAACACCTCGGCGTTCTTCCGATAAACGGAGGTCAGCTTGATGGTCGCATCATCGGCGAACTCCCGCTTGAGCATCGCGAAATTCCAATCCAGCATGTTGCCATACAAGAGGACGTTGATGCTCTTCTCGCGGATATCCACTTCGAAGTCACGCACGTTGTTCAGCGCGGTCATTTCGCCATCCACGGCCTTGACCGAAAGACGGTAGTGGTAAACCCCCTCGGTCTCCTCCGCAGGAATCTCGAACTCCACCCGGCCATTGTTTTTTCCAGGATTCACCGTCTCGGCGCTCAACTCCTGGTATTTGCCGTCGACGCGTTTCGCGATCTGCACCTCGACCTCCGCGGCTTTCCTCGCAAACCCTTTTGAGGCACTGTGCACGACGATGTCCGCAGCAACCTTGAACGGCGTGTCCAACTCGACCTCCTCCGGGATATCCGTATTACGGATCTCCAGATCGTCCCAGGTCGAGGGATCGGTTCCGATGCCGAGGATAAAAATAGGGACCTCCGGAAGGCGCTCGCTACGAATGTTTTCGTCTCCCCCATCGGTGAACAAAACGACCGCCTTGCAGTCAGACAAGTCCGGCTTCCCCGAGAGAGAAACAATCGTCTTGCCCAGATCCGTTTTGCGAGTCCCCTCTGCCGGGACTTCCTCCGCACCGAGGATATCGACATCAAACCGGTAGGGCTCCACGCTGGCGATCCCTTTGAGTTCGCCCTGAATGTCATTGATGAGATCCTTGGAGCGCTGCGTGCGGGTATCCGAACCGTCGTCTTTTACATCCATCGAGGTAGAAATGTCGCTAATGAAAGCCACTTTCAGAGAATCATCGGTCGGCTTCTGATCCCTCCATGCCGGATCCATCAATGCGACAAGCGCAAGAATGCTCATCAGCAATTTCGGTGCCAGCAGCATCAATGTCCTCTTCACATTATAGCGCGACCGATACCTGAACCATAGCAGGCATAACCAGCCCATCACCATAAGAATGACCAAACTATTCGCCAGCGTGCCGAGATGCGGCTTCCAAATAAGCATACCAATCATGAAATCATTTCCTCTCCGGATTCTGTTTGTGGTGACCAGGGCTTCTTATCCGTATTGCCCTTGGCCTTGTCTTTCCATTTTTTCGCAGGTGCTCCCAGCACCCCCTCAACCATCAAAAATGCGATGGCCAACAATAGGAACGGCAGGTAAAACCCGATGCCAGCAAGGGATTTTTCCAACTCGTCCCGAAAATCGTCTTCGTTGGAGAGCGTCCGAACCCCGTGGGGGATGCCCTCCAAGGCTCCGATTTCAGAGCCCTCGACAAAGCCGCTGTGTCCCTCCAATTCTGACGGCAGAACCGTCAGGCAGGTCTCCTTTTGCCCCATCGTGACGATGTAAGCGCCGCCACGCACCAAGACCGGAGACTGATCCTTCGAGCCAGACCAGTCGACTTGGTCGCCTAGCAAAGTCGCAATCGACATCTCATTGCCTTCGCCAGGCAGCAAACGCGGCGACTGGCCGGCGACGATCGATACTCTTTCATTCGACAGGTTGGCCACGGCGCCCAAAGCGATAGGCTGAGCCATCACCAGAAAAACATGCCCCTGTCTCGGCAGCGTGCTCCAGGCTCCGGTGGGACCGAAGGCCATACCGCTCACCACAATCTGCCCCTTTCCGTGCTTGCGAATCGCCAACAGGGCGGGGTCTTCATTGGCACCCAGGAGGGCCGCGTAGCCCGCGTCTTGTGCCAAGGAGATTGGAAAGTACTGTTTGACAAAAGCGGTGCCGATGCGGACCCGTCCGTCCAGCCCGCGGATGTCAGACCAGAACGGCGATGACTCGTTGGCAACGCGCAACGGCACGCTGACTGGCTCCGATTTCAAGGGCTCTAGTTTCGCCCCAAGCCATGCCGGCGCTTGGCCGGTTGATTCGCGGGCATCTACGGCGGGTAAGACCAGAAGGTTTCCGCCACGCTGCGTGTACTCATCCAGCAATGCGCTCGTGTCCTCGTCCAGGCTCGACGCATCCGCCCAGGTCAAGACCACCAGCATCGGCATCTTCTGCTGCAAGCGGGTCTTGATGGTGTCCAGGGGTAAGAAGCTCGGCACCAAGGAAGTGAGACTGCCATCGCCGCCGGGCGAGAGCGCGAGTGGCAGGAGACCGAAGCTGCGCTCGGCCGGATCGCCGACAAAATAGATGTCCCCTTTCTGCTCGCAAATGTAGGGCACGAAGATCCGGTTATCACCCTCGAATCCATCGCCTTCAATCCAGACACGGATCCAGTGACGGCCCGAGGTCTTCGGCATGAGCGGCAACTTCACAATCTTCTGCGAACCGGCAGCCACCTCAACATTGGTGACCTCGGCCACGCTGTTCTCAGAACCCTTGTGATGGACCCGGACCTCGAAATCACTGTCACTGTCATTGCGCAGCAAGACCTCCAAAGCATAGGGCTGATTGGGAAGGATTCTGCGCGATGACACGCTCGCCCTGAGCAGGCAAATATTCGGCACCGTGGCTTCGGCGGTGGGCACGCGGTGCACGAAGATCTCGGGCACCTCATCCATATCATCGGCCGCCAGGACGGGGATCTTCCACTCGGCCTCCTGGAGGTCTGTGAACACATGCAGCGAACCACCTCCCCCGGAGCTCGCATCCTTTAGCAAGGCCGTCGCTCGCAGCATCGCTTTGGCAGCATCACCAGTTGCCTCGGTAGGCTGGATCGACTCCAGAAAGCTCAGCATCGAATCTCTGTCGCTGGTCATCCCGCCAAACCGGTCGGCAGCCACTTCGGGCACCAGCAAGACGATCGAGGCCTTGCCATCTGGATCCATGTTTTTCAAGAGCGTGCGCGCGCCCTCCTGGGCAACGCTCAGCTTGGTTCGATCACTGCCCTCGACCAAGCCGATCATCGAGCTGGAGTTGTCGATGACAATCACCACGGCCTGTTCGCCACCCAAGCCCAGGATACTACCCATTTTGGGTATGGCCAGACGGGCCAGGGCGAGCAGCAAAAACAAGAGCAGTAGAGTCCTGGCCGCCAGCAGCAGCGGCTCCCGAAACTTGCGATGAAAAGAAAGCCTCGGCTGCATGCTGTCGAAGAACATCCTTGTCGAAAACATGACCGTCTTGCGCTGGCGCCGCATCAACAGATGAAACGCCACGGGCAACGCGGCCAGCGGAAGTAAATATAAAAATAGTGTTGCGCCTGGTATCATTAGCTTGTTGCTCTCTTCAGTAAGGTGTCATGAATGTCCATCGAGGTATCGACCAACAAATAGTTGGCTCCCTCGTTGGTGCAGCCGATGCGGATATCGTCCAAATACTCCCGTATCCTCTGTAGGTATAAGTCGCGGAATTCGCCGATATCGACGTTCATCTTGTCTTGGGTTTCGAGAAACTCGACCTCGATCAAACCCTCTTGAGGTAGGCGGATCTCCGCGGGGTCCAGGACATGGAACACCGTCACGTCATGGCCAGCGTAACAGAGATTGCCAATGCCTTTGAGCGTCTCGCGCGGGTCCTGCAACATGTCGGATATGACGATCACAAGCGATCGCCCTTTGATAAACTCAGTCGCCTTCGCCAGGGCTTTCTCAAGGTTACTCACACCCTTTGGCTCGATTTCCTCTAGTCCTTGCAGCAGCGGCCGAAGTGCGCCGAAGGTCGCGGCGGGCTCGTAGACTTTGCGCAAATCATCATCAAAGGTGATCAGACTGGTCGAATCGCCTTGGTTGACCATGACATACATCAGGGACGCAGCCAGACTGCTGGCGTAGTCCATTTTGGACATCGACCCCATATTCTTGTAGGACATGCTCTCGGAGGTATCCAGCAGAACATTGGCCCGAATATTGACTTCGTCGTGGAAGCGGCGAATCACATACTTGTCTGTGCGAGCATAGACATTCCAGTCGATCCGTTCGATCGGATCACCCTGCATGTATTCCCGATATTCGGCAAACTCGACGGAAGATCCGAAGGTTGAAGATTGGTGCCGCCCCTGCAGACCAACGTCCATGCGTTTGGTCACACCGATATGCAGATTGCCCAGATGGTCGGCTATCCCCGACGGCAAGTATTTGTAAGTATTGAGTTTCTCCGCCATGCTATTTCAACGTTGATTTCTTTTTCTTTCCGAAAATTCTCCCCAAATATCCTGACTTTTTGTTGTCCTCAGGAATCACCGGCACGGTTTCGAGCAGCCAGTCGATCACGGTGTCCGTATCGTAGCCCTCACTGACCGCGGTAAAGTTCAAGCCGAAGCGATGCCGGAAAACGGGATGGACGAACTTTCGAACGTCGTTGACAGACACATTGAACCGCCCGCTCAGCAGGACGTGGGATTTTGCCGCCAGCAGCAAAGCCTGCCCAGCTCGGGGGCCGCAGCCCCACTGCACCCATTTCGGAATAAAGTCAGGTGCGATCTCGTCATCGGGCCGTGTCGAGCGGGCGAGACGAGCGGCGTAGTTCGCCACGTAGCGACTCACTGGGACACGCCGGACCAAGTTCTGAAACTGCATAATCTCTTCGCGGGTAATCATCGAGCCCAGGCTGGGCATCGAATCGAGCGTCGTCTTCATCAGGATTTCCTGCTCTTCTTCCAGCGATGGGTAATCAACATTGATCATGAACAGAAAACGATCCAGTTGCGCCTCCGGCAACCTATAGGTCCCCTCTTGCTCGATCGGGTTCTGCGTGGCCAATACCAGGAAGGGCTTGGGCAAGGTGTGCGTCACGCCGCCCACCGTGACATGCCTTTCCTGCATGCTTTCCAACAAGGCCGCCTGGGTCTTGGGAGGGGTCCGGTTGATCTCATCAGCCAGCAGCATGTTGGTAAAAATCGGGCCACTCTGGAACGCGAATGATCGGTGTCCCTGATTCCCCTCCGCCAACACCATGGTCCCCGTGATATCCGTCGGCATCAGATCGGGTGTAAACTGGATCCGCTTGAAATCGAGAGAAAGCGTTTTCGCGAGACTGCTCACCATCAGTGTTTTGGCAAGGCCCGGAACACCGGTCATCACGCAATGCCCCTGGGCAAACAAGGCGGTCAACACCTGATCGAGCACCTCCTTCTGGCCGACAATAATCTCGCCCACTCCATCCAACAGACGAGTGCGCGCTTCGGCGAGGGCCGCAACCAGCTCCAAGGTATTGTCAGGCAACTCGCCCTCAAAGGAACTGTCTCCCGCAGCCTCGCGTGGGGACAGGTCGATCGGAAGCGAGGCAGCTCCATCGCCACGAGGGGCATCTTTGTTCGTTGTAGATTGTTTCATCGTCGTAGCTTAGTTAGTCATCGCAAACATGATGATGTTGCAGCCAAGCTGCTTCGCCGACTCGGGTTGATACCCGCGACTCAGGGGGTATCGAACCTCGTTCCAGCCACCCTCGATATCGAAGGGGCTATAGATCACCCGCAACTTGCCTTTGATTTCCACCCCGAACAGCACCGGGCGATTCTGTAGTTTTTCTCCCTGATCCTCCTCGAGGGACTTCGTGAATTTTACCCTTTCGATCGTGTTGAGTGAACGGTAGATCTTGTGACTGTGCGGCAGCAGTCGGAATTCGTCGGCCGGGAAGGCCCGCCGCATCTCGCGAACCGCCGCCTGGTGAAAGGTGGCCAGCCCCAGCGCGTTGTTGATCACCAGAGTCCCCCCTTGATCGACGTGCTTACGCAGAGCCTCGATCTGCTTGTTGGTCAGGACAAAATCATCCAGCCCGGTAAAGAACAGAAACGGGTAGGCTGACGTGTCGTCGCGATTGAGATCCACCGAGACACGCTTGAGGCTCACGGGGATCGCCGAATCTCTTTCAAGCCGGGACAAGAGCTGCCGTGCCGCACCGGGGTGAGCGTTCCAGGAGCCATCGTGCTTAACCTGTGCGAAGACAAATTCGGAAGTCGGAGCGTTCTGATCAAGCGCACCGAAATTCTCGGCCTTGCCTTCCGCCTCACCGACCCGTCCGTAGCCGACGATGTACGGGGCGAGGTTCTCGCCGATCTGACGGGCGCTCTCCACGCTGTAGGCCTTCGGCTTGAGCCCCTTTTTCTCCAGTGTCTCAAAGACTCCCATCTCTTCAGCCAAGCCGCAACCCAGACCGTACTTCGACACCAGCACCCCGATACGGCTGCCGATATAGAGACCTTCCAAAAACGGTTTACCCTCCTCTCCCTCCCCGCCACTGCGATACGTTGCCTGTTCGATCACCGAACTGATGTGATAGAGAGGGTGATCTGAAGGCAAGACACGGAATCGCGATTCCGGGAACATCTCGTCAAACACCTTGAGCGCCGACTCGTAGAACCAAGGGGAACCGTAGACCGAGTCACAGACAATCATCCCGCCATCGAGAACGTACTGGCGCAGTCTGTCGATCGTTGCCGGCGTGAACTTCACCTCGCGAACGCCGCTCAGCAGGATCGCCGGCATCGTGGCTGGGTCGTAGCTAAACTCGCCGAGCGTCGTTTGGGTGGGCATATACTTAAAGTCCTTGGCGCGCGCCTGCTTATGGAACTCCATCGTATCATTGGGGGCGAGGTTCCAATCCTCGGTCAGATCCACACCACTGCCCACACCACTGCCCCACTTCACTTTGCCCAGCAGATAATCAGGCGAAGGTGGCTTGATCCGCTCGCTTTGTGGTTTCGGCGTGCCAGGGACACTAGGAATAATGTCGCGAGCCTCACCTCCCCCAATTCCCGTCTGCAGCTTTTCGTTCTTATCCTTATGCGACTTCACGAACCAGTCATCGGCAGAGCCCTTCTGCCCGAACGCGACGGGCGCCACTGACAGCACAACCGTCACGATGGCAGGCAGGAGGAGGGACCCAATCGATTTCGATCGTGTGAATTTTGGATGAGTCATAATTGGTTTCATGGCAATGGATGGTTGTCGATCTGCCCTAATACTCCCGAGTTGGAGAACTCTGGACAAAATTTCTAAAGTTATTTTCTATTGAAATCCCCGTTGCGAACATTTTGGCAGGAGGAAGGAGCAAATCGATTTCGAACGTGAGAATTTTGAATGATTCATAATCGGCTTCATGACAATGGATGATCGTCGATCTGCCCTATCACTCCCGAGTTGGAGAATCTGGACAAAAATCTTGAAGTTATTTTCTATTGAAATCCCCGTTGCGAACACGGCCGCCGATGATGATCGTCGCGGTAGGCGCGGGGGGAGGATCGGGAAAGTCTGCCTCCTGCAATTGAAAGTCGTCCAGACGAGGCGATCCCGGCTCGGGAAAGTGTGTTACCTGCAACTGGAAGTCGTCTAGATGGGCGACCCCGTGGAGCTCCCCCGCCCCATCTTGAGTATCGATCGCGACGAAGAGCCTCTTCCTGGCTTCCGTCGCCGGGACATGCACACTGCCCGAACCGGCCTGGTAGGTGCCGGTAGTGGTCGACGGCCCGGAGAGCAGCGTCGCGAAAGTCGTCGGCGTGCCGCTGATCAGGTCGTTGTCGGTCGTGAATAACCTGATGGCGACCTGATCCTGGGCCGCCCACCACATGCTGGCCATCCATTCGTAGCGGATCTCGAAAAAATCGCCGCTGCGGATGATGTAATCCGTGTCTTGCGCCGGCAAGATTGCGAGCTCCTCCGACAGCACAAGGTTGCGCGCCCCGTCGTAATCGCGGGCTTCTTGCGTAGCAATCGAATCCTGATCGCCGCTGGACGCGATGTTCCTCCAAACCGGCGTCTGGGCCCACGTCCGCTCGGGCACGACGAACTGCGGCGACATGTCGCTGTCCGCGGAGGCGACGACGCGATGGTTGGCAAGCACATCAACCGTCCTGCCGTCATACACCCGGCGGACTTGGACTTTGCCCTCTCTGACATAGAGCGTCGTAGATTCGGCTTTTACCTCAACCCCGAACTCCGTTCCGATCACCTCAAGAACGGCCGAGGGCGTGTGGATCAGCATCGGTTTGCCTTCCGGCTGAGGCTTCACATCGGCTGAAAACCGGCCCTGTTTTAGCCGTAGCTTCTTCTGCCCCTGATCGGAAAAGGTGAGTATCGAATCACCGGAGATCATGCCTGTGGAACCGTCGTGGAACTCCAACTCGAACCACGAGTCCTGCGCCATTCCTTCAATCGTTCCGCCGGACAGCTCGGCTCCCTCGCTCAATACATTCGACCAGCGTGTCCCGGTTTGCGTTGATCCAGCACCTTGAACAATCTTACCGCCGTTGCCGGTCCAGGTCAGCGTGCCGTTCACCCCGGTAACCCGCGCGATGCTGCGGCCGGTCTCCACGTCTTGGACATACAGGACTGCCGTAAACGCAACGATGATTAACGCCGCAATCACCAGTGATGATTTAACGTAGTAGCTTGTCGCCCGTTTCGGGATCGCGACACTTGATCCACTGACTTGCGAAAACGCCCCAACACCCTCGGTATCAGCCACTTCACGAATGCTCGCATCGAGCTCGGAATATCGATTGAAGATCGTTCTCGCCTCGACAGAGTCACGCAATTCTTGCTGCAGAGCTTCAGACTCAGCTCCGCTGATACGACCATCGAGCCAAGCTACAATCCGCGTCACAAGTTTCGAGTTTTTCATGCTTCGCCCTCCGCTGCTATCGTCTTTGAGACACAGTCGAGCAAGACGGCACGCAAACGCTGGATGATCTTGTAAAAGGCCTGCTCACTTTTGCCCGCTTGCAGCGCCACTTCTCGCATCACCACACCCGGCGAATGGACTTTCAACAGCAGCTCCCGTTTCGAAATATCCATTTTCTCAAGGCAACCCTCAAGGTGTCTCCGACGAATCTGCTGAACCCCCTCGCCACTGGCCTCTTCCGCCAGCAGGTCCCAAACATCGTCGACAAAGACCAGCGGGCTTCGAGCCACTCGACGTCGATACTTCAAGGCCTCAAACCGAGCGATAGTGAGCAACCACCCCCCAAACGACGTGCCCTCTTCAAAATCATCGAATTTCCGCCACGCCACCAAACTCGCCTCCTGAGCGACCTCTTCGACCTCAGACCACGACGGCAGCAAGCCGCGCAGAAACGAGCGAACCCGCGGTGCGTGTTCCATCAGGAGTCGCGTAAAAGCTTCGTAGCGATCGTCGTCGTTCACTGGATTTCGATTTTAGGCAGATTGATCATCATTCAAATTAGCTCGTTTTTTCCGAAAGATCGGTGGCCGTTCTACAGTAACACTCCCGTTCTCCCGAATTTGGACAGGTATTCTTGCGGAAAATTGGGGGCGATGGAATGCTGGAGGAATTCCAGTGTAGTCCGTCCAACAGAATGCATGTTATAAAATACGGATTTTTTCCCAAATTCAAGGCGCGAGTCCTCCCCTGGAAATCGGTTCGCATCGCATTCGTATAGAAAAATCTCGCGCAAAGCCGCAGAGCAGCAAAGCAACAAGCCATTCAATCATGGTAGGGCGGATCCGGCTCGGTCGGCCCTGATCAAAAAACGCAAGCGCCGTATCTCCGGAAAGGGAGTGAACCCACGGCAAGACACGGCATTTCCCCCCGGGATCTCACTTCCGTGTGGGTGAGGCGGGATGCTAGATTTTGAAAGTGGGCTGACCGAGCCGGATCAGCCCTACCGTATTCAAACATCGTCCAAGCCTTTGCGCCTTTGCGCGAGTCCTCCCCTGGAAATCGGTTCGCATCGCATTCGTATAGAAAAATCTCGCGCCAAGCCGCAGAGCAGCAAAGCAACAAGCCATTCAATCATGGTAGGGCGGATCCGGCTCGGTCGGGCCTGATCAAAAAACGCAAGCGCCGTATCTCCGGAAAGGGAGTGAAGCCACGGCCAGACACGGCATTTCCCCCGGGATCTCACTTCCGTGTGGGTGAGGCGGGATGCTAGATTTTGAAAGTGGGCTGACCGAGCCGGATCAGCCCTACCGTATTCAAACATCGTCCAAGCCTTTGCGCCTTTGCGGCTTTGCGCGAGTCCTCCCCTGGAAATCGGTTCGCATCGCATTCGTATAGAAAAATCTCGCGCAAAGCCGCAGAGCAACAAGCCATTCAATCATGGTAGGGCGGATCCGGCTCGGTCGGCCCTGATCAAAAAACGCAAGCGCCGTATCTCCGGAAAGGGAGTGAACCCACGGCAAGACACGCCCCCCCCCGGGATCTCACTGCCGTGTGGGCGAGGCGGGCGGCTAGATTTTTAAAGTGGGCTGACCGAGCCGGATCAGCCCTACCGGGTGTGAAACACTTCGATTGAGGGATAGAGGCGTTGGAGTTTTATGCGGGTGCCGCATCGGTCGAGCTCTCCTTGTCTTCATCACTCCAATGAGATCCCCGGTCTCTATTTACCCATCATCTCTTTGAGTGGGGGCACGATCGCCTCAGCCCAGATCTCGTGGCCCTTTTCGCTCGGGTGCGTCGAGTCCGGCATCATTTCCTTAGATAGGGTACCCTTGTCGTCGAGGAACTTTGGCCCAATGTCGAGGAAGGTGACATTGGGGATGTCCTTGAGAAGCTCGGGGAGGTACGAGTTGAGTTCGATGATCTGCTTGCGGTGCGCATGATCGAGATTGGCACGCCGTGGGAACACTCCGAGGACCAGAATTTTCATCTCGGGATACATCGTATTAAGCTTCCTGGCGATCGCTTGGACCCCATCGGCAGCCTGCTTGGGCTTGTCACTCCCCCAACAGATGTTATTCGTGCCTATCATGAGCGAGGCCGCCAAGGGAGCGGTCTTCAGCACAGGGAGGTGATCGAGCCGCCACAGAACATGGTTAGTACGATCACCGCCGAATCCCAAGTTCAGGGCATTGAGAGGGACGAAGTATTCCTCCCAGACAGGCTCGCCAGGGCCTCCCTTGTCGAAATTGTTAGTGATCGAATCGCCGACCATCAGGAGTTCAATTTTCTTGTCCTTCTTCGGGTCGTTGGCCTCTTCGATCTCGGCGATCTTCTCCGCGTGGCGGGCGAACCACCACGATCCCAAGCGAACCTGGGCGGTGGTCGAGGGATGCTCTACGCCAGCCTCCTCAGCCATGGCGGACTGGGACAGCGAGGACAAGGCCACCGCGATGGCAGAAAAAAGGGCGAGGTTGGTATGTTTGCTCATTGGGAATCGTTGTTTGTTTTTTGGAAAATCGTCACCTCCGTTGCTTCGCCCCAGCCTGCTTGCTTTCGAAACAAAGCGACATCACACGGCGAGGGCTACTTCAGGCTCAGGAGGTAGGCGACGAGATCGGCGAGTTCCTCTTTCTTCAGGCTCGCAGCCAAGCCCGGAGGCATGAGGCTCTGTTGCATGTCCTCGCGGCCGGTGATGTCTTTGGTCGATATCTTCTGGCTGACCCCGCCGGGGAGGCGGATGGTGACGGCCTCATCAGTCTCGCTAGTGATATAACCGGCGACGGATGCGCCATTCTTTTGGGTCAGGATGACGCCGTGGAAGCCGTGGCTGATGGCCGCATTCGGGAACAGGATGGACTGGTACATTGCCTCCTTGGAGAGCTTCTTGCCGATCTCGCTCAGGTTCGGGCCAAAGTCGATGTGCTGGCCTTTCACCCGGTGGCAGGCGACGCACCCTGCTTTGCTGTAAGCGGACTCGCCTCGCTTGACGTCACCCTTGAGTTGGACGAGTTCGGCGATCGGTGGAAAGCCCTCCGCTTTGGGCACCGGGAGCAACTTCGCCGCCTCCTCGCGGACGCGTTTGTCGGCGCTGCGGGCCAGACCCAGAGCGGCGATTCCCTTGATCTCATCTGGAAGTTCCTTCTTCTTCACCAGCGCGAGCAACTCGCGTCCGCCCTGGCCTGAGATGACCAGCGCGTTGGTGAGCGCACGGCGCGTTGCGGCGCTGCAGTCTTTGCGTTTCAGTTCGTTGGCGAGCAGACGCATGCCGTGGTAGTCGCCGGTCTTGCCGAGCGCGGTAGTGACCGCGCTGACCTTGGCCTGGTCTCCGCCGCGGAGGATTTTTTGGAGCGGTTGCACGTCCTTGAGAATCAGCTTGGCCGCCGTGGCGGACTCGCTGGCATCCGGGTTGTCGATGATGAACTGGAGCAACTCTTCGCTGAACCCGCGCAGGTTGAGGCGCGCCACCAGCGCGACAAATTCTGCTTTGCCGCGCACCGGCGCGATCAGTTGCTCGAGGCGCTCCGGTCCGCCCGGGAGCGCGCCGATGGCCTCTGAACCGAGCTGGTTGGCGGCGATCAGCGCGGATTCTTGGTCGCCTTTTTGGAACACGAGGGCGAAGGCCTTATTGACGGCGCTCTTGTCCGTTTGGAACTGCAGGGCGCGGAGGTACTTTGCCGCCTCGTCCCCCTTGCTGGCGAGGAGCAGTTTGGTGATCAGCTCGGCGGAAGCACTCGCACGGCTGCGCCAGATGATTTCCGCATGCGGGCTCTTCACCGCGGCGAAGCGCGCGTCCCAGTGCAGGTCGGCGCCGATGCCGAGTGCCTCAAGCGCCCAGCGGTCGCCGGGCGTATATTGGGCGGCGAGCTGGCCCCAGATCTTATTCGCCTTGGCGGCATCCGAGTGACGGATGGCGATCGCCACCTCGCGGCGGACCTTGGGATCGGGATCGGCAGCGAGCTGCTCCGCGGCCGTGAGGTCGTCGGCAGCCTGCAATTGGCGCAGTGTCCGCAGCGCTGTGATGCGGATGTTCGCATCGCCGTCCTTCAGCGCTGCGAATGCCGCGTCGCGGTTTGTGCGGGCGAGCAACCACAAGGCCCGCGCCCGATGCTGTGGCGAGGCTTTCTTGTCGGCGAAGAGTTTGCCCAAGGCCGACTCCGCCTTCTTGCCTTCCGAATTCAGCTTTCGCCATGCGAGAAAGCGCGCTTCCTCGTTCGGAGATTGGAGGGCGGCGATCGCGCCTGCGATGCTACTGACATCGGTGATGGTCCGGTCGTATTTCGCCGCCGCTTTCGGCGCGACACGAAAAATTCGGCCGCGCTCGAGGTCGCCCATGCCGTGGCCGCCGACGCCGGGGTCATACCAGTCGGCGACGATCAAAGAGCCATCCGGCGCGACGCAGACGTCGCTCGGGCGGAACCAGCGATCGTCGCTGCCTTCGAGGATGTTGAGAATCTCGGCGGAGTAGCCAGCGCCGTCGGGCTTGGTGAGATAGGCGCGCACAATGTTCGGCCCGGCGTCGCCGTGGATCAGCTGGCCGTTGAAGACTTTGGGCAGGAGGTCGCCCTCGTAAACGCAGATGCCGGTCGGCGAGCCAGCGCCGGTTTGCAGCAGGTTGGGCACGACACCGGGATCGTTGAGGTGCCAGTGCCGGTGCGGGATCTGCTTCTCGATGTTCGGCCGCGGGGCGGGCCAACCGGCGCCGGTGATCTCGTCCTTGAAGCCGTAGTTGCCGAACTCCATGACGTAGTTGATGCGCACGCCTTTGTTACCGTCGTCGTCGTTGTCGCTCTGCCAGATCGTGCCGAACGAATCGACCGCGAGCTCCCAGTTGTTGCGGAAGTTCCAGCCAAGCGTCTCGACGTCGGAGCCGTCGAGCTCACAGCGGAACACCATGCCATCCTGGTAGGGGGAGTTGCCGCCGCGCACCTCGTTGCCGGCCTTGTCGATGACGATCTTGCCGTCTTTGTCGTGGAGCGCTCTGCCGGCGTTGCCGAAATTGAAATACAGCCGCCCGTCGGGGCCGAAGTGGAAGGCGTGGATGCCGTGGTCGTGCTGCGCGCCCCCGATCTTGGTGAACATCAACTGCTTGCTGCCCGCATCCGCTTTGCCGTCGCCGTCTTTGTCGTAAAGGCTGAAGACGTCGTCGCCGGCGGAGATGATGACGCGGTCGCCGAGCACGCAGATGCCGTGCACCGAATCGACGTCCACTCCCTGGTAGAAAACCGTGGATTTGTCGGCTTTGGCATCACCGTCGGTGTCTTCGAGTATCAGAATGCGGTCGCCCTCGGGGCGCTTGCCCTTGTGGCGCCGGTAGTTGACGACCTCGCAGACCCAGACGCGCCCCTTGTGGTCGACGTCGATGGCACTCGGGCTGAGCATCATCGGCTCGCTGGCGAAGAGTTGCGCATCGAGATCCTCGTGAATGCTGAGGCCGGCGACCGCGTTGGCGGGATCACGCTCTGCGGCAAGAGCGGTAATTGTTGAAGCTAGGGAGGCGACGGCCGTTACGGCAATCATCGGGCAGGTGAAGTGAAGTTGTTTCATTTTCTATGTAAATGGGATTTTTAGAGCGAGGGAGCCGTCAGGCTATTTTCCAAATTCGATTGCGGTGATCGCTTCTTCGATGAGTGATTTCAGTTCTGCCTCATCCGGGGTCTTCGATGGCACGCCCTGTTTCGGAACTTCGAGTTTTGCGATCCATGCGGCGCCGTTGAGCAAGCAGGTGCGGAAGCTGTCGTCGGTGTGGTTGCCGTGCAGGTGCATGCCGGTGAAGCCAAAGCCGCGGCCGCCGCCGTCGGGGCGATCGTAAGCCCAAGCCATGTGCTGCGGTTTGCCCTCGGAGACCTCTTTGAACACGGTGGGGTTGCCGCCCCGCCCGGAGGTTTTCTCTCTCACCGTGCTAATTGGTGCCACAGCCGAGAGGATGGGTGTCACGCCCTTCATGTCTTTCGCGAAGCGCATGTGGTAATACCACTCGTCGCGCAGCTTGAACGGTTTCAGGCCGCGCGTGGTCGGGTGGTCGCTGAACACTTTGAACTCCGGTTCCCACCACGGGTTCACCGACCACTCGATCTCGAAGTAGCCACCCATCCAGTTGAGGTAGTTCTTGCCCGCCTGCCCAATGTGGACCTCGACGCCAAAATGCACCGCCATGAACCCGGCACCGCGTGCGATCGCTTTGCCGATCTCGGGATCTTTGCCGGCACGCTCACCGTGGTTGAGCCCGACGATGATCGCGTCGGCGTGCGAGAGGTCTTTCGGCCAATTGTTGGATGAATGCACGACCGCATGCACATTTGGGTAAGCCTCACGCAACGCGCGCGCCATCAAGATGAAGCCGGCGACGAACTCGTGATTGCCACGCGGCCCGTGAGTGCCTGCATCTCCGATGAAAACGATCTTGGTGACGCTGTCGGGTGCGGATCGCTGGGCTGCGTAGTCGAAAACGTCCCGCTCGGCCGCTCCCGATGGAACCAGTCCGGCGAGTGCTAGAAGCGTCAACAGGCAGATGAATTTTGGTCGTGTCATGTCCGGAGATTGGGTTATCGTAAGGATTGTTCTTCCAATCTTATTTTTCAACCACCCAGATATTTTGATAGACGACAGGGTTGCCATGATTTTGCAGGTAAACAGGCCCTCCCTCCGGCCCTTCTTCCAAAGGCGAAGCGGTGGTTCTATGAGTCAGCTCAACATTGTCCTGCACAACGACACCATTAAGTGCGACGGTCATTGTTCCGTTCTTTACTTTTTTCCCATCCTTGAATTCGGCAGCCGTGAAATCAATGTCGTAGGTTTGCCAGGTTAAGGGAGGAAAGCACATGTTGAAATCCGGTGCCTTGATCGAATAAATCCCACCGGTCTCGTTAATTTTTCCCTCCAGGCCAAATGAATCAAGTATTTGGGTTTCATACCGACTCTGAACATAGATACCGGCGTTGCCGCGACCCTGTCCACGGGCAAAGGGTTTATATGGCGTCCGAAATTCCATGTGAATCTTATGAGAACCAAACAGCTGCTTACCGGTAGTGCCTGTCTGCAACAATTTGTCCTCGGTCATTTTACCATTTTTGAAAGCATCTGTGGAAGACCCATCAAAAAGCACCACCGCACCTTCTGGAGCTTTCATTCCAAGAGTTTTGCTCTTACGAACCGTGCGAGCCAGCTTGCCTTCTTTGCCGGTAATGGTGAACGCTCCATCCTTAATCATAGCGCCGCCCATGAAATTGGCGAACGTCGTTTTGACGCCTTTCGTTTCGCCACTTGATTTGATTCTTTTGCTGTTTTCTCCCCCATCCCCGGGAAGCCCCCCTTCAAAACCAACCGCATCAAATTTCCCGTCACCAAGCGCGATGACTTGAACTCCCATTTTCTTCCCGCCCATCATTCCTGAGTATTCACCCTGGATCGCGTAATCCGCATCCACTTTGGCGGGGTCGGTGTAAGTTACATTCTGATCAGCTGCGTTTATTTCAGCGCAAAAGATCAAACTCGTTACTGATGCGGCTAGTGTTTTAGCTATGTTTTTCATTGCGATAAATAGTTGGGCATAGGCCGCACCTTCTCGTCTCGATCCCTTACGCTACCATTCAAGCAGATCTTTCATGCCCAGTATGTAACGCATCGGACAAAATCTATGCGGTTTCGGACAGAAATTCGGGTCGGCCCACCTCTGCGCTCTGCGCCCCGGATTCGGCGCCCTCAAATACCACTCATAAAAGTAATTTCCTAATGGCCATGTCTCATTTCGCCTATAAAACGCCCGATACACACAAGAAGTGAAAGTGGTGGGCAGGATTACTTCTGAACTGGAGTGCATAGGTTCTACATCCCCAACGGGGATGTAGACGACACCGCCGCCGCCCGCTCTAAAGCGCGTTAGTCCTCAAGTTCTTTGATCCAGATATTCCGAAAGCGCACCGGGTTGCCGTGATCCTGCATCTGGATCGGCCCCTTGTCAGCGTGCTTCTTGTACTCGGAGATCGAGTGCCAGCCACGCCAGCCGGTCCCGCCCGACAACTCGAGATGATCGTGAATGACCTCGCCGTTGTGAACCACGTGGAATTTGGCGCGGCGCGTCACCTCTCCCTTCTCGTCGAAAATAGGGCGGTGGAAGGTGATATCGTAAGTCTGCCATTCGCCCGGCCCGCGTGAGGCGTTGACCAGAGGTTTGGCACGCCCGTAGAGCGCCCCGCACTGGCCATCGGGATAGGTCTCATTCTCGTAGCTGTCGAGCACCTGAATCTCATACTGACCCATGATGAAAACCCCGCTATTACCGCGCCCCTGGCCACTGCCCTTCGCCACGCTCGGAGTGGTGAACTCGATGTGCAACTGGCAGGAGCCAAACTGGTCTACGCTTTGGATGTAGCCAGCATTTTTTACCGACTCCAGCGCACCATCGACCAATTTCCATTTGGTGGGCTTGCCATCCCTCGCCGTCCAGTTCTTCGCGGTCTCCTCGGTGCCGTCGAAGAGGATCTTCGCACCGGCGGGCGCCTTGGCGGCCTCAGCATCGTATGGCTTCGGTGTCACCACCTTGGGTTGCGGCTGCTTCGCCGGATCGGTCTCGTGAACCTTGATGCCGTCGATGAACATATACTCGACCTTCTTGCCGTTCTCCTCACGCAGTTCCTTTACAATCTCCGGACCAGCGGCCGAAAACGAGATGGTAATACAGGTAAAAACGGCGATCGGGAGCAGTGGTGATTTCTTCATTCTCATTGTCATTTTCATTGTCAGGATACTTGCTAATTTTCTCTTTCGGGGTCAACTCCGATTTCACCCGCCTTATTTTAAGGTCATGAGGTAAGCCATCACATCGGCCAGTTCCTGCGGCTTCAACAGCACACCCATAGGGGGCATGGGAGACACTTTGCCTTCAAAGTTTTCCGCAATGGTTGCTCCTGGATCAAGGAGACTTTGCAGGATGTAATCCTCTTTCTTGCGGGAAGCGATCGCATCCAGAGCTGGCCCCACGACGCCACCGGCACCATCCACGACGTGGCAACGCACGCAGCTCGCGATCGGGTGCGTCAGGAAGATCTCCTTGCCCCGTTTCGCATCGCCCGCTGTGATCTCGGGTTCGTCGTTAGGGAGAGCTTCATACTCGACCGGGCGAAGACTGATGCCATCCCACCAAGCCTTGCCCGAAACCAATCCATTGCCAAACAGAGCGCCCACTCGAACCGGTCCATCAGAGTAGGACGTGAAACGCACTTTCACCTCCGTCCAATCCTTCGTACCCTTGACGCTTTGGGTCATAGGACGATCGGGGTGTCCGCTTATGTAGAGCTGCGCACCGCGTCCCTCGCCGGTCACGTTTTCGGTCTTGATCCATCCCCTGAGTTCATACTCAACCTGCTTCTTCACAGGAATGTTGATGCAGAGGATGAATTCGGAGGCTTTTTCGGAGGAAACCTGAATCGATTTTTCGCCCGTATGGCTCTGATCAGATAGTCCATACTGCACTTCTCCTCCAGTTTGATAGCGTATCGTCCATCCCTCGGGCAAGTCGCCGGCGGATCCTTTACTCGATTTTTTTCCCATGAGTTCCGGCCCAAGTTTCGATGCCCCCCGCCTGATCGCACCGGCATTTTTCAAGCTTTGCCACAACCATTCGTCGTTGGCGTTGTCCTCATTGGCGATCAGTTGCATTGCAGCCCGAGTGACCGCTTCTTTGTCCGGGAACTCCGCCAACTTGTTGAAAGCGGCCAAGCGCACGATGGGATCTGTGGCCTTCACCACCGCAGTGTCGAAAAATAACTGCATCGCAGAGGCGTCATTACCGAGAGCGATAATCGCGTTCCGACAGAGCGCTGGATCTTCGCTCAGTAACGCCAACTGGTGTGTCTCCGTGTCGAGCACCCCAAGGCCTTCCAGGCTCCAAAGCGCCTGAATCGCTCCGGGGCCGCCAGCGGTGACCCGCTTTTTCAGGGCGGGCACGGCTCCGGTTTTTTCGCCATCAACCATCAGTCGCTGCGCGGTCTGCCGCCAAAACATATTATCGCTGTCCAGCGCGGCCACAAGTTGTGCATCGCTGACACCGGCCAGCGATTTGATCTCCGCCTCTGGCGCCTTGTCCCAGACCACGCGATAGATGCGCCCGTGGCCGCGGTCGCGGTTCGGGTTGATGTGCGCATCACCTAATCCGGCCTTCGCGTCATAGCCGCCACGGGAGATGCTCGGGGTCGGGTTGTGTTGGATAATGAAGTTGTACCAATCGGCCACCCACAGGTTTCCGTCTGGGCCGACTTCGGCAGCCACCGGCGAAAACCATTCGTCAGCGGAGGCCAGGAAGGCGAAATCGTTCTTGGCTTTGTAACCCGCGCCGTCCCGCGACAACTTGTATTTGCCTAAAAGATGGCCGGTCGGCCCACCGATAAAGACAGTCTGCTCGCGGAAAGATTCAGGGAAACCGGCCGAGGTGGCCAGCGTTTGTCCCGCGCCAGCGGTGTAGGCACCGAAGGCATCGACCTGGCGGATGTTCGGCGTGATCGGGTGGAACGAGGGATCATCCGCGATCATTTTCGAACTCATGCCCTTCTTGCCGTCTCGATAAGTGGTGGCGCGGATACCTCCGAAGAAGCTCGGGTTGTTGTTGGCGGTGGAGCCGAAAACGTCGCCCGCCGAGTTGAAGCCCAAGCCCCAGGTATTGTTGTTGAACTGATGCAGGAACTCCAGCTTCGAGCCATCCGGTTTCATGCGAAACACACCCATTTCAAAGCTAAGATCCTCGCCACCCGCGGTGCCTTTGAAGCCGGAGTATCCGACCGATCCCCAGATCCAGTTATCAAATCCGTAGCGCAGATTCGAGGGTCCGGCGTGAGTGTCTTCGATTCCCCAACCCGTTGTCAGGACCTCGCGGACATCCGCCTTGTCATCGCCGTCCGTGTCTTTCAGGAAAAGAAAATCCGGAGCATGAGCAACGATGATTCCGCCGCGTGAAAAGGTGATTGAGGTCGGGATGTTCAGGCCTTCGGCGAACACCGTCACCTTGTCGCACTTGCCGTCACCGTCGGTGTCCTCGAGGATCTTGATTTTGTCGTTACCGACCCGGTCGGCCGTCATCTCGTTCGGGTAATCGACCGTCTCGGCAACCCACAGCCGGCCGCGTTCGTCCCAGGCAAGGCCGATCGGGTTGATGATGTCCGGCTCGCTGGCGAACAACTCCAAGCGGAAGCCCACCGGTGCCTGGGTGTAGTCCATGCTGTCCTCCGCCTTGAGTGGGAACTGGTAAGGCAGCGGCTCGGGGCGGTTCTCGTAGTTGGCGATGTCGCCGCGCTTCTCATATTTGAGCGGCGCGCGGGCAGCGATGAATTTTTCATACGACTGCTTCCTCGCATCGCCCACCGACCACAAAATCCCCGCCTTGAGCAACTGGTGGAAAGCCGGCTGCTTCCAGACCCGCTCGTCGTGCCCGGACGCGGTGTAGAACACGCGGCCTTTACCTTGGGTGCGCACCCAGGTCCACGGCTCGGGTTCGGTGATGTTGTCATCCTTCTCCGCGATCTCGCGCACCATCAATACCGTGCGATCTTTCTCGTTGTGATTCTTGTGCTTGTAGGTCTCGTCCCAGGCCTCGAACGCCTCCACGCCGGCCATCGCCGGGTGCTTGGCGTCGACCACCTTGGCGGTGAAGGTGCCGGTCTTGTGGCTGGCGAAACGGCCGCCGACCAACTGGTCGAAGCCGGGCTCGTTGCCGAAGCACCAGCTCGCACAATGCACCGGCACGAAGCCGCCGCCGCCCTCGACGTAACCTTTCAGGTTCTTCCACTGCTGCGGGGTAATCTCCCCGTGGTTCGCATACAGCAGTACCGTGTCGAACTTGCTCAGATAATCTGCATCGCCGAGCGCCTCCTCGACGTTGGTCACGTAATCAAAGTAGATCGCATCGCGCCCCAGCGCCTTGGCCAACATCGGGTAGTACTTGTTGCTGTTGTGGTGCTCGCTCTCGTGACCGAGGAACAGCACGCGGATCGCGCCTTCCTTCGGCTCAGAAGTCGGGGCGACAGGCGCGGCGAGGACGAAAGCGCCGACGAGGGCAGCGATGACAAGGGGCAAAATACGGGATACTTTCATGGCTTGATGGGTCTTTGAATGATTCGTCACTCTTAGAAAGATGGCGCGACCCGTCAATCATACACCGCAAAATGCCCCGTCTTGGTGGAGTCGGGCATTTTTTATGCTGAATGAGACACATTTCGCCCCCCCCTGAGACCTCGCCAAGGCAATTGCGACCTTACCAACAGCCGACAAGTAGGCCGAAATCTAGAGCGCAAAATTCCAGTTTTCCCGGAGTGATGGGCTCCTACACAAGGGAGCATTCATTCACAGAAGATCGCAAAGGCAGCAAAGGGGGAGAAGTCTCCGAGAAACGATGAGAGATCATCTCCCCCACTCAATTTCGTCTGCTTTCTTACCTTCTTTGAAAACCACGATTATCCGGCTCTTCGCGCACTTTGCATCCTTCTGTAGAACCTACAGCGCCTGACTCAAATCCTTGATCCTTACCAGCCCCTATAAAAGGTGATTTTCATGCTCTTGAAGATCCAGAATCCGTTTTAATCCGTGTATACCGCCGCGCTTCACCTCTTGTGAAAAATCTGCTGTAGGCAGGGCACAACAACAGCATGGGGCTTGAGCCTCATGCTGTTGTTGCATCTCGCCTACAGCGAGGAAGACCTAAAATTCAATTCTGTTAATTCTCTATTTCGGGGTTAACGCCGATTTCGCCCGCCTTACTTTAAGGTCAAGAGGTAGGCCATCACGTCAGCCAACTCTTGCGGCTTCAAGAGCACACCCATCGGCGGCATCGGCGACACCTGGCCGACGAAGCCCTCGGCGATCGCCGCTCCCGGATCGACCAGACTTTCCAAGATGTAGTCCTCTTGCTTGCGGGTCGCGATGGTGTCCAAAGGGGGACCGATAGGACCACCGACACCGTCAACGACATGGCAGCGCGTGCAGGCGGCGATCGGGTGCGTCATGAAGATTTTCTTACCGCGCGCGACGTCGCCTTCGGCCACTTCAGGTTCCCCGCCGCCGATGATCTCATACTCGACCTTGCGCAGGCTGACGTCGTCCCACCACGCCTTGCCAGTGGATGTGCCCCAGCCGCCGAACAGGCAATTGATGCTGATCGACTTGGCGGAGCCGGTCTCGAAGCGCATTTTGACCTGCGTCCAATCATTGGTGCCTTTTAGAGCTTTGCTGCGCGGCTTGCCAACGAGGGCGTGCAGAGACAACAGCGCGCCGTGGCCGTTACCGACCACATTCTCGGTCTTGATCCAGCCGCTGAGTTCATACTCCGAATTCCTGTCGACCTTGAGATCAAAATGGACGCTCGTGTCGGCGCCCTTGGTGGACGAAATCTCAATTGAATGCTTGCCGGTATGGGCGACGTCCGCGACCCGGTGTTTGGCCGCCCCACCATAGGTGCGCGCCGACCATCCAGTGGGCATGTCGCTGGCTATGTTCTCGAATGAACCGTTGCCGATCAGTTCCTTGCCGAGTTTCGCCGCCCCCCTCTTCAACGCGCCCTTACTGGTGTTGTACAGGCTCTGCGAGAGCCACTCGTCTTTGGCGTTGACCGGATCGGCGCTCAGCTTCTGCGCCGCCAGTCCGACCGTCTCCTTATCCTCAAACTCGACCATCTTGTTGAAGGCGGCGAGGCGCACGATCAGATCCGGATCCTGCACCACTGCGGTATCGAAGAACAACTGCAGCGCTGCCGCGTCGTTGCCCAACGCGGTGATCGCGTTGCGCCGCAGCGCGGGGTCTTTGCTCAACAGCGCCAACTGGTGGGTCTCCGTGTCGAGCGCAGCGAGCCCGTGCAAGCTCCACAGCGCCTGGATCGCCCCGGCACCGCCAGCCTTGATCTTCGCCTTCAATGCTGCCGTCGCGCCCTTCTTGTCGCCGTCGACCAACAATCGCTGCGCGGTCTGGCGCCAGAACAGGTTATCGCTGTCCATCGCCGCCACCAGTTGGGCGTCGCTCGCTCCGGCCAGCGATTTGATCTTCGCCTTTGGTGCCTTGTCCCAGACCACGCGGTAGATGCGCCCGTGCTTGCGGTCGCGGTTCGGGTTGATGTGCGCATTGCCCTTGCCGCCCTTCGCTTTGTAGCCGCCCCTACCTTCGCTCGGTATCGGATTGTGCTGGATAATAAAGTTGTACCAGTCGGCCACCCACAGGTTGCCGTCAGGACCGACCTCCGCCGCCACCGGCGAGAACCACTCGTCGGTCGAAGCCAGAAACGCATAGCCGTTCTTGGCCTTGTAGCCCGCCCCGTCTCGCGAGAGATGGTATTTTCCAAGCAGATGCCCAGTCGGCCCGCCGATGAATGCCACCTTGTCGCGGAACGACTCCGGGAAGCCCGCCGAGGTCGCCACCGTCTGGCCGGCGGCCGCGGTGTAGTTATTAAAGGCATCCACCTGGCGGATGTTGGGCGTGATCGGGTGGAACGAACTATCCGTAGCGATCATCTTCGCACTCATGCCCGTCTTGCCCTTGCCGTAAGCGGTGGCGCGAATGCCGCCGAAGAAGCTCGGATTGTTGTTGGCGGTTGAACCGAACACGTCGCCCGCCGAGTTGAATCCCAGCCCCCAAGTGTTGTTGTTGAACTGGTGCATGAACTCGAGCGCCGATCCGTCGGGCTTCATCCGAAACACCCCGGAACCGAAACGCTTCTGCTCGCCGCCAACTTCTCCATTGAAGGCCGAGTAACCGACCGTGCCCCAGATCCAGTTGTCGAAGCCGTAGCGCAGGTTCGACGGACCGGCGTGCGTGTCGCGCGTGCCCCACCCCGTCGTCAGCACCTCGCGCACGTCCGCCTTGTCGTCGCCGTCGGTGTCCTTGAGGAACAGGAAGTCGGGAACGTGGGCGACGATGATTCCGCCACGAGAGAAAGTGATCGAGGTCGGGATATTCAGGCCTTCGGCGAACACCGTCACCTTGTCGCACTTGCCGTCACCGTCGGTGTCCTCGAGGATCTTGATTTTGTCGTTACCGACCCGGTCGGCCGTCATCTCGTTCGGGTAATCGACCGTCTCGGCAACCCACAGCCGGCCGCGTTCGTCCCAGGCAAGGCCGATCGGGTTGATGATGTCCGGCTCGCTGGCGAACAACTCCAAGCGGAAGCCCACCGGTGCCTGGGTGTAGTCCATGCTGTCCTCCGGCTTGAGCGGGAACTGGTAAGGCAGCGGCTCGGGGCGCTTCTCGTAGTTGGCGATGTCGCCGCGCTTCTCATACTTGAGCGGCGCGCGGGCAGCGATGAATTTTTCATACGACTGCTTCCTCGCATCGCCCACCGACCATAAAATCCCCGCCTTGAGCAACTGGTGGAAAGCTGTCTGCTTCCAGACCCGCTCGTCGTGCCCCGACGCGGTGTAGAAAACGCGGCCCTTGCCTTGGGTGCGCACCCAGGTCCACGGCTCGGGTTCCGTGATATTGTCATCCTTCTCCGCAACCTCGCGCACCATCAATACCGTGCGATCTTTCTCGTTGTGGTTCTTGTGCTTGTAGGTCTCGTCCCAAGCCTCGAACGCCTCCACGCCGGCCATCGCCGGGTGCTTGCCATCGACCACCTTGGCGGTGAAGGTGCCGGTCTTGTGGCTGTCGAAGCGACCGCCGACCAGTTGATCGAAGCCAGGCTCGTTGCCGAAACACCAGCTCGCGCAATGCACCGGCACGAAGCCACCGCCGCCCTCGACGTAGCCTTTCAGGTTCTTCCACTGCTGCGGGGTAATTTCCCCGTGGTTCGCATACAGCATCACTGTGTCGAACTGGCTCAGGTAATCTGCATCGCCGAGCGCTTCCTCGACGCTCGTGACGTAATCGAAGTAGATCGCATCGCGCCCCAGCCCCTTGGCCAACATCGGGTAGTATTTATTGCTGTTGTGGTGCTCGCTCTCGTGACCGAGGAACAGCACGCGGATCGCGCCTTCCTTCGGGTCAGAAGTCGGGGCGACAGGCGCAGCGAGGACGAACGCGCCGACGAGGGCAGCGATGGCAAGGGGCAAAATACGGGATACTTTCATGGCTTGATGGGTCTTTGAATGATTCGTCACTCTTAGGAGGATGGCGCGACCCGTCAATCATACACCGCAGCCGCACCCAGTCTTACTGAACTTGGGCATTTTTTATACTGAATGAGACATAATGGTCCGCCCATCTCACCCGCCTACCAAAAAAGAACCCGCTCCAAGCAGAGCAAGGAGCATCACGAATGGACACGAATCTTGGGACGCTGACGCTGGCGGAAGCCATCACTCGTCCTCAAAAAAATCCCATCAATTCTTTTAATTCTCTGTTTCGGGGTTAACGCCGATTTCGCCCGCCTTACTTGAGCGTCATGATGTAGGCCATCACGTCGGCCAACTCTTGCGGCTTCAACAGCACACCCATCGGCGGCATCGGTGACACCTTGCCCTGGAAGCCCTCGGCGATCACCGCCCCGGGATCGACCAGGCTTTGCAAGATATAGTCCTCTTGCTTGCGCGTCGCGATGGTGTCCAAAGCTGGTCCGATAGGACCTCCGACCCCGTCAACGACGTGGCAGCGGGTGCAGGCGGCAATCGGATGCGTCATGAAGATTTTCTTACCGCGTTCCACGTCGCCCTTCGCCAGCTCCTCAGGCTTGCCGCCCGCGATGGCCTCATACCCGGTGTTGCGCAGGCTCTGCGAGAGCCACTCGTCTTTGGCGTTGACCGGATCGGTGCTCAATTTCTGCGCCGCCAGTGCGACCGTCTTCTTATCCTCAAACTCGACCATCTTGTTAAAGGCGGCGAGGCGCACGATCAGGTCCGAGTCCTGCACCACTGCGGTATCGAAGAACAACTGCAGCGCTGCCGCGTCGTTGCCCAACGCGGTGATCGCGTTGCGCCGCAGCGCAGGGTCTTTGCTCACCAGCGCGAGTTGGTGGGTCTCCGCGTCGAGCGCACCAAGCCCTTGCAAGCTCCACAGCGCCTGGATCGCCCCGGCACCGCCGGCTTGGACCTTCGCCTTCAATGCTGCCGTCGCGCCCTTCTTGCTGCCGTCGACCAACAATCGCTGCGCGGTCTGGCGCCAGAACAGGTTGTCGCTGTCCATCGCCGCCACCAGTTGGGCGTCGCTCGCGCCGGCCAGCGATTTGATCTTCGCCTCTGGCGCCTTGTCCCACACCACGCGGTAGATGCGCCCATGGCTGCGGTCGCGGTTCGGGTTGATGTGCGCATTGCCCACGCCGCGCTTCGCGTCGTAGCCTGCGCGGTCTTTACTCGGCGTCGGATTGTGCTGGATGATGAAGTTGTACCAGTCGGCCACCCACAGGTTGCCGTCGGGTCCCACTTCCGCCGCCACTGGCGAGAACCACTCGTCGGCCGAGGCCAGGAAGGCGAAGCCGTTCTTGGCTTTGTAGCCCGCCCCGTCACGGGAGAGATGGTATTTCCCGAGCAGATGACCGGTCGGCCCGCCGATGAACGCCACCTTTTCGCGGAACGACTCAGGGAACCCCGCCGAGGTCGCCAGCGTCTGGCCAGCTCCCGCAGTGTAGTTGTTGAAGGCATCCACCTGGCGGATGTTGGGCGTGATCGGGTGGAACGAGCGGTCCGGTGCGATCATCTTCGCACTCATGCCCTTCTTGCCCTTGGGGTAAGCAGTGGCACGGATGCCACAGAAAAAGCTCGGGTTGTTGTTGGCGGTCGAGCCGAACACGTCGCCCGCCGAGTTGAAGCCGAGGCCCCAGGTGTTGTTGTTGAACTGGTGAAGGAACTCCAATTGCGAGCCGTCCGGCTTCATGCGGAACGCCCCGGAACCAAAGCGCTTCTCCTCGCCGCCGACCTTGCCGTTGAAGGCCGAGTAGCCGACCGTGCCCCAGATCCAGTTGTCGAAGCCGTAACGCAGGTTCGATGGCCCGGCATGCGTGTCGCCGATCCCCCACCCCGTCGTCAGCACCTCACGCACGTCCGCCTTGTCGTCGCCGTCGGTGTCTTTCAGGAACAGGAAGTCGGGCACGTGGGCGACGATGATTCCGCCACGCGAGAAAGTGATCGAGGTCGGGATATTCAGGCCTTCGGCAAACACCGTCACCTTGTCGCACTTGCCGTCGCCGTCGGTGTCCTCGAGGATTTTGATCTTGTCGTTACCGACCCGGTCGGGCGTCATCTCGTTCGGGTAATCGACCGTCTCGGCAACCCACAGGCGACCGCGCTCGTCCCAGGCAAGGCCGATCGGGTTGATGATGTCCGGCTCGCTGGCGAACAACTCCAAGCGGAAGCCCACCGGTGCCTGGGTGTAGTCCATGCTGTCTTCCGCCTTGAGCGGGAACTGGTAAGGCAGCGGCTCGGGGCGCTTCTCGTAGTTGGCGATGTCGCCGCGCTTCTCATATTTGAGCGGCGCGCGGGCAGCGATGAACTTCTCGTAGGCCGCCTTGCGATCGTCGCCCACCGACCATAAAATCCCCGCCTTGAGCAACTGGTGGAAGCCCGCCTGCTTCCAGACCCGCTCGTCGTGCCCGGACGCGGTGTAGAACACGCGGCCCTTACCTTGGGTGCGCACCCAGGTCCACGGCTCGGGTTCCGTGATGTTGTCATCCTTCTCCGCGATTTCGCGCACCATCAATACAGTGCGATCTTTCTCGTTGTGATTCTTGTGCTTGTAGGTCTCATCCCAGGCCTCGAACGCCTCCACGCCGGCCATCGCCGGGTGCTTGGCATCGACCACCTTGGCGGTGAACACCCCACTACCGTGGCTGGCGAAACGGCCGCCCACCAGTTGGTCGAAGCCAGGCTCGTTGCCGAAACACGCGCTCGCACAATGCACCGGCACGAAGCCGCCGCCGCCCTCGACGTAGCCTTTCAGGTTCTTCCACTGCTGCGGGGTAATTTTGCCGTGGTTCGCATACAGTAGCACTGTGTCGAACTTGCTCAGGTAATCGGCATCGCCGAGCGCCTCCTCGACGTTGGTCACGTAATCAAAGTAGATCGCATCGCGCCCGAGCGCCTTCGACAACATCGGGTAGTACTTGTTGCTGTTGTGGTGCTCGCTCTCGTGACCGAGGAACAGCACGCGGATCGCGCCTTCCTTCGAGGCTGAAGCCGGATCGACACGCGCCGCTAAGACAAGGGCAAAGGCACCGACGAACAAGGCGACGGTAAGGGATAATATACGGGCTGTTTTCATGATTTGATGGATCTTTGAATGATTCGTCACTCTTAGAATGATGTCGCGGAGAAAGATGTCGCGGCTCGAGGATCATACAGCTCAGCCGCACCCCGTCTTGGTCGAGTCGGACATTTTTTATGCTGAATGAGACACATTTCGCCCCCCCCTGAGACCTCGCCAAGGCAATTGCGACCTTGCCAACAGCCGACAAGCAGGCCGAAATCTACAGCGCAAAATTCCAGTTTCCCCGGAGTGATGGGCTCCTACACAAGGGAGCATTCATTCACAGAAGGTAGCAGAGGGGGGAGAATGGGGGTTGATCAATGTGTTTCCATTCGTTGTTAGAGATGAAGCCCCTCAGGGTCTTTTTACAATGCCGCCACCGCCACGAGGGCTTTCTGGCGGGCCATTATCCTTGGGTCGTTGTCCGGAGGAGGTGATGACGATCTTGTCGACCATCGCGCCATCTTCCCGCATCCAAAGGTTGATTTTGTGAAGCCCGGCGTGAGGCACCTCGAACTTCTTGCCACCCATCCATTGGTATTCTCCACTGCGGGTGGGGAAGGAGCCGATGGCAGTCAGCTCGGGCAATGGCTGCATGTCGAGCCCGCCGTGGCAGGAGTCGGCACTCGGGTTGATGCCATGCCCTCGGACGTGCATGAAGTAGGTCCCGGGCTTGTTGAACATGACGTTGAAGTCCATGCGAGGGCTGACATCGGGTGAATACTGCAAGCCGATGTGCTTGCCCCGGTCCGGGACGTGCATTGCGCCAGCGCCGCTGAAACCCGCCTCGGTATCGACCGCAGCCCAACTTTGATTGTCCAAGGTTCCTGCGGTGAGGCCATCGTGGTTCTCCGCTTCCATCGAAACGGTTCCCTTGTCGTCCTGAACGAACCAGCTCGGATGCTTCTTCGGCGTGGTGATCGCGACCGGGGAAGAGGTTTTGGTGCTGTTTTTCCGGGCGTCCCGGGCACAAACGGTATACTTGTATTCTTGGCCGGGTGAGAGGCCCAGATCAAAGTAAAGCGGGCTCTCCTGCCAGCCACTGTCGCTACCGCCCGGATTGCCGCTGGTCTCGGCGAAGAAGTACTCGACCGGTTTGCTGGAATCGGATGCCAATCTCGATTGCATCATGACCGAGTTGCCATCCATCACCATCGGGCTGAGCAAAAAGGCGGCTGGGTTTGGATCGGGGGGAAGGCTGTCGAAAAGCGACTTCGTCCAGACCGAAAGGTTGTCGATGCGACCGCCGAAGTGGTTGCCCTTCGCACCGCGCCCGAGGTAACACTCGTTGGGGCTGACGTCCTCGATATCGAGGGTGAATTTCTCGCTCTTGGCCCATTCGACGTCATTGACATGAATCAGGAGGGTGTCCTGGAAAGTCATCAGTTTCACATTGACCCACGATCCGGCCGGGAGCGGTTTCTTGGCTCGAACAATTTGCAGCTTGTCACCGACCTTGATCCCGAAGGCGAGTTTCCCCTGGCTGTCGCTCGGCCAGAGCCGGGCGACGTCACCAGTTTCGGAGTTGGAGAAGTTGATCAAGGCCTGATTCTTCGCCCCACCATCCCATTTAACGTCGAGATCAAAGGAGACCGACTCAAACTGTGCGACGCTCTGGTGAAGAGCGATGAAATCATCCTTGCCGTCGAGTTGGAGGACGGTTCCTTCGTGGTCCTCGACGTAGGTCGGGCCGTTGAGGAGTCTTGCCCAGGTGGCACCGTGTGTGTCCCAGACCCGGTAGCCGTCCTGCTTCTCGAATTGATATTCAAGGTAGAGTTGGTTGAACTCTTCATCCACTTCGCCGAACTGCTTGCTATCGCTCCAACTCCACAGGAACCAGTAACCTTTTTCCCGGTCTCCGTTCTTGATGTAGTTTCCGTCGATAATGGCCGAGCCGTGCACCGGACCGCCGACTTCGGCGTTGCCCTTGCAGACAGCGTAGTTGGAAATCTTAATCCCTCGGTTAATGTCCGCATGTTCCATGACGCGAGCGCTGTTCTCAACGGTGGCGCCCTCTCGGAGGATCGCGTAGTCAGTGACTCGCGCATAGTCGCGAACAGTCGCCTTGGCCTCAATCGTCGTGTAACCGGAAACCACCGCGTTGTCCTGCACCGTGCCGTAGACCGTGGCGAAGTCTTCAACTCGGGCGTTTCCAAGAACCTTTGCCTTCGCGTCAATATAGGCGG